>Ga0058701_10002672_pt1 | contig 13666 bp, 12 predicted proteins | sample AgamicOrMae_FD_97039 | JGI IMG/M metagenome (GOLD analysis project Ga0058701, IMG submission 97039) | Agave microbial communities from Guanajuato, Mexico - Or.Ma.e | ecosystem: Host-associated > Plants > Phyllosphere > Phylloplane/Leaf | place: Guanajuato, Mexico | collected 2012-06-04 | reverse complement strand
GTTTAGTTGGGTAACCCTAGGTTAAGTTAGGTTAGGTGCCTTGTGCCTCGCTACGCTATCGCTCCGCTCGGCTTGACGACGGAGGGTAGCACCAAATTTAAACGAAAAGGTTGAAAATGCTACCTTAAAAAATTACAGTGTATAGACACACGCGCCGTGCGTGTTGCCTAAGCACTAACCTAGTGGTGACCGTTCCGTTTTGCTTCGGAGGGGGGCTTCCGCCGGGACCGCCACTCTTTTCTTTGTATTGCCTTCGCAGACGGAAGACGATGAAGCTGATGAGGATGGCAACGAGGAGGATGACGAAGAACACGATGACCAGGGTGATCCCGATGCTGAGCGGGTCGGTGACGGAGGACGCACCGAAACCGGCGCTGCCGCTGCAACCAGGATGCACCTTGCCGTGGACGCTGACCGCGGGCAAGATGCTGCCGGACCCGTTCAGGGGCTGCAGTTCCCCGTTGATGGTGAAATTCGCGAAGCACCCTTCGAAACCTGTCACAAAGCAAGTTCAAATTACGGCTTGTATTTTGGGGGACAAAAGTTTACGAAACACGACTATAGGTTAGCTGATTAACCCACCGCCCAGCGATGCCGTTCGGAAACAGAATAAAATATTTTAGAGGATCTTTTCAGTTCAGTATTATCACAATTCAAAAAATTTCACCCCACCTGGAAACCTTAAATTTCATTATACAGGCATTTTCCAAAGCTTAAAATTGCGTATTTCAATGGAAAAAATCCTTTTGATTTCTCTTAAGCTAATTTTCACTCCAAAAACTTTGGGCTGTTATGGGTTAGCATCGGGTGTTTAAAGATTAGGTTTGGAAATGCCTCGAATAAGTTGGATATGCCTATGTAACAACCAGTTACCATAAATGCGGCGTACGTGAAGTAGAGCTGTGCTTAGAGAGGTAGGTCATTACGTTTGGTTGAGTTTAGTGAGGTTAGTTACGTGAGGTTAAAGTAGGACACAGCTAACAAATCAAAGGCAGTTGATTTTTCCAAACCTTCGAGGTCGGAGGCAGTCCATGTAATGTATGGAGTGAGTTCAGAATTTCATCAAATCAAGTAGATTAGGGGTTAAATCAGGTTAAATTTGTTTGGGTATAGTAAGGTTTGACTTAATAAGGATTGGTTAAGCTTAATAACGCCAGGTTTAATGAAATTCGACTCGTAAAAAGAGTGGTTTTTAGATAAAACTTCATGCTCAACACAAAGTCCCTCACCAGACCAGTGTCTATCAGGTTGAGTAATGTTAGGTTAGCTAGGTTAGGTTAAATTAGGTTGGGTTTTGGAGGAGAACTTTTCAGCAAATCTCGCGTGAAAAATCGACTCGGGTAGAAGTATCCATGGATCCATGCCGAATTATCCATTTATTGAAAATACAATGGATATCCATGAGTCTATGCTATATTCATGAACCATGGATGTCCCCATTCGAGTATTTTTAAATGAATGGATTTTCCGGCATGGATATTAACGTGGACATTGCATGGATATACTTAAACCCGGGAAGGAATATGGACGATTTGGCCGTATTTGAGGCGAACATGGCCAGCAACCGGGAACGACCTTCGACAATGTTCTCCCGACCCAAAATCCGATCCTAGAACCATTCAAAGTATCTTTTCGAAGGATTTCGCCTCAAATTCAATGACTTCGGAGCCGAATTTTTGGCGGGGAGAACGTTGACGAAGGTCGTTTCCGGTTGGTGGCCATGTTCGCCTTATATCCGGCCAAATCGTCCATTCCATTCAGAAAGTTGCGCACTTGGAGGCGACTAGGCCTGCTAGGTTACATTAAGCTAGGTTAATTTCCACAGAACTCTTCAGCTGATATCTTTTCCGACTGGAAAATCCGAGGTTCTTGTTCAGATACGTACTAGGAGGCAAAAGTGAGGCATGGTACGCCTGCTGCAGCACTCCGCCCAGCGTTATCGTGTTGAGGTACGCGTCCAGGAAGTCGTGCACGCCGGCCGGGTCCAGCTCGTCCGCGACCCGCGTGCCGTCGACGAAGAGACTCAGCGCCTTGCTGTTGGCGGTGAGCGTGAGCGAGTGCCAGCGGCCGTCGTTGAGCGCATCCGTTTCCCCCGCTGTCATATTCACAGGCACTCCCGCAGCTCCCAGTCGAGACACGTATGACAGACGACCACCTTGAAGCTGCAACACATTCATGACATTATTGATTTGCCTGATAGCGGTGCGGTGCCCGAAATCCAAGACCTGCACATGCACGAGGCCTACTGCGTCGCGCCAAAATACTGCCTTGTTCCGTGACTTGTTCCTTTTTTTTATCTTTCAATTGGGACAACACACAATTTCAACGTTTCAGCGGCCCACCAAGCGGGTGGCTGCCATACCCGGAACTTGTCCGGTAAAACTGAACCTCGTCAAAATCCTGAAATTCCAATGGTTAGGCGTTTCCCGCAAGTCAATATGCACATTTCAATGAATAAACCTGTCTTAAAAATGCTCAAAAGGGAAAATTTTCTTCAGGTACAAGTATGTTAAGCTATTTACGCCCAGAAAAGCTCAAATAAGTTTTCATATTTGAAAATTATATATATTGTTATAGTATTGAGTCAAGTCAAAATAACCTCTGATAAATATGTAAAGTGGTCAACCTGAATGACTACTGTGTGAGAGTTCCATGACAACAGAGCATCACAGAGATTCAATTCAATGTATACCTTGACTACGAGACAGTCACATTAAACCTGCTCTTCTCCCCAAATTGCGCTCCTTATTTCACCAAGGCCGCTACTAAAACAGTATATTTTGATGAAAAATTTGCAAAACGGCACCTTGAAACTTATTAAATGTTTGCTTAAATCAAAGTTGAAGTCATATTTAAATGCTTTAAGTTCACATATTCGGTAAACAATTTTAACCCCTTCCCAGAAAGCCCAGTGTTATCAGATTTCGAAATTGCTTCAAGATTAAACGTATCGGAAATTATCTTTTTAATTTTTTTAGATAACCAACCATAAAGCCCCATCTTTGAAATGCTCAGCTTGAGAGCGATCCAAAACATATCCGACAGATCTATCATCGTTCTCGAGTTAACTGTGGTTAAAGTTTACACACTCGCAAATCTGGCAACACTGTCAACCCCTCTACCAGAACACCAGAATAATATACTGCATAATATCCCCATTTCCCCCCTAATCCGAGAATCCATAGCATATCCATAAATTGATTTCCAAAAATCCACGGTTATCCACATGGATATCCATTAATTTTGGATGTCAGTCTTCAATAATTATCGATGCAAGTGTGGACATCCACATTGATTTACAAGCAGGATATCTGTGCAATGACATTCTACAATGGATGTTTGTAGAATATGAATTTCCACGAATGGAGATCCATGTTAATATGGAAATCAATCTTCAATTATCCATGCTATGGTGGACATCCACATTGATATCCAAGCAGGGATATCCATGCAAAGACATTCTACAATGTCCGTAGAATATGAACATCCACGAATAGAAGTCCATATTTTATGGATATTAGTCTTCAAGTATCCATGCTTTTGTGGATATCCATGAATTTCTATGGATATCCATGCATGGACTTGCTGTGGATTCTCAATCCAGGGCCAATTCTCATCAACTCATATGTGAAATTAAACTCAAAAATTCTCATTTTTTACAGCTAGATGAGCGGAATACGAACCTGGAGCGAGGTGAAATCTTTGGCGGAAGCGGCGTAGAAGAGGAGGCCCTCGGGGCGCAGGGTCCGGAAGACGAGCCCGACGGTCTTCTTGGTGGCGTCGGCGGCCGAGGGACTCTTGAGCCAGCGCGTCGTGCCGCGGTAGAGGTCGTCCACGAGCTGCATCCGGCGGTGGGTCTCGGACACGTGGAACTGGAGGAAGCCGCCGGCGGCGAGCGAGGCGGGCTCGAAGGCGTCGTGGCAGTCGGGCGCCAGGACGGCGCCGGCGCCGCACTCGCACCACGTCGACGACCACCTGTCCAGGCACGTGCCACTGCCGCACTGCGATCTCTCCGCTCTGGAAAGTAAAGAAATCAGTGATAAGCTCAAGCGCGGAGGAATTTGCGTTATTTTTTTGGCACGCTTTCTTTCTGCACAAATAAGCTTACATCAAAAGATATAATGAAATATCTTTTGCTAGTACAAACGTATAATCTAATGAATTTTATAGGCCAAAATTCTCTCTTTTTTAGGGATAATTTCGCTCTGTGAGCGTGGGATTTTCCGTAGGCGAACTTGACTACCCCTCGTAATTTTTTTTTTAAATGAAGTGTTTATTGACCGACAGCCCCATTTAAAACGTGTTAGGTTCGGTTCCGTCCGTTCAAGTCACCTCCCATTTATAATGCATTAGGTTACGTGCGTTCAAGTCTACCTATATTAACACATGTCGGGTCAATAGCAAGACCCTTTCAAAAATCTTGATAAGATGTGATTTACATTTTTCGGAAACACTCGCCAAGTGAAAGTTCCAATTCATATGGTATGAGTGAAGGGCTATTACAATAGCCCGACAATGGTTGAAGAGAAAATTTCATAAAAAACAAAATTACGTTGCCGTAGGTCCTTTCTTTCCTTCAAAAAAGCTCGAATCTCATTGCCAGTTTTTTTATTTTTTATTATTTTCTTTTTCTTAATTGCGTTGTTTTTTCTTAAGTATAGAGCTTTTTTTGGAAGTGACTAGTTACAGGCTGCCCCTTTTAAACTGCATTAGGTTTTCGTGCGTTCAAGTCACCTCCCATTTAAAATGCATTAGGTTGATTTCCGTGCGTTCCACTCCCTGCATTGACGTAGGCGTGCGAATAGACCTAACCCCTCTTAAAAGTATTGTTTTATTGAACGGCTGTTCCGATTGAGCAGTTTGAGCGTGCTGATTTGGCCACATTTTCTGGACGACGAGAAAAATCCGAACGTTCTCTATAAGAGAAGGGCGGCCCTCCTCATATATTCAAAATGATCGTCTAGATAAGAACTACAAGATGACTCAATAACCATCACAGTGAAAACAAAATCCCCATTCTGGGGAATGCTTCACCTGTTTTGAGTATGAAACCGAATTGGGGTTGGTACGTACTTCGATTATTTTTCAAGGTAGACCTACGTTCGGCCATATCATTGAAAAGGTTTCGGCGAGAGCTTTCCATTGATGTGGCTGAACGAACACCTAGAAAAATTACGAAGTTACGCACCACCCCCGTTTTGTTTTCACAGCCAATAAAGGAGAACCATTCCCCAAAACGGGTGTTCAGTTTTTACTGTGATGTCCCCGACATCTAAGAAAACTTAATCCAGCTTATTAACAAGCTTATCTTCATTATTTGTCCCCTTAGGCGACAGTCCGTCACAACGGCAGAATCACTTACCCGGGCTGCGTTTTGGCACTGCACCCGTTGGCGCGCTTGCACGTGGCTGTGACTCCCTTGGCCGTGAGGGGGGCGCTGATGTTGAGCGGGCGCCCGTTCACGGCGACGCTGTGGATGCAGCCGACGAAGTCGTCCGAGGCGACCTGGCCGGGCCGGTCCAGCAGTGCGTCTGCGGACGCCACTCCACCCACAAACATGGGCTCCTGGTTGAAGTTCAACGTGCTGCAACAACGAAAGTACCCGTCCGATCACATGATTGATAGCCTATATTTGGCGGCGCGCCCGCCAAGCCGCCGCGCCGCCGAGCCGCCGCGCTGGCCCGGACTTAGCTTATTCTAACGGCTGCGGATAGCTGGCCTGACGCCTGGCCGGCAGTTTGACCGGATTCCAGCATCTCCGCTTCGCATACCACACCGCGGAGCCGGCCAAAGATGCGGGCCTGGCGCCGAGCTCTATTAGCGTACCACTATGCGAAAATCCAGGAAAGGCCACGGATAGGATGGGCGTGGGAAAACTCATACTATGGCGCCATCTAGCGGCGAAAACCCGAACTACGTGAAACAACCCGACCCTCTCAATGGCCTAAAGCAGTCAGTTTGGGCTGCCGCCGCTAGATGACGCTAAAGTCGGGGATGGGAATTTTACAGTTTTCCCAAACTCTACCCAAAAGAGTACGAGCGAGGTTTCGTTAATATCGGTTCTGGCACACGCCGTGTTAATCCCACATAACTACAATCACATTTGGACCTACAATCTCACGACTCAGCATAACCTACCTTGACCTAACTTAACGACATTGGGAAGAAGAAGTCCAACAATTGAAATTTTTTTCGAAAATTTCAAAGTTATCGATCATAAAGCGCTCTATTGTAAAGATTTTGTACACAGCTACCATAGTTAACTCATCCAGTTTTCGAAGTACAATGCGAATAAACTTTCGGGAATATATTTGGGGAAAAAATGAAGGATTTTTGTTCTCATTCAATGTTATTTCCCATTGAAAATTCCCAAATAAAATAATAAATTTGATGAATTGAAAATCGTTGGCGTTTTTTAAAGGTTTTTGCTAAAACCAAGATTTTTTTTACTTATTCAATATCATTTTCTTTTTCTTTTTTTGTTTCTCTTTTCTTTTCTTCTTTTTTTCGTTTTTTAAAAAAAATATTACAATTTTTTTTATTTATTTAAGGATTTTATGGTTCCCTACATCACTGGTCAAGTTGGAAAGGTTGGATCAAGTTTTGAACGCAAGGGGGAGAAAGTGCGACCTGAAAACGCAAAGAGAGGAAAATGCGCGAATAGCGTCATTTTGGTTTCAAATCTATCGCATGGTCGGCTTCATCGTCATGGCGGCTCTAAGATCTGGCAACGCTGCTTTTATGGTAAGAGCAATCATCGTAATGCTGTCCTCTGTCGTACAGCGATTCGAAAGGAATATTGCAGCAGGCACCGCTGCCACCGCTGCCCTCGCCGCCGCCGGTCGACGGCAGACCAAAGACCAGACATGCTGGCTATGCACGCATTGTTACGGCTACGGCACAACAATGTTGCAATTGGCAACACAAACCGATATTTTATGAGCTCTCTACAAGCCCCGAACATGTGCGGGTGAAATCAATGTTCACACGGTCAAGAGGACAGTGCATTTCCGGTAGTCTACCTAGCTCTGTCAAACATTTCTGATGTTGTCTTTCAACCAACATCACACAGTAAAAACTAACCGCTCTTGTAGGTACTTTGAGACTTGTTTCAGGTATGAAGGTGAAACAGGGGACTTAGGTTATTTTTGAAGATAAAGGTATCAACAACCATATCAATGAAAAGGTCTCGTCGAAAGCTGTCCATTGATGTGGTTATTCATACGGGTATCTTTAAAATAACCATACGCTCTTCCCCTGTTTCACATTTATACCTAAAACAGGGGTTCGTTTTTAACGTGCAGACTCATCCCAACCGTAGATAAAGTAACTTTTCTTAGGGTGATCGATTCATGAAAGCTGGCCGATAGTACCCAACTAGCCGAACCCAAGTACATAGGACCTAATTTTATCTAACGTAAGATAATTAATCTTCACCCGACCTAGCCTTATTTTTCTGAGGTAAACTAACTTACACTTCAATCTAAACTTGACTAATCTTAATCTATCATTTCCTTTCTTGTAAGCCAAGATCGAATTTGACCAAACCTAACCTAATCGCACATAACTTAATCCTCAATCTGAACTTGACCAATCTTACCCAAGGTGGATTAATAATCCACCTTAATCTTACCTAATCTATCCTATTCTAACTTTTAAGCCAAGCAGATCCAATTTGACCTAAGCTAAACCCCTAAAGCAACCAAACCTCACAAAACCCAATACTAAAATGTATAAGTTAAGCTGACTGAAATTAAACTTACCTTACCTAATCTAATCAAATCTATTCTGAAGATTTGTCAAACGGGAAGGATCGGATTAGAGCTAAAGTCTCAGTTCGTCTTGTTCTTCCATTTAAATCGTGGTCTTCATGAACTTTGTGCTCGTGTCTCTGCAAAGTGCGTCCTTTGCTGATGTGGTACCGCACTCCAACCGCAAAGGTTTCCTATCGGGTCACCAAGTCTGCTCATTTCGTGATTATAGGAGTAGTTTCGATTCCCCTTCCAATTTTGGAAACAAAATCTCTCCATGAGATACAAACTTATCAGAACCTGACCAGGTCCTGATCAGAACCCCAGGTATATATCAATTCTTGATCAGGAAACGGCCGTATCCTGATGAAAATCTGCTATCGCAATCAGAACCTGACAAGACCTTTCATCAGCACCCGATAAGATCGGCAGGTCTTAATGGTCGTTATCAGGTCCATATCATAAATGGCCGGTTTCTGATCTGAATATAACAAAAATACACTGGAATAAATAGCAGTGGCAGCTAAAGGGTTAATTGATACAGAAGGCACATGCAATTTTAGCAGATAATGCTGACATTTTAGCATTCACTGCTAACGTTAGGTGTAGCAGCTAAAATGTTGGCAATGGCTGCTAAACAGACAAATTTGCTTAAAAACTGTAGCCCTTGCCAACTTATTAGCAACCACAGTTAACGTTAACTATGGCTGCTAAGAGGTTAGCAACGGCAGCTAAAATTAATAGCACCTTGCTATATCAATTAAAGCGTTAGGTGGCGCTGCTATCTTTTTCCGTTTAGTCAGAATCTGATCACGAATCGATCAGCATTTTATTAGAATTGGACCAGAAACTGATAAGATTTTATCGTCTGGATTGATACCACTGAGAAGAAACAGCATCAGGTTTTGCAAACAGCGGAGGGAAAAGCAGAGCACATGACGTAACCTAGCCAAACCTAAAGTAAGCGGTTGTAAGCTATGGTATCCACGGAGACTTAACGCACTTTGATCCACTCCGGGATAAACAGGGTTCCCTGGTCCGAGAATCCATAGCATATCCATAAATTGATTTCCAAAAATCCACGGATATCAACATGGATATCCACGATTTTTGGATGTTAGTCTTCAATTATCCAAACAAGTGTGGATATCCACATTGATATCCAAGCAGGGATATCCATGCAAGGACATTCTGCAATGGATATCCGTGAACAATAAATATCCATTAATAGATATCCCAGGGTTGCGTTTGCTCGTAGTGGGAAACTATCAAGGTTGTGTGCCACTCCGGACTGTCACCTACTTTCTGAGCGCGGACGCGAAAGAAATGAGGGACGACAAGCGACATATATTAGCTTTTAAATAACTGATCGTCATTTTTAGAAATAGACTGTCAGCGCAACATGATTCATTCGTGCGGCGTACTATCAGACGCTTTCAGCCTCCACTCAGGCCTCGTCTCGACTGCGACTGCATATCTCCGTTATTCGCTTTTAACTGCGCGGGAAACTTGAATTTCGAGAATAGCTGTCATTTTAGTTTTGCTAAGTGCAACAATTAATTACGTCGTATACGGGTCTAAAAATAGTTAAGATTAAAACGCAAGTTTAATGCAAGATTTAAAAGTACCCGGGGGGAGGAGCGTAATTAGGACAACGACGAGAGCGTTGATAAATTAGTTTGGCTCGTATCGTGAATGACGTTTTGGGTTTGGGGAAGTTGCGAGGTAGGATGCTAGATTAGGTCAAGTTTGGTTATGCCGTGTGAGGTTAGGTTGAGTTGGGTGGGATTCGCTTTGGCTGCATATTTGTCGAAATGGATTTGTTTGTCGAAATGCTAGATTCCGCTAGGTTAGGTTATACATCGTAAGGTTAGGTTGGTAAAGAGGTGAGTTGAGGTTAGGTTAAGTAAGGTTAAATTGGGCTGCGTGCTTGTCCAGACCAAGTAATTCCGCCTCTTGTGAAAGCGAAGATTCGGTTAGGTTAGGTTGTATAGGTAAAAAGGCGCAAGCTAGGGTGAGCGCTGTGATTGGTCGGCAAGATAGATAGAGAGAAAATACGACTAGCTGTGTGCGAGAGAGACAGACATACTCGCTTACATGAAAAAAAAATGGCTGCCGCTCCTATAGGCCCGCCCGAGTATAGCGGCCATTTATTTCATTTGCGCCTCTTTACATACTGTATACAGGGCTTTAGGTTTGGCTAGACCTTGTTAGAGTAGGTTAGAAATGAGGTTAAGAGGCCTGGTTAAGTTAGGTTACGTTGGATTGGCTTGATCTACATCTTCGTCTAAGAAGTTAAGTTTGTAAGGTTAAGATAGGTTAGGCCGGGTTTAGCTAGGTTTTAATTAAGCATGGCATTTCCGCCAGAGTTATAGGTTAGGTTCGGGAAAGCTAGGTTTTGATAGCGGGGGTCCGAAGTCGCTCACTCAACGCGGAATCTCTACCATAATATCAAGGGACATCCTCTTCATGGACTTATTTTTGTTCTTCTTCCTCAAGCACGCGCGCTCCTCTCCCAGGCTAGCATTGTGACCCGAATCGCAAAATCCGTCGACAGAGAAGAATGGAGTGGCCGGTGATAGACACGGAAAAGCATTCGCACGCAGGACGGGACTTCGCTCCGAGTGCATTTCTGATCGGGTCTGAGTCACACGTCGCGCAGAGCGTTTGCGTTCGCTTGCCGCGCCGCGAGATAAGGGAAGGCGCCAAGCCGCGGCGGAGTCGCCGGGGAGCCGCCGGGGAGCCGCCGGAGAGCCGCCGGAGAGACGTGGGAGGCCAGCCCGAGCAGCGGTATGCGTATTGTGTAATATTAACACTTCGTTAGAGCAACGCCCTTTTTTGGCGCACGTTAATCTAGCGGACACGAAACGGTTTTCATTATTGGAAACAAAATGTATTTATGCGTCAAAAACTCTTTTCCCGAAATGAAATATGGGAAAAAATGCGGGCCTTTGTTTGGCGTTGGACATGTGGGGTACGCAAAGCAGGTGTTCCGTACGCGGGAAAAAAAGGGAGTGCGTCTACTGACCCGACTGTCCCTTTTAAAATGTATTAGGGTCGTTCAAGTCTCCATGCATTTATGCATGTCGGATCAGTAGCACCCTTCCCCCCCCCCACAAAAAAAGATCGAAAATGGCCTTGAAATATAGACATTCATATCGTATATAAACAATATTTCAATGCTTCAATTCTTTTAAAATAATACTTTTATCAAGATTTCTTTTTCGTGGTTTTATGTACTCTACAATGGCAAATACTTCAAAAATTACTTTCAGGATAAAGTGTGTGAAAAATGACATAAATACGTCAAAAGAATATTTTGAAGTAACTTAAATGTAGGTCCCGTATTTAACAATAAGAGCTTCTATTTTCCCGATAATTACGATAAAAAAGTAAATATTGCTTGTTTGATTATAGCTTTTGTGATATATGTATATTTGCAATACACTTCTGCAATCATTTTGTTTTCGTCTTTGAGATCTGTTTAAATGAGAAGATATCGGATAATGCATAGGCAACGCGTCAAATCGTATTTTTTAGTGTAATGAGGCGCTTATACTCCGACTTTGTTAATAATTAGCAAGCCACTTCCCCGTTGGGCAAAGCTTACAGTCTTAACTTAGAAAAACGGAGGTCAATTTCATTACCTTGCTGAAATATTATCACATTCGTTACCCTCTTATTGCTGGTTGTCTAGACTACGATTTCATTCTAAAACATATCAAAATCTGCATATAGCACGTTAATCGCAAGAGGTTAACTATCATTAAAGCGTTTTCGCATCTATGAAAGGTTACACTTTGTAAGATTAGGTTTAAAAAAGTCAGGGTAGAATAGGTTTAGTTAGGTGGGGCTGCACTGAGCTGCATATTTTTTGTCATTTAAAAATGTGTCCGGGATGGTATGTTGCCTTTGGCTTGCTACAGAATAGACCTAGTTACGGGAAATTCGGTTGGGATTGACTTGTCTAGCGGCGAGTCTTCCGCATTTCCCAATCGTTTTAAATAAGTATTTGTGGGGAAATGATATATACATATAAAAAAACTCACCCTGTGGGAGCAGTGTAGTGTGCGTAGCAAGTGGAATCGCCGGGTGAGCAGTCTTGGCAGGAGTCGCCGTTGTCCGTGCAGGAAGCCACGATGAGCGACACCACGCCGCCGTCCCTGGTCGCCGTTACCTTGTGCCACTCGCCGTCAGCCAGACCCGGGCCGCCCGTGGCGTCCCCGCCGACGGACAGCGACGTGATGGCAGTGCGCGCTCCCCCGAACGAGAAGACCGCCCTCCCGCGCACCAGCTCCACCGCGATGAAGTCCGACCTGCCGCCGGTCTGCGGCCCGTAGTTGTACACCAGCAGCGCGTCGGGCTTCGTCGTGGCGAACACCACGGAGATGTCGTTGAGAGTGGCGTCCAGCGACGGGAACGAGGCGAACGACAGGGGCTCAAAGCTGAAGGTGGAGCGCTCGCAGTGGCGGCCGTAGCGGCCGTCGGGGCACGCGCACCGGTAGCCGGGCTTCAGGGACACGCAGGCGCCGCCGTGGAGGCACGGGTTGGGGCGGCACGAGTCGGCCACCGCCTCGCACTGGCTGCCCCGGTAGCCCGGCCGGCACAGACAGAAGAACGAGCCCCCGGGGGCCTCCCGGCACGAGCCGCCGTTCTTGCAGGGGTTGGCGTCGCACGCGCTCCCCCGGCGGACCTCGCAGTGGCGGCCCTCGCTCTGAGGGGGGCACACGCACGAGTAGTCCGCGCCCGAGCGCCGGCAGCTGCCCCGCCGACACGGGTTCGGCTGGCAGGGGTCTTGGGCCCGCTCGCACTTCTTGCCTGAGAAGCCGTCCGCGCAGCGGCAAGCAAACTCGTGGCTAACAACGGGGGACGTGAAGATTATAGCGGGTGTATCAGTGATCCGACTCCCTCCTAGAACGCGGATACCTCCATCGGTGCAGACGTTCCCGTTGACGCAGGCTTGGCCTTCGCAAGGCGAGTAGTCTATCGAGATCTTCCCGGCGAACACGTTCTGCAGGGCGTCTGATTTGGTCAGCAAGGCTTGAGCTAGCTGGGCTCTGTTGTAATAAGAGCGCGGGCTCCTCCCCGCGACCGTCAGTTCAACAGCGTCCTCGTTCTCGTGAATGCTGTACAAGAGGATGCGATCGCCAGCTGATAGCGCGGAGTTTAAGATATCGATGGTTTGTTGGTAATGGGCCAGGAAGGATGCTGCGGATGTATTGTCGACGCGGACGGTGATTGAGTTCTCGACGGTGGTGTTGGTGAAGGGGAAAACGTCGATGGTGAAAGTGGAGGTGACATTCGGGTGAATCCGGTCGCTGCCGAAGACGACCAGAGTCTGTGGGGACAACGGGGCTTTGCCGCTGGCTCGGAGGCTGCAATTGGCCGAGACGGAGAGACCGAGGCGCGGATTGGCTGCGCGGCACTGGTACTCGCCCGTGGAGTCGGCGTCGTTGGGCCGCACGTCCGCGATCGCCTCCGAGGGCAGCATGTCGTTGAACACGTGCACGAAGATGTGCGCGTTCCGCGGAGTTGGAGGGTTGTCGTTCTGGTCCAGGACCACGATGGACAGCGAGTGCTGAGAGCGCAGACTTGGTGACCCGTTGTCCTCGACCTCAACCTGTGAAGCAACATCAGTTAAGTTACATGAAAGTCTGAAAGACAACGTTCTTCTGAAGAGACTTAAAAATACCTACATTGTGATTACGACCTACATTCCGGAAATTTGGGGACTGCAGCGATTCTTTAGTGTAAATTTGAAAGGTGGACTCTTACACCTGTTTTCCACCTTTAACCCATAACAGCCGAAAGTATTTGAAGTAAAATTCAGCTGAAAAGAAATTGAACGGATTTTTCCCTTTAAAATACGCAATTTTAAGCTTTCGAAAATGCCTAAATAATTAAATTTTAGGTTT
>Ga0058701_10002671_pt1 | contig 13667 bp, 8 predicted proteins | sample AgamicOrMae_FD_97039 | JGI IMG/M metagenome (GOLD analysis project Ga0058701, IMG submission 97039) | Agave microbial communities from Guanajuato, Mexico - Or.Ma.e | ecosystem: Host-associated > Plants > Phyllosphere > Phylloplane/Leaf | place: Guanajuato, Mexico | collected 2012-06-04 | reverse complement strand
ATGTTGGATAGTTCTTGGTGAACTGAAGGGAGGTAGTTATCTTATTTAACTGAAATCAATCACAAGAAGGCACTCGCCTAGTGGCTGTTACTATTGAGCCGATCTCGTATTATATTCTTTCCACCTAACCATTTTTTGCGTGGCTGAAAGAAAAGGAGGCTTCTCCGACAGATGGTCTCATATTTATGATTCATTTTTCTGGAAGGGCGGCAGGGCCTGTGGTGGATGCACAGCCGAGACTGATTGATTAAATGATGGATTGGTCGTTTTTATTAGAGGCCGACTCCAATAGAGAAAAAGCCAGGTGCAGAATTTCTTTTGATGGAATAGTGCCTGGGATTCTGACAGAAGAATCGCTCCCCGCCAACCATAAAGGATTTTTGTAAGAACCCAATCATCATTTTGCAAAGGATACTTGACGTTTTATTTACATCTTGACCTTTGACAGGCATTTTGTCTGAGAATCGTAATAAAACTTGTTCACGTCCGGAATCTGAATTTCCCGTCTAGTAATGTTTTACATTTGCGACAAGACGCGGAGTTTAAGTGCAAGAGAGCATTTTTTCTCAGATGTTGGAAACCTACAATTTGAAGATATCGGAACGATTGGCCTGAACAAAACTGCCAAATTCACAACTATCACAAAGATTTGGATTGCTAATCATCAAATTCGCTCCCCTAATATGATACAATATTAGATTTTCTAATTTTTTACGCAATGTTCAACGCGTTAAATGACGTTCTCGTCTAGGAAGGAGTAGCCCAAAATATTTCCCCCAGCAAAGGTATGTTCCACGTAGTCATAAACTTGTTCGAGTCTCAAGCGCTTGGATCGTCGTGCCAGTCATGAGCAAACAGCTCTCACAAGTTATGCTCAGGCAAATCACCACCAAAAGATAAACGCTTTGAAGTGTGTGCGGAGGCAGTTTCTAAATATTTCCACACTGTCTTGGAGCTGTCCCAATTGAGCTTTAACGCACATCAGCTATATCTTTTCCGAGGCCAAATAAAACTACGAATCTCACAGCAGCCCATGAAAACAAGAACCTCGCTGGATACTCATGTGTCGTGTATGAAATCAGTTTGTTGTGAATTGCAAGATCAAACATCCTGATCGAAAACTTCAGTAGTTCCGTTCATTTGAGTAAACTCCTCTACTACTTATAGGGGCTGACGCAGGGTTCGTTCTGACAATGTTCAACTATAGAAGCACCTGAGCATAGCAAACTGTAGATTGGCATCTCATAACCACAACCATCTTTAGAGAGAGGTCCGGCTTATTCTCTATTCGGTCTGGAACGATTTGCGTTTGAAAGCCTGTGAGACCAAGGCCCAGACCGTGAGAGCCTTCCCTCAATGGCCGTCTTATGAGCCATCTATTTCTTTGTTATAGCCGGCCTCGCTATCAGCTGTTTTAACATCTCCGTTTTTATCAATGGTTATGAGTGAGTGACAACTTTTTATCTGGGTCCGTCCTGAAAAGACGTGTAATGGTGTTGGAGGAGCTCTACTTTATTGACTTTGAGATTCCCCTCTTTTCTCCTGGGAAAGAGTCATTTGGAAAATCTTGTCCAGCGAAGGGTTCCATTCCCGCCGCCGGCGAGCTTCGGGCATCTTCGGATCTCTATTTCCCTTTCTGCTGCGGACTGTTTGTATTACCAGATGGGGCTTCGTGCGGCTCAGCTAGATTGTTATGCTATTGACTAGGCATTCAGACCAGGTTTACCTCCTACATCATTTAGTAACCACATACCATTACCTCAGTTTTCTGGGGTAATTGGCGAGAGGCCTTCTAGAATGGATATGCTCAAGTGTAACAAACCGAGCTCAAAGGCCAACATCTTTGCTCAAAAAATTACATCCGCTTTTTTGGACTTGCGCAAAAGTCATTTTTTCGTTATTATCTCATATTTCCACAATACTTACATCGTTTTCTTGATCTTTAGTTTTATAATGTATATTCGAAGTAATTACCGTTAACCTCAAAAAAGGTAAAACAGAATCATACGAACGACAGTCATCGTAGACACATCACCTGTGAATGGAGGTGTCTGTTTCTTTCCAAGAAGGACGCCTTTTAGAAATTTCGAGAGATTAACATTCTAATTATTGAATACACATGTGTTTCTGACGATGGGTGGTCTTACTTTCTGCAGGTGCAAGTACTCATAAGGGACTACCAGCAATCTGGATATCCACAATGCTTACGTCGTTAGAGCTTAATCAACACCTTAATAAATTCGTTTTGTTGTTAACAGCGAACGCATGTCCATCAACCCTACAGGCTTTAGAGAGCATTTTCTCTTAGCGGAGTTTTGAAACCGCGAAGAGAAATCTTGGTAAAACTACGACAAGAATTGCGCTATACCAGTAATTTTACATTCTCCGGAAATGCGCTTGATTTGTATCTGTTCTTATCATTCAAACTTGTCGTAAGCGGGACTTCACGCAAACATGAACTTCCTAATATGCTAGTTGCGGGTTGGATGGTGGATGTCCAGAGAAATGACTTCTCAACAGCCAACACCACGTATACTATAAACATTAGCCCTTTTCGGCTGCATGTGAGCATGTGGACATTGACTCTTCATGTGGCTTTGAGGCCCCCATTGGTGTTTTCCGTGTTCCCTAGTTTTTCACACCTCGAAAAGAATTCAGGAAATCTGTATTGTTTAAGACGTCATCACTGCCTTATATCATGCAATAAACCTTGTCCAGAATCGTGGTTGAAAACGCAGGACAAAGAAGTTAGAAAGAGGGTGACACGAAAATGACAATAACCCCTCTTTGTCGTAGATAAAGCAACTCTAAAACCTTTTCATCTGAAGGTCGGGGAAAAATAACAGCGCTTCACATCAATGCAAATGTAAGAGAAGATGAAATGGGATAATAACAACCTTGCGAAATGAATCAGGTTAGTAAAAATTTCATCTTCAGATAGACAAAAGGAGCATTGTCATTCTAGTGAATGGCAACGGTCATGAATCATAGAAATAATCCATTACCTGATGACGCCCGCTGCACGGAAACAGTGTTTACTCTTTGAGACATCTGACTCAATGTACGCTTGTTTCTTTTCCTTTTTTATGGTACAGCACGCAGCGTTTATAGATTTAATTTGTCAAAAGATCTGCTATTTACTAATTCATGTCAATCAACACTTTCGTTCAGGGAGTATGATTTTCACGTCTGAACAACGCCGAGCCAACGGGGGATGTTGTTGAAGTTTCAGATGAACACGGATTAATAAGAGCGCACTTCAAAGAATGGCGGTTGTCGTAAGTCAGGAAATACAACTGAATAAATGAATGTTTCGAGGAGTTTCTATCACGTGTTTTTTCTTATAATTACGATAGTTGAAAAGAAAGACACTACTTGAAAGCAATACAAAACTTGTCTGGTTTTCCATTTCCGTGCAGGTTTCCTACACGTGTTTCTGAAGAAAGACTCCTGATAAATCTGGACTGGAGAGGCTTAATATTTTACCTAGGTTATCATTCCTATGTATGGGACTCGTGGTGGCACCCGATTTTTCGAATTCTTCTTTCAATAGCGACCAAATCGCTTCTTTTCGACAGAAAAGAAGGGAAATGCTGGAAACAAATCAACGAAAGCGGAGGCACATCCGCCGGAAAACGACAACGAAGACATTGTCAGGATATCGCAGGGCGATTGCCCGCGGAAAATCCACTTGACCCTCAGGAAATGGACCGTTTAAACTCATACTGGGAGTAATATGAATATTTCCGAATTTTTATGTTTGATTAGTGACTCTTCACATAGGCCTACGTAGTAAACAGCATTTTCCCTTAGTTCTTATTTATCTCAGTCAAAATTATAAACTGTATCTGCTTTTTTACCTAATTATTAATGAAAAAGAAGAATAGCATCGTACACAATCTTGAGTTTTCAGTGGTATGACTTTCCTCGGACGGACAAACTTTTGCTAGTTTGTGACATTAGTCATGTTTCAAATGGGAAGTTTTATGCAGGAAAACATTGTCTTAGCGGCTTACTTAAAAATATTTTGAATGAACTAAATGTTTCGTGCCATTTGATGAACGGTAAAATCAATTACCATGATTCGGTTAGCTAAATGGTAACCTTTTTATAAGCTGTTATTTTTCAAGTACTTTGATCTGTTCATTATCTAAAATTATAACGACATTGACGAAAACTGTAAAATGAAGGCTCTTCATATACGTCATCTCGGGATGCCAGATAACACTTAACATAATCGTGGCCAACACTGTAATAATTACCTCTTTGCAAGACAATTAGTTCTTACTCATCTCTTCTAATCACAAATTTTCATCACCCCACAGGGCAGCAAAACTTTTAATCCCAGAAAAAAGGTTTTTCCCCACTCTTCTGCGTGTCAGGGAAATGAAGTAAAAGTTCCCTTTTTCAGAAACAAAAGAACAGAGGGTTTTTTTCACCAAAGTTTGTACTCCGCGCCTAATATAAATTACTGGAACCCAAGTAGTTAGCGCATAAAACTTGTAACAGTTCCGAACAGGTTCTTCCTGCGAAAACATAACAAATGACGGAGTTTGAGGCCTTCACAAATGAAAAGAGATGGAGAAAGTTAGGCCACAGAAGGACCAGCCGGAACTTGGTTAAGCCACGGCAAGCAATAATAGTGGTCACTTCCTGCACAAAAGAAGTGATTTCCGGTTAGGGAATATGTCGGACCCCGAACAAAGAAGCGGGGCCGACCCTCCAATCGCTCCCTGGTACGTGGTGACTTGGGGAGTGAGAGACCTACCAATTCTAATCATATTGCCTCTCCCTCTTTCTCTCATGTAGTCCCAGGAAATTTTGCCAAAAAGCAGCCACTCTCAGAAGTGGTGTTTTTGCTTATGCTGCAAAAAAATACAGAAGCTCCTACTACGGTTAATCGAAATCATTATGGGAGAAATTTTACCATTTGGCAATTTTCAATCACATCAACAAAAACAATACGTGATAAATACACGGAGGTATCATGTAGGAATTATGTATATTCTCGTAGCGAATCAGTGCATTACATGTTATATAGGTACTCATCATTATTCCATAATGTTTTTACCCAACGCTTTCTTTTTTTTGATCACTCTTAAAAAACACCATTTTATGCGATTGTTTAAGGAGAAGAATACACAGGCGAAATATCCAGAAACTAGTCCGGAACCAAAATTTCCTGTTTCATCTCGTTTACGGTGGTACAACAGGACTTGCTCTTATTCCGGGATTGGAGGTTTGAGGTCCAAGTCCCGTGAGGCTTTGCCTGAGACCACCGCTCTGCACGTGACTGCCGAGTAACCCCCACTGCCATCCACCTTCACTCTGCATCCCCGGGGTCGGAAACCCTTTATGTTCTCCAGTGCAGTTAGCAAATTACGGTCCCTTGATCGAATCTTTAAATAAACGCTTTTCACGACATAGTTTGCTTTTCTTTTTCTCTGATGATTATTAAAACATATGTTCAAACGACCGCGGTATCAAGAATTGTGTTTGAAAGGGGCAGCATAGTTTGCACGTTCCCTAATTATCAACTCTTGTGTGCCGTAATTAAAGGTTAGTGGACACACCCTGAGTGTATCATTTGCGTTACCTCGTTTAAATCTCGGGTCTTAAATGACTACGTGATTTACGAAGTATGAAAGCACTGCTTTATTGAAATTAGTTCTTAAATTATGTAAGTTTTATCATAGATGAACCCCAACATATTTTGTCGAAAGTATTATTAACTTTTATCACAGATAAACGCCAACACATTTTGTCTAATGTATTATTTAAAGGTTTCTAAATTAGACAGAACGTCGATAGAAATCTCTATTCTTAATTATTCGTGGGTACCGGAGAAAATTACCTGCAAGCTTTGTCGGTTTAATAAAATAGGGGAGAATCTTGGTTGCGATGTACGACCGTTTTTAAAATACCCAAAAATGATTTCACTAAAGGTATGTTATCTACATTTTAATTACTCTTTATAATATTCCTAAAGGTAGAGTTTCTGCAGGGTGTGACTGTTCCTATAAAGCAGAGGCAGGTAGCCAAAAACTTTCATGTGAAAAACTGGTATTTCTAACAGGAAAGACATTTTTAAAACAGACTTTATCCTGAAAGAATCAATATTTTTTTAGCTTTTGCGCTACTTCTTACTACTTGCAGAGATTTTTAGCTGTTATATTCATAAAAATGCTTTTTAAAGGGCTACGCATGTTGAATTGAAGAGGCAAGAGCGGCGCGGCGTCAAAGAGCCCGCATTCTCGAGAGGCGATCAGCTCATGAGAAGAGAAAGGGAAAAAATTGGTGTCTCCGAGGAGCGCTTGAAAGAATGTAGGCCTCTGTGGTCATTACGCCATCTCAACTTTTTCCCGGCTAAAGTTGCGAACATGAGGTGAGAACACTCTATTGGTGGATCCACATATCCATGTTGACCTACTTATTGACCCACATAACCGATTTCTTTCCAACTCAGCCAAAGCCTTCTCCACTTTACAGCTTGATCCTGTTGGGATGTCCTCAAACGATCCCATCGCTTTGTGTAAATGCCATATTTTGCTGGGTGAGCGCGATAATCCGACGCCCCTATGGACTAAAACGAACTGCTTTCCAGTCTCGAAATCACGTATAGATAAAAGTGCCGTTCTTTCGTTTTGTACTGTGGGGTTGGCAATGCGGCTTTTCATCAGGTTCAAGGCCTCATCGATTCTTTCTTTTGTTGTTCCTTGCGTTTCGAATGTCAATCCCTCCCTGAACAGAAGTATTTCCTTTATAGTAAACGGACATGTTGATTTGAAGGGCCTTCATGCCGATTCGTATACAAAGTCTTAAACCAGTAGTAAAATGTAAGGAATAAACATTTTGCGATACCAAGGATGGAGTTAACAGAGGTTAGCTCATGGGCTTTGGAGGTTCGAATTTGATAGTTTCTCCTGCGCGGGCTTGCATTTACGAACAGCGGGAGGTACACCTCCTAGTAAAATAGGAACAAAAAGGGCGGAAGGTCTGACAAACGCACATTGTCACAAATGAAAGGGAGATTTCAGGACAGAGAAGGGCAATGAAGGAACAATGACATGGGTGGACACCGCACTCGTTTAGCAGTAAAGAGAGGCTTGCGTTGATTCACTCAAGTAGGCTTCTCAGGACAAAGGACAATACTGCAGGGTTTAAAGGTCGTCCCTGCTACCTCTTGCGTTCTCCCTTTAATCGTCTTACCAAGCGGAGCTGTAGCAGAGCGGCGCATACTCGTTTAAAAATTCCTTCTTTTAGTAAACGAGTCCTCATAATTCAGCGTGCTCTATTGGCCTCTTCCAGATTCATCGACTAAATACCATAAAGCCATCGATCTATCAGAAGATTTTACGTCGCCAGTCCTTGGAAGAGGATTTTTTCTGAAATATAATCGTGCCCAGCCTAGGAAATGCGTTGTTTAGCCCACAAACAAGGTTTCATCCATGGGTTTAGTGGAAACTTTTTTGTTCTTGTACAGAGCTTCCACCCTCAGGCGTGGGGATGGAAGGTTGTTCTTAACATCATAGTCGGCAATGATTCTGCCCAGGGCAATGTGCATGTGTACTTTGCTGAAAAGCGCTACGCCAGACCGTAATGTATTCAATAATGGCCCATGATGTGTTACTGATTTTAGGTACATCATGTTTCTTATTCATGAAATACGGCGATATTAGTTACAGTTTGTAAGTTTTCGACTCGTTGCCACAGTATCTCTTTCGATAGTACGACGGGTGTCATAGTGGCCCGACAGACAGCGGCGAATATCAAAGAGTCATTACTAAAGCACGCGGTTTAGCGACAGCAAGAAGAGGGGGGAAAACGGAAGGGAAGCGAAAAGTTAAAAAGGAGTTTTCCTTCGAGATGGACGTGATGAGAATAGATAAGATACCTACAAAGATGGGAATGTGGCAAAATCGTTGGTGGTTCATCTCTTTTTCACATCCGCCAATTTGAGCCAGTCTGCCGAACCTAAATCATCGCGACTGAGGCTGGTTATCGTGCTGCTCTCTACGACGATCGGGGTTTACAGTCACAAGACTTCTTTGTTCTTGGCGAGAAACGTCATGGCGATAAATATTCGCATGATTACTCAAGTGTTTACATTTTTGGTACGCGCTGCGCGCCGCTTTTGCTCGGTGATGTGGAAATGCTTGTTGAGGTTGTGATTTACGACGTGCTGTGTTCAGTTGAAGACAGTTTCACATGGAAGGTGCTAACAACGTAGATGTAACTATGTTTCAAATCACAAAGCGATTCCTTCGCAAGCCACGTCTACGAACAAAACAAGGATAATGTTTCATCAGTATCTAAAATAATGTAGCAATGACCTAATAGTTTATTGCACGTTTGATAATAGAAATTAAACCTTGTAATGTTTTTTACTCCGTGTGCAGGAAACGTTTATGTTGAGTTTGTGAGACATGCCAATTTCCTACTGGGAGGAAAAGAACTTCACTTTAATGAGTTCCAAAATTTTGGCATGAAGAGACATCGCCGTAGTCCTTATTCCAAGAGCTAGATCGCTACCGAGCACCATGCACGTTCTTCAATTTTTTTCCATGTTACTATTTTTCTAAAAAGGAACTCTCTGGTCCTTGAAAAAAAATACGTGGTCGTGGTACAGAGTGACTGGAAGTGTGAAGGTTACAAACTGTTTTGTGAGTACTATCTAAAAGAAAACGACGCCGTATTGGACTTTGCTCAGTGACTGGCTTTTTTCAACGACCTCAGTCTGCACACAGTGATAAAGGATTTCACAGAAGACACTTCGCAAGCACTGTCTGCGCCATAACTGCAGGTCAAAATCACTGTTTTTCGGTGTACACAGTGAGCGCACAGGAGTAGAAATAATGCACGGCGAAAGACTAGTCGGCGAGGCGCCTAATAGATGTTAATTTGGCATGAGCTAGCCTTCTGTGCACGTGCTCCTCGCCTTTCTCATGTCAGTGCCAGACTGTGAGCTAGGTACATCATGGAAACGTGCCATTTTAACAATTGCAACAAGCAAAACATCGGATGTGCATATGACTAATGGACATTATGTCTGCATGGATATCTTTTGTCTACAGCCGGCGGGATGTCCGACCTCGTTGCTCTGAACCCTAAAGCTTTTTTTAGGTCGGACTTTTGTCTCAAGTTATTGGGATGCGATCGTGTTACCCTGCCCGGAAGTTGATATTGTTTAAAGACATGAGAAGATTGCCAAGCTGTCACCATCCTTTGATGAATATCCAGTGATGTCGAGACTCTTCCACTGCCAGCGATAGACTTGGACCAAACGAGACGAGGAACTCAGTGAAGAGTTGTTTGATAACATACGCAGGCCTTTCCAGATACCTCTTCCTCTGACAGGAAACTTCAACTAATAAATCTATTCCCATTGATACACACATATGGACTAAAACACGGCATCGTTTCAATTATTAGGTAACTCCGTGTAGAGCTGAATTAATTTTATCCTTTGTAAAGAGAGAAAAAAAGACGTTTAATAAAGATCTTGAACCAGGAAAGGATTCAGTACCTCTTACAAGTCACGACACCGGTCCGCGGTCTAGGTCAATGGAAAGGCAACCCACAAGCCTGTGAAAATCTGTGGTATGGCTCTTGACCTCCCATGACATGTCCGCCTTCATTTCTACGAGGTGGTTAGGGAAGTAGACTTGAGTGCTTGATTCCTTTAATGGCCTAAATTTCAGGCGCGCATAGCACGTCGTCGGTTGGCTCGCTAGGGTGTAATCGAACTCTTCTAGAAGGGAAACCTCAACATACAAACACATTTCGTGACTGGTGGAACAACTCGGCCAGTCAAGATGCGGCCGACTGATAATATTTTTCATTTATAATTTGCACCAGCAGCGCGTTAATTTGACCACACCTTCATATCTGAAATTTCTTCGTGCTAGTATGAACTATGGGGGTTGTTCCAGGCTTCGGCCTGGTGCCCTCTAGCGGGCGAGCCAGAAACTAACTGTTCCGGTTGCATGCCTTAACGCCCAACGTCTGATCTGCACGACATGGTTGACTTTATGGCGGAACCCGGCCATAGAGGACTTACCCGTATCTCCCTTTTAATTATTAATGTTGAACGGGCCATTGTGATATGTAGGATTTGTTATCACGTCTTCAGAACTGTTTTATGAAATATGTCTTCCCAAGAGAAGAAAATCTTCTTCCTACCGCAATCTTAGCTTAGACTTACCTATCTCATGTATACGTGTCGTGAGTAATTCATTCGGGAAATTTTAACCTGCTCCCAAGGTATTGTAAAGACTAAAATGGTCATGTTTTGAAAGGTCGTGGATGACATCATACACTCCAAATTGAACATTTTACTTTTTAATCGTTGGGAACATGAATGGTCTTGATGCGTGGTATCACCAGGGTTGCGGCCGTGCTCATGTGATCGGTACACGCCGCAGATTCCTCATGTTAGATGAGTGGTCTAGCGGTCACACTCTCCGATCAATAATCGTGTGATCCCCAGTTCAGTTTCCGGTGCGGTGATGCGCTACCTTTCTATGCCCTCAAGGCTAACACTATGTGACATATCGGCCCGTCAGATCGAACGGGAATTATCTCAAAGGACAACACCATCCCGTAGAAAAAAAAGTCAGCATGACCATCATTCAGGTTAGTGATAAAAGCATCCATAGAGTATCAGTCTGGAAGTGAATGTGGCATCGCTACGATTGAAACATTCATCGGCAAAGCGGTAAATGTGAGAGCTCAGGATTGCTGATTACTGGTGTCTTTACTCGCTGCATCACCCTTTTCCTCTAATGTTTTCTTCTTGAACTTGATGATCATTCAAACGCATGTCCCGTATTTAACGATGCTGCCAACTTTACCCTTTTCCGCGTTCTCATATTCATTCAAACTGAGCATTTTCGCAAAGGTCAAAACAGCGTACTATCTGACAACATTTTATTTCGCCATCTGTTACTGTTTTAACCAGCTATGCGTGAACTTTTGCCCGCGGGAGTGCACTTGTTACCGCTACGCGCGATGTTCTTTTTAATGGCTGATTGTGAATTGAGTGGACGGGGAAAACACCTCTTGACTCTCGAAATGTAATATTTTGAAGAAAAAGAAATTGTTTCTCAGTGTCCCTAGGAGGTACAGCCGGTGTTGTGAAAATGAGTCTCTTCCCATCCAAATCCTAATACCCTTGCTCGTTAAGGAAAAGTATTTAATTAATCGTGCGTTTTACATCGAACATTTTAGAAAAACTTGAGTGTTGGCACTGCGGTTTTGATCTCACCAGTCACGTGAAGGTATCGTATTCAGTAGTCATCTAAAAAATATGTATACGTTCTTGGTCCCCACTTAACTATGTAATATTATAGTAGTCATGTGGAAGTAGACGTCATTGGGGCTTCACAACATTATGTTAATTGTTTAAAACTAACTGTATTTATTAACTTGTAACCAGCCTACTAATCCGAAACAAAACAACATTGATATCTATAAGATCGGCCACCTTGTTTTCTTTAGTTTAACATATTCTAAGGAAGCACTCTGGTTAATTTCCTCGCGAGATGCTTTTTCTGCCTGTCTTACCTCTTTAATCTGAAGGGTGTGCTCACAAAGTATGACACTAAGACAACCATTGTCCGTGTCATGTAAACAGTATTTTCTGCATTGCACCCGTGCCTTGGACATAATGAATAATATTTTCTTTTGTCATTATGCGAGTAAGAATGTTTTTCTGATTTGCTTTGGGGACACCTTCCGATTGTTTTCATCGCATCTTTGATTTATACCGTACAGGCTCTTCGTGAAACGTAAATGCTCACAACCAAAGAAATTGTTCTATTCTGTTCTCTCGCAATTTCCCGCATTTGTTATGATGTTTGATAGAATAGGTCGGTATTTAGTATTCTTTTTGAAAGAGCGATTCTTTGAGCGTGACCGCTGTTTCTGAGAAAAATCATTGTTATACGCCTTAAAGATTTAGAGTATGTTCAAGTTCAGTCTCGACATCAATGAATAACGTTACACTGCTTTTTCCTAGCGATGTCGCTTCTTTTCAAATTCTCGGAGCTGACGAGAAGATCTCAGAACATGCTCTTTCGATATTAAAAAGAAGAGATCGAAGACAATCATGGGGTTTAGTCTCGTTGATATGATGCTATATCCTATAGTACTGCTACAAACTACTTTGGAACTTGTGTTATTAAAACAATCTTTCTATTTTTTTGTGTTTCAAATTTTCTTCCGGATACTGCAGGTCAACTTCCAACACGATCTTATTTTTTTAAAACTCTTCATGGGAGTAAGGTCCTTGCTATAAACAACCTGTATGCAAAAATAAAAATCAATGTGACGTAGAAATTCAAAGAAGTTCTGTGGATTCATTTTAGAATTAGGGCATTATGGTTTCCACATTGCATAAAGCTCTTCTGTTAAGTTTTCAGTGGCTGCCTGCAATATTTGACAGAACGCTAGTTCTCTTTTTTTTCAGGGCTTTATTATTCCGGCCACGTAGCCGTCAAGACCAACAGTATCTAAAACTCTTCCGTGTTTTATTTTTCCCCTTTCGATGTCTGGCGCCGTTAAAATCAACTTTTGAGTCACCTACCTTGCTCTCTTTCTCTCTCATTTTCACTCTGCCTTCACTTTTCTTCATCGATTTTCTAAATTATTTGCTACATAAATGCCTACTTCTTTTATCTTCGTCATCCCTGTGACCACGTCCTAATAAAACGTGGACGAGGGCTATCTATAAAGAATCATACTTCTCTCTCTCCCGTGAAAAGGTTGAGTTGTACGAAGTTATAGTCCACGTGATGTGTAGGCATGGAATGTAGCTTCCAGACATACTGCGTCTTAACCCCTTATTCACGTTTTCCTTTATTGTTGCCGTTTTTTCTGCTGTGGTCTATTTGTTGATGCCACTAAATCCGTTTACAAAGAATCCCAAGACTCTAAAAATAATTGTTTGTAGCGCGGTTGTTGAAAAACAAATTCATTGTAGGAGGGATTTTGTTATTTGCAACCTCGTAACCAACAGGCTTTGTAATGCATTCTATGCTTTTCATAATAAAATTTCGGGATAGGAAAGTCCTACGGATCGGGCCGGCCGTCAGTGTACTACCTGAAGGATCAATGCCCTCGAGCTAGTTCTTCTCTACTGTTTCCAAAATCAGGAACAATCACAAGGTGAATCCATTACCCTTAATCGCTCGCATTAAAAAAAATAACTTTATTTTGAAAGTCAATTCATCTTACGTGATGTTGAAAGTTTCTCTTTTCCTTTCTTTTCTCATGCTAAGAATAGATGTTTTGTTATATTTTGCCGTATTCTGGATAACAGCGATCCTTTGTCACATGCTAATCTGAGGGAAAAAATGAGGGGCCTTCCTTGGCTTATAAAGTATGTTGCATATCACGAGATTTTGCGCGTATCCAATCTGCGTAACATCGCATTGAAAGATGACAAGGAGAGATTCTTTTTGTTAGGTTGGCGGTATTTATGTATCGCGTCATAACACGTTTTGGGTCCCGCAACAGGTCCATTATTGACAAAGTGTCATTTGCGAGGGAGAAAGGCTATTGTCACCAGTTTTATTGCCCTGTAAGAAACGCTGAGCTAGCGCACGCGTTGAGTTAGCTTCGCTTAAAACATTCCAAAATATGTCGCTTTTTATGGACCATTAGAT
>Ga0058701_10002670_pt1 | contig 13671 bp, 7 predicted proteins | sample AgamicOrMae_FD_97039 | JGI IMG/M metagenome (GOLD analysis project Ga0058701, IMG submission 97039) | Agave microbial communities from Guanajuato, Mexico - Or.Ma.e | ecosystem: Host-associated > Plants > Phyllosphere > Phylloplane/Leaf | place: Guanajuato, Mexico | collected 2012-06-04 | reverse complement strand
TCCCTAATTTTGTTGCCGTAACAAAACCATTTTTTCCGTGTAGGTAGTACCATTTCTATTTTTGGTATTAAGTTGGAACATGGGGAGAGCGTAATTTGGTTATTTTCGAAGGTAAACCTACCAACAACCACATCAATGAAAAGGTCTCGTTGAGAGCTTTACATTGATGTGATCACGAAACAACCAAATAACGCTCTTCCTCCGTTTTACCTTACTACCTAAAACAGGGGTTAGTTTTTACTGTGTAATTAAGAAATTTTGCCTTTATTTATGCGTCATATCGACACCGAAAAAGGAATAATTTCAAATACACGCAGTTGTTTGTAAAAGACGGACTGTACGAATTCCGGAGTCATTAAAGTGACGCAGACTAATGTTGCTTGCAGAATTTACAGTCAATTATTTAGGTTTTTTGACGTAGACGCCAGGTTTGTAATAATTATGTCCATTTAAGACGGGGAAAACGCCTCATTGTTACTTTCTGGCACTTTCCAAGTATCGCTGTTTTATGTATGCTCTCTTAAGCAAAACAGTTTCGTTGATAGCACATTAAAACTCGCTCCGAACGAAAGAAATCAAACTTCTGGATGACTTCCCTATTGGACTTCTATAGTTAAGCAACTCTAGGTCTACCTCTAATGTTGAACAAACATTTGAGTTCGAAAAATTGTTATTATAAAACTTAATAGTATGAAGCTACTACGCCAATAGTTTTAGTCAAAGAGTTAAGTTGGTAGCTGACTGCGACCTCAACACGCTAACAGACGGAATTTTCTACCAAGTGTTCCACCATGGTTTTGCCTTTAATTACAGCATGAAAATTAACCACAGTCAAATGCGTGGGTTTGATTAACCTATGGCAAATTCAGCGTTCTTGGTTTAGTGACGTCAGTAAATTCGGAACAGCAGCACCACTTGTTGAGTAGCATAGGCAACCGCCTCCATGTAAGGAGACTTTTACGGCTCCGAGATTTTTCATCCCTGTTATATCAATAGGAAAAGTAAGGTTCGGACTTTCCATTACTTGTTGTAATAGCTAGTCTTGCATGAAGGGATTCCGTCCTTAGCGCAAAGCAGCGGTTCCTGTTGCCATTTAACCAGTTGCCATCATAAATCTCATCTCAAGAGGCCCAACTTCGCTTTGAACCTCAACAAAAGGTGTACTTAAGCTATAAACGCTATCGTTCTCGCTTGCACGCGCGAAATCTCATATACATGCAACATTACAAACCAGTTCACGGATTCGCCGCCGCAAGCACTACTGTATTACCCGATTTCGATCTTCACGCAAACTTGACTTTTCTGTTTATTGAAACGTATGTCAATTAGTCACATGGCCTGTCCTCGACCCGCTGCAAAAACGTAACGAGGAACTTGTACCAGATTTGTATTTTTAGGTGAGAATTTTCCATGACTTCATGTTTTTCGAAGGAAGAACTGAGCAAATGCGCCTTTTATTTAAAGTTCCAAACCTAAATTTCTTGGTGTCTTTCAAAATAAAATCTACTTTGCCATGTTATATTGTACTTTCGACGAACGAACTCCACTCAAGCGATTTCTTCAGGATTTTGCTTCTTGTCCAAAGCATTTTTAATGAACTTTACGTATGGATAGGAAACCCAAATGAGCGAACAGCACATACCAATCATGTTATTCCTTGTCGTAATTAAAAGCTGAGCAATGATGATGACTTAAGGAGCATTCAATATATGGTGCCGGATATAATCAGCGCAACTTACAAGATTAGGTAACCGGTAAAGCATAATAAACGGTGCCATCTTTAAAATTTACAAGGGCTTCCCGTCTCGCATCTGCGCAGTCTAGTTTCACGCCATTTCCAGGAATTACAGCTTATTGCAAGCCGAATGTCAGCAAGCCTGATTCTGTTAATTTCTAGGTGTCAGAAACTGCCACCTAGAAATTAACAGTAAGCGCGGCATCGGGCTAAAGCGATTTACGTGTCTTGTGTCTCGCTCCGCTTTGCTTCACGTAACACAGGAGGCCTTGAAAACGACAGTGCATTGGCCCAATGAGAAAGCGCCTTCTTGTCTACTGTTCTCGCGTGCAGAACGGGGCTGCATCTGTCTGGGCTTCTCGATACAGTATGCCAAATTTTCCCACATTTTGCCCCCCCCTCCCCCCGGCGCACTGTGAAAAGCTTTTCGTATGTTTCTGTAGAAGCGTGTTTGCTGCCCACTTTATACTGTAGTATTCAATTGTTTATTCGGCGCTGTTTCGCCTCTTCGCTCTGTCCTTTATAGTGTGTGACGTCACTAGTGTTGAAATGCGTCCCAGATTGCGTCGCCTAACTAGAATCCAAATCAGGGAGGATGCCAACGGCCGTACCGCCGAGCCGATGTCCGGAAAGACACTTTTCACTCTGACCGGCGTTTTTGTTCGACGGGTTTCGAAATGTCTGGAAGTAGGAGATACTGCGCCCGGGTGGAATAGGCTTGACGGACATCCTATAGAGCCCAGAAAGAGGCACTTTACCAGCCAGCAGGTTAAGGTTTATTTGGGTGGGAAAGGTTTTTACTGGAAACGAAGGTTGCATTTCCCACGCGTGTTCTATGTCGTCGCCCAAAGCCGAGCCATATTGCAGCAGGCCGTGGCCGAGAGCACTAACCTAACTTAAACGAACCAAACGATCCGTTTGTCTATCGTTAATCTTAAAAATATTATTATTCAATGTTGAACCAGAGTATATAGAGCAAGTGATGATCACAACCTCAAAATCTAAGAACGGTACATTCAAGGTGGGCTTGGTTATCTTTGAGATATGTTAGTGTGCGTGACGTGAAAGGGTTAAGTGAGATTACTCTTTTTTTAATTATTTTTTTTAGAGTTTTTGCGAGAATACATTCATTTGGTTGAACTAACTGAGGGTTAATTTAGGTTACCTCAGGTGAGCTAATTTAGATGAGCTTTGATTTCTTCAGCGCGAGTCTTTACTCCTTACAGTTAAACTTAGTTATGGTCGTGCTCCAGATGATGGAGATCCGCCGAGAGTTGCTTAATTACTACGAGCAGCACGTAGTAACAGGCAGATATGTCGCACAACGACGTGAGCTATTCTGTCAGCGTACTTTAAGCAGGTTCTCTCGGTAAATTTCAGATGGCATTTCCTATGTGTTGTGTTCCACCCTGGGCTTTATCTTTCATGCCGCATGGGAATAAATAGCAGTGGCAGTTAACGCGTTATTTACAAAAAAAAACAATTTTAGTAGACATTGCTAAATCTTTAGCAGTCTTTGCAAACATTAGACGTAGCTGCTAAAATGTCAGCAATGGCTACTAAACAGACAAATTTGCTCAATTCGTAGCCCTTGCTAACTTATCAGTAGCTACCACTAACCTTAGCAATGCTGCTGAAAAGTAAGCAACGGCTGCTAAAATTAATAGCACCTGCTGTATCAACGAACGCGTTAGCTGCCACCTCTAACTATTTTTCTCCGTATGTGAGTGATAATATACACAGTGTGACTAGAAAAAAGTCTCTCATATCCGAAGTATATTTTGCAAATAAATACAGGGCGTGTAGAGCGTTTGAGACTTTGGGCGGGACGCGAAATTTTGTGTGCGAGGATTGGACGGGGAGTCCTCGAGGATTAGTCTGCGAAGAATGGCGCTGTTTGCTTCGTGACTCTCAAGCTCCATTTTCACAGGCTATGACTCGCAGGAAGTAAACATAAACATATTCTTCGGAAGATCCAATAATTTCAAATCATCATTAGATCACTTTTGAATAGATCCTCCTAGCTTTGCTCCACCAAACATGGATTTTTCGATTCTCAATTGAAGTACAGACCGTAATTTAGTGATGTGTAGGCCTACAATAAGGCAGGAAGGTATTTTTTGCAATTTTTTAAAGATGTGAACAAAATTATTTCTTTCATCAATGAAAAAGTGTTATCTTTTCATTAATGAAAAGGTATCTTTTAATCAATGAAACGGTATCTTTTAATCAATGAAAAGGTATCTTTTTATCAATGAAAAGGTATCGAAAAGACAATTTTATGGCCTGTGAAAGCAACCATTTCTCAACTATCTTTTGAAAGTCAGAATGTCTCGCCGTGAAAGATAGCGATTTCGCAATATTTTTACCAGAGGTTTTGAACATTTTTTTTATTAGATAAACAAAACAGCCTTAATCCGCAGAAATCATGGGCTACTTAATGCATCAGCTAAATTTATTTAAGGCATACTCAAAATTGCATTAACAAAAAATCGGGCGTGCCCGCCCGATTTCTTTCGGTGGGTGCCTCTCGTCAGAATGAGCCATTTGCCATTTTTTTTTGCAAGTTTTTCAATCGGACTAAACGAAGTTGGGACTTTGATTAAAAAGCCTTCCTTATTAATCTCTGTGATTATTTAAAAATCTAGCTAGTAAGCAGAAAAACATAAAGTGACAAAAGAAGGGATGGTTCGCACCCGAGAAAGTATGTCATTACACCAAACAGTGGAGTAGTCTGCAACTCGTGATTCAATCATATCTTTTTTGAATAACTAAGAATAACGACGACTAACAAGATTTGCTGCCAACCAGTCGTCATCAGGGGTCAATTTCACGTCGATTTCATGTACTGAACGTTACTTTTCGACCAGTATCTTCAGAGCGACAACATATATTCGGACATACGGACTCACACGAAACTATAAGCCCTTCTCCTGGAAGGAGGCGGGCATAAAAAACTCTGACACTCTTTTCTTTGCTCCAGGTAAGATGACTCACTTTCATGAACGAAAAACCGTAATGGTACAACATCTCTTTAACCGAGTAAGTCTCACTGAACGACATTGTTGCCCATAAGGACTGATGAAACGAAATTCAGGCCTATCTTGAAGTTGACTAGGTTTCCTCTATTGGAGCTCTTCTGGTCCGTCTGTGGGTTGCCTTTGACGTCATGATCTGAAGCAAGCACTGCGGATTACTTTTACGTTCCGAGTAGCTGTGGATTAGTGCCCTCAGCCTCCTACCCACGTAACAGTCGCGTGTGCTCCACATATGAGATCGTCTACGAATGATCGGAAGAGGCGATGACGTACGTACGACGTAGCCCCGCCTTAAGGACCTGAATATTTTTCTCCTAACTAGGTATTATCTGCGTCCCTATACGTCGTGCAAATAAGCTTCCCTGTCCCCAGAGGGCCGTCCTCGACCTTTTGCAGTCGAGACCAAAATATGAATCAGCTTTCACATAGGCTCTCCCATGTATGAGGATGACCCCAGGACCGTCAGTCGCTCATATTTTTAATTTTTTTCTCGTTTTTGATACTGATATTCATATTTTCATATTCATGTCCCAGCTGGCTTTGGGGAGACAGGACTTGATATCGTATGGTCAAATATTATTTCAGTAACGAAAATTTCGACGTAAATTGCGTATTCATAAATATGATTGCAACGTAGGCGAATTCAAGTTTTTATTCGAGTCAAAATATTGTTTTTTTTAATAGGCGACAAGTTTTTTGGCTGATTTCTTTTAAAAATTAATAGTTTTTAAGCATTCTCTGGGCACAATTCGGGTAAACGAGAGGTACCGGTGCTTGATTTCAATGCGAGGGGCCGAAATATACACGGAACTCGACGCGAGTGATTTTCATTCAGGGTGGCCCAATTTCAATATGTCACCAGGAACATCCCTATTAACTTTGTTACGCCTTAGAAATTTTGCACGAAATGGACGTGTTAAACATTAATACATTTTTTTACATTCAAATCCGCAATTTGATATTTTGTGAACGACTAAATATTTAATTGAATAAGTTTGGAAAGGCAATAGGTTTTGATTATTATGATACTACGCGAGAAATGCCTTATAAGTTAAATTTCTGTATTTCGGAATGGTGTTGATTGGCGGTAATTAATTTTCGCGAGTCAGAAGAGGTCGACCGGAAAACTAATGCCGCGCCGCGCCGATTGGCGTTTTCTAGTATGGAATTGGTCTCTGTAGGCAGCCATCCTGGCATCTGTGCTGTGTGGTCTGCCTACCTTCTCATAGGAAACATCTCTCTGCGTAACAGCTTTAATTCATATGATAAAATAGAACAAATAATTTCACTTGTCCTGATCGTGACCTCAATGTCAATAATAGATGCTTCCGGGAAAAAATGGTTTAATTGTCATTTTAATATGTTAATTATTCAGCAAGGGTCCATTATTTCTTCTTCTGAAGTTGTCCGGCAATACTGCAATACCTAATATTATGTAGTCTCATCCGTAGTAACTAACCCTGCGGCTAGTAATACAACGTGCTCTTTGTCGAACAATACCTAACATTCACCCTTGACCTTATAAATCAAATATTATCCGTGCACCCTCCTTTTCAATGCTTTAAAAATATATTTTTGATTTTTCGTTTGGAGAAAAAATGCGTTGGGATAACCAGCATGCAACAGACTAATTTTGCCAACTATGTTGGCAAACAGTTGCGACTTGCGTTAGCGGAATGGCTATCTTCTATAATCGTCCAGCACGCATCCGCTGTTTGTCCAAAGTCACCCATATGCATTAGCTCATTTAGCGAAATGCCCGCCCAAGCCGCGATCTGAAACCGTCATATGGCTACTGTCGTTGGGATAATAATGGGTCTACTTGGACGTGTGCTTAGCCTACCTTCTTTGTGGCGATGATGGCAGCTGAAACGAAGTTCTTTCATTCTGTATTGGTAAACTATACGCATTTCTTTTCTTTGTATGGAAACGTCTATATTACAGATACGAAACATTAGATAGATAAAACAGATACGGCTTTAAAAGTATGCTTTGCTAGACGCAAGAGTATGAACGTCACTTTGACAACATCTCTAACTTGCAACATGTCCAGCCGATCACAAAAAATAAATGTAAGTGTAGTTTAAAACGTTGATTACTTCACGCAAAAAAATAATAAAAAAATATAAAAAATATGCAAAAGTAGCAGTGGCAGCTAATGCGTAAACGCATATCAAACTTGATAACAGGTAATATTAATGTGACATACTGTCTTAAAAATTTCAAGTGAAATTCACTCTTTAAAACCAAAAAACTCATTCACTCAAAGCTTTTACAAAGTCAGTTTTTAGTTTAACCGAGCGCATTTCACCTAAAGGCCTTTAGAGAGTAGCTGATTTTTTTTATATTGCTAACATTAGCTGCAAGTGCTTAAAGGTTAGCAAATACTACTAGACGCATATTTGTCTCTGTTAAGCAAACACTACTAACATTTTAGAAGATACAGCTAACGTTAGCATAGCTGCTAAAAATAACTATTTCTTCTCAAATTAATTGTATCTGCTTCTAATATCAACTATGCATCAGCTGCCACGGCTAACTTTTCTATTGCGTGTTCTTGTTTCGTAGGGGCCGTATCGGATTCTTTTGAAAGAGTCGAACAATGCCCCGTAAGTGAAGGCAATGTGAGGAATGGATCAACAATGCAGCAGGAAATTCACGATGCTCGCACCCATTACAGGCAACAGCCCACATTGTCGGGGTGGTTTTTCGTCCCTTTCGATCTTGATGACTCCATCGGGGCAAGTTTCAACCTTTTACTCTGTATTCCTGCTCTCTCAATTTTAACCCACTACCGCCCAGCGATGCCGTTCGGAAACAGAATAATTCATTTTAGAGGATCTTTTTAGTTCAGTATCGTCACACTTTAAAAAATACCACCCCTCTGGAAACATTAAATTTGATAATTTAGGCATTTTCCAAAGCTTAAAATTGCGTAATTTGATGGGGAAAATCCTTCGAATTTCTCTTAGGCTAATTTTCACTCCAAGTACTTTGGGCTGCTGTTATGGGTTAAAGGACGCATTTTTACACTTACCGCATTTTTCGCCTTATTTGGTGTTCTTGTGTTTTGACCATTCATGACATTTCGCCTAAAGATTTTCAACATCGTGTGACCCTTTTGAGTTACATGAAAAAAGGCAGTTAGTGAACGCGTAGAACATGCAATCCCTAAAACTGTGCGTCTATACCTTCCGTGTATACCCCGCCGACTTGTGTTACTCTGTTGAAAAACAGATGAAAGCTGATATTGCCAGCTGGAGCAGCCGAGGAGGCTGGAAGGAGAACGCCCATAAAGTTCAAAGCCAAAGAGGCGTGCAAATACGCCTCTGTTGCTATCCCGACGCCCTTTAGGTCAGCTCAGTTATCTATTTTTGGAGAAATGTGCAAGTGTCCCTACTATGCTGTGAGCTTTTAAGAGATACTGATGTGATCCATTTCTAAATTCTGGTACAGGATGCTGTCAATCAAATTCGAGAAGGTTATTATTGATACATAAGAAAATAGTAGTAAGAATTTTCTGAAATGGTGCAACCCGCTTGACACTCGTGTCAAGCGGGTTGCATCGTAATTTCAGGAAATTTATAGGGGCTCGTCTTGTAACTCGCTTGATATTGTGGAGATCAAAAGTTGTGCCCCATTCAAATCTAACAACTTTTTGTTTTTGAAAATTCAAGAATACGTACCTACTAGTTAATGGAAGTAGTTCCTAAATGAGACGACTGTAAAAGTTGTATTCCTAGCAAAAAATGCGATTTCTTTTCCGTGTTTGCTTTCCAGGGAATTTATCGATTCGCCAATTTTTCTCTCTCTGAGTTAAAGATTGATCTTGTGAAGATCTTCTTTTACGGCCGGTGGAGAATTGATGGCATGCTCACCTTCAAAAACGGCTCGGATGCTTCGTGTTTGCGTATCCTTGCTGACACTGTTCCCGTGTGAAAACTGAACAATGCAGGATGATGAGTATTGAAACCACAGGCAGCTCTGCTGCGTTAAAGCCCCGCAAGCGCCGTCTAAAAAATATGTCTGCACGAATTTCGGAACCCGTCTTCCCCCGTCGGTATTTGATTAACCTCCTTCATAAAATTGTTCCTCAACATTGTGGTATCACCTTTGGCCAGATTTCCCCCTCTTTCGTCATCAATTACTACAATTGGCAAGACCTCCCCCCCCTCTATGATGACGTATTATATTGAAAGCCCGTAAGGAGAACCTCTCGTTAAACAAAGTTCCTTATCACTTTACAAACTGTGATGGTGAACAGACTTGTTCTTTGCGTGCAATAAAGTTAGTTTTTAAGAGTAGTAGTATTTTGCGGATAGTGGTGCAATGTACCAGTTACTGTATAAATCTTTAGTATTCGACATGGTAGGTATTCATTTCGGTCCAACAACCAAGAAAAATCGTAGAAAACCACCAGAGACACTTCTCGTGTCTCAGAGAGTTTTCCGGGAAGAACATGAGGATGGGAAAACAAGAGACTAGTATCCATTAACGACTAGACTAGATATCCTTTTATCATGTTTTCAAACGTAGAAACAGAAAAAAATGCATTTGTGTGGCAGATTTTTTAAAAAACACAACTGATATAAAATCGAGTGTGCATGTATTTAATTATTCGGCGGTTGTATATCAATTCCAAATTCGAATGATTGCAATTTAGATATCTGGAAAATACGGAAAACTGAAAACATAAAAGACAGTTTCGCCAGGTTTTTAAAATGGAGTTAGTCTGGTTGAGGGTTATAGCTTATAAAAAGACTTTGTTGAAATCGCTTCGATGGAAGAACATATCAAGCATAATTTCAGAGATTGCCGCCCAGATGAAAGCGGCATCAGGTTTGTGACTGATGTTTTTAAAAAATAGTTTAGCGATTCTCTTTTGTAAGCACACAAGAAATTTCAAGGAATATCTTCTATTTCTGCTTATAACGCAAGATGACGAGTAACGCAATAACGACCAGGATTGTCCAGACACTGGAAGACAAGAGGGCTAACTGGGGGGTGGTGTTGGTGAAGTCCCAACCGCGATGGACCACATGACGTAACGCCTCACTGGGCGCTGTGAGGGGCATCAGCCAGCAGAAGTCGCGCACAGGGGCGATTACAGCATCCAAAGGCCACATCATACCTGGAAAAAAAAGGTCAGCTCTATTCGCACGCCTATGTTTATACAAAGGAGACTTCAACGCATGGGAACCAACCTGATGCATTTTAAATGGGAGGTGACTTGAATGCTCGGAAACCAACATAATACATTTTCAATGGGGCAGCGTGTAAGTAGTCACTTAAAAAAAAAACCTGGTCCAATCTACTCTTCCTCGGGACATTAGCTCCTCTTGTCGTATCGATCTACTCTGATCTCGCTTAATCTATCCTCTGCTAGCCAGACCATTGCAACTCTCTCCTAGCAGCCGCGCGCAGAAGGTTTTCTTTAGTTCTTTTCCCAGTGGAAATCATAGTGTTATTCAAACAAACTTTAATCCTCAAAAAAGACATCTAGAAGAGGGTTAGTTCTATTCGGACGCCTATATGTCACGGGAGAACGCACGGAAACCGACCTAATGCATTTTAAATGGCAGGGTGACTTGAACGCACGAAACCAACCTAATGCATTTTTGACTGGGGCAGCGTGCGAATAGTCTTTTCTTCAGAAGAAAGGAACTCACCGCTTGTGAAGAGGAACAGCCCAAACGACGCTAACACAATGCTTACAGCAAGCGATATACTGGGGCACACCAATGCAAGGTTGAAGCCTATCGAGATAAATATATTTGTAGTTTAAGACATTTTTTAGTGTTTTACGTTGCTGCAGCTCCAATGAGTCTGCTTACCTAAGATTAAACCGCAAATGGAAAGGTAGAAGAGAAGAGTAACAGCAACCCAGATATTGCCAACGTTGTAAAGTTGAAATATCTTGTACGGCGTGATGAGCATTATGAAATTCTCCAGGATCATGATCGCCATGTACAGGATGAAGTGGGCTGTGATTACCTCCGGGAGAGTGACTCCTTGGAAATTTCACCAATCAATTTATTTATCAAATGAGCGCTTGATACTAACAACATACAATATATAATATATATACAATGAAAACTAACCCCTGTTTTAGGTAATCCCACGCCTGTTTTATGTATGAAGGTGAAATAGGGGGGAGCTTAATTAGGTTATTTTTGAAGATGAACCTATCAACAACCATATCAATGAAAAGGTCTGATCGAGAGCTCTCCATTGATATGGCTATTGATATGGATATCTTTAAAAATAACCAAGTTACGCTCTTCCTCTGCTTTACCTTTTTTCTGCTTAATTAAAAAAACAACAACAACAACAACAACAAAAAACACCTTGCTATGCATCGAACCGGAATTTCAGATGTTATCCGAACGTGGTTTAACTTGTAAATTAGGAGAATATACGTATTTATTTGCTTTAATGAAGAACCTATTAATATTTGTAATGCATCCTGCAGATTTTGGAAAAAAAAGACGGCAAATCTTCTTTGGCATTGCTTAATTACGAGGAGAAATCGGTGAACCTACGTACTGTACCTGCCGTCAAACTCCGATCCAAGATTCCCTCGGCCTTTTCAGGGAGCATGGCGCACAGCGTGATGACGGTCGGATACACGCAAGCCAATCTAGAATCAGAAATCAAGACGCATAGCCCCATAGAACATTACGAAAGCTTAACATATTGCCTCTGAATCGCATCGAGACACCCTAAACTCTTAGCTAAGCGGTTGCAAGTTCATTCCCATTGAACGTTGAACCAAGGGAGAACTTGAGAGGTAGGGACTAGCAGCTGCAAGGCTTTTGGGGGTAATTGCACTCACGTGGCTATTAGTCCAGGATAGGCGTATTCCAAATACGTTGTTCCATAGTGACCGTAAACTGGGCGAAGGAACTGATGGAATAAAAAGGGGTTGAACATTGTAGTTTTGAACTGCGCTTTAGGTTTACGGGCGACGCGACATTCATACCTGCATGGGCAGTTTCTTCATGTGTGGCATGCGATGGCAAGCATCGTCAAAATCGGACAGAACATTTAGCACCGCCATCGTCAGATCTACTTGTAGAATCTGACTGATGATCTTGTCTGTGAACCAAAGAAGAAACTTCGGTCTTTACCTGAGAAGAGTCCTTTCAGTTGATGCTGAGAGAATCGCAGTAGGTCTGTGTCCTAGGTCAGCGAGGATGGATCCGGATTATATTTATGGTATGTTAATTTGTCTCAAATTTTTAGGTTTGTTTGGGTCAGGTTGGGTCGGGTCTTTCACGTCTTTTTGCTTTTCCTCACCTGATTGATCTAAAGCCATGTGCAAGGAGCCATCTTCGATGGTTTTATCGGTTATGCTCGTCGAAATCGAAAGAGAGGAACGTCGAATGAGAGCTTTCGTAAAATTGCGTTTGAACGTCAGTGCCGCCCAAGACCATCCTCTCCTCACGTCATTTTCGGCGGACTCCGTCGACTCGCTATACTTCTGTTGACGCAAAAGATTCCTCTCAACAATTGACCGGAATGCTATTGCGGACAGCTTCCGCCAAAAATCGTAAAAAGGGGGGGGGGGGCAGGAACACCAGAATACATAGTAGGCCTTTCTTACCAATTTTTGCAAGCAAAAATCGCCAATAGCCTCAAAAACGAATTGTTTTATGTGGTTTCAAGAGGATTCTTGGAACCGACGTGTTACATAAAAGTGTTCTAAAACCTAGTTTTTAGAAAAGAATCTGGAGAAATTTGTGCGTCTTAAGGTTTTAAATTAGATTTTTCAATTATGACAAAATCTTTTTCATGAGTCAATTGTTTTAGCCTTCAATTTTCCAAAATAAAATTTTAACTTTCGCTTTTTGTTTGATGAGACCGAGGTGCCTCGGTTGTACGATGCAATCAAACACGCAAGTTCCTACGCCCCATGTTCTTAGCTGGTTGTAACGTACGTCACAACAACGTTGTAACTCACCACTTTAATCTCTCTGTCAGTCAAATATTTGAGAATTCTGCAGCTGAGGTAGTCCGGTTTTTCGCAGTACTTCTCCGTTATATTTAGATGAGTCACTATCACTTCTCTTGAGCAATTTGTTTCTTGATTATAAACGGAAATATACATCCCAGTCGGTCTTCTTAAAGCTAAATAGATCGCCATACATATCAGTACAGGCATTATCAACATTATTGTTGTGTATCTGTAAAAAGAAACGAATTCGTCAGTTTCAGGTAAGGGGTTCCTTAAAGCATGGTGCATATACTTACACTGGATTCCGGAGTAGCCACAAAATATTCTTCCACATTAAAACGCGAATCTTTTTTATTGAGGGTACTTTTATGCTAATCCACGAGGCGGTGTCGGCATCAACGCCCGAATCATTGACCTAAAATATAAAATATTTTCATGAAAAGCACAAGTTGTATTTAAGGTAGAATTCCCATAGAAATTATTTCTGATGCCAAGAAAATTTCTCATTATATAGAAATCATTATATTAGAAACAACTTGGCGATAAGAGGAAGAACACAAGAGGTAGAGAATGCCACTTTGATATATACTCTGATGGTCCATACCGGCAATACTTTATCTAAACAGGCAGTATGTGACGAGGTCTCTTGAGATTTACTTGACTGATGAATGCACAGTTGAAGTAGGACTTCTTCCAAACTGCTGCAAGCTAATGACTGCATTAGCGATTGTGGGTTTTCTTCTGCCATGAGCCGACCATTACGCATCAAGCCCACCTGAACACACATACAGATTGGCCCTTCAAATATTGCTTTTTTGGTATAGCGGATTGCACCACAATACGCTTGATTAAGTGGAATGAAGCTGACTTGTAACTTTTTTTTCCGCACTCTACTAAAAGAGGCGAGAACTAAGGCGTAACGTCACTAGGTCTAAGCTGTT
>Ga0058701_10002669_pt1 | contig 13671 bp, 13 predicted proteins | sample AgamicOrMae_FD_97039 | JGI IMG/M metagenome (GOLD analysis project Ga0058701, IMG submission 97039) | Agave microbial communities from Guanajuato, Mexico - Or.Ma.e | ecosystem: Host-associated > Plants > Phyllosphere > Phylloplane/Leaf | place: Guanajuato, Mexico | collected 2012-06-04 | reverse complement strand
CGTAACTTAACCTAACCTAACTTAACCTAACATAACCTAACCTATCAAATGATAGGCCTACCTATCATTTGGCGGTTACGAACTTTTGGCGTTTGCGGCGTTGGCGCTTGCGATTTTTGGCGCTATCGAATGTCCTCCGCATGCAATCACCAATTCTGCTTTCAATTTCCTGCCCTTTTTTGAGGAACTTGGTATCTCAAATCCCAATGAATAGACTAAAAAGTTCATGTTAGCGTGGTTTGATTATTGTGCACGTGCTGCAACCGTAGCAAACTTAAAAGCATTGCAACGGCTTTTAACGCACAGATCATCTTTGTATCGCCAGCGGCATAGCTTCTGCGGTAGATATACTCAGTAAAAAATTCAGTTCTTTCGAACTCAATTTTTAAGAGCCTGATTTCTATGACAAGGCTCATAAAACTACTAACTATGATTAGTTTTATGATTAGTTGTAAAACTGTCTATTTCTACAGGTTTGAGGAATAATGAATTGAGGGAATCAGTAGACATACGCTTTTAATTAAAGCCATCAGAATTGATTGACGCAACAGGTATTTTTTGCATGAGCTAAGCACGATTTGAAATCATTCTTACAAAGTATGTGTTTATTGAGACCAGTTGTTAATTATTGCAACGAATGTTGTTCGACTTGTTCAGAGCTTCTTTCTTTTGAAATTTCTTTGGCTTTCAAAAACTCTGCTGCTGTCTGATTGTGGAGAAATAGGGAATTTTCGAGGAAGATGTTCTTTTAAAATTTATTTCTGAAATCAAAGTTTTAACATAACTGGAGGTGATTGCTCCCTTGTTAGTGAAAAGTCGCTAATTTGTCCAGCGGAGCTTCTCCGACCTTGACCTACATTCGAGGTCATTTAACTTTGACCTAGAAAGTTGTCTGTGCGAACAACTCAGCCAGTTTGCTATGAGAGACATCGCACGCGCTATAAGCGGATTATCAGGTCGATACGTAATTCTTAGGGTCGACCCTTGACGGACACTTGCTTGTGGAGCCAAAGGTGGTAGACGAAATCTCTGATTGGTCGGTAACCTCAATGGAACGCTTATTAGCGTGTTATTTTTATTTTATTTTAAAAAAAAGAATAAGGAAATATTTTTAAAAATTGGGTTAGAATTTTTTTTTGTAGGGAAAAGAACGCAAAAAAAAACTATAAGAAAAGGGAAAACATTGGACGGTTTTATATTATTTGTGCAATTTAATTTTTATTTCTTCTTATAAGTGGGAAAGAGAGAAAAAAAAAAATGTTCGAAACCATTTTGAAAATAATTTTTCTTGATATTTTTTTCTGAGTATTGGATGAAATTTGAAACAGTAAACTCATTACGTAAGTGAACTTTGGTACCAGTAAAATATATTTCAACCTTCTACGACTAAATAATCCCTGAGATAATAGCGACTTGCAAGCCACTAAGGTGTCGTTAACATCGGCTCACTGCAATATGTTTACCCATGATTTTCAAAAGGATTATACGAAGATCGAGATAGCAGGTTGAAACGGATTATTATTCAATGGTTTTTATTCGTTCAGCTAAAAATAAAGAGATTACTATCCAAATTACACAGAGCTGCCAACTCTATTTTGATAGACTAGTGCTATCGTTAGTGGAAACTAACCGGTGGATTTTAAAAACACAATTTGATTTTTCTTTCATCAGTCCGCAGTTATCTTGTCTAGGATGGTTAGTCACCTTCAGAGAATTCATCCGAACGCGCGTTTGTTGTGACTGGAAACTTGCAAGACATGCCGAACTGTCATAGGACAGTGGACCACACGCAGGGTCGTTTTTAAATGACATGGTAGCACTGGGAGGGTTAAAGGCATTGTGTACAGTAGAAAAAAAAACTCCACTGAAATTTTTGAAGGTTGTCCTTTCTTCCTGTTTAGTTTTACCTTCCACCGATCAGCAAGACACAAGGCAATTAACCTAACCTAACTAAAGATAAAATACCGCTAAACCTGTTGTCGCTCACCTGCCGTCGATGACTAGGGGACGTTATTTGGTTAAGCAGGCCAACACGGAAAAAAATAGTTTTGTTACGGCAACAAAATTAGGGACAACACATGAACTTTTTGTTGCTTCAACCAAAAATTTTGCTGCAGCAACCAAACGTTTTGTTGGTAGAACTAAGCATTTTGTTGTGGTAACAAAATATTTTTATTATCCCTATTTTAACAAATGACTTTGTTGGCATAACAAAACCTTTTTTTTCGTGAAGTTAGATAAATGTATGTTAGCTTTATGTTAGCAGTATGAGAGTAGTGAGAATATTATCAATGTTATAATGCGGTCGGTTTTCAGTGGCGCACTTCCTCGAAACCAAGAAAGCCTGTATCCTAAAATTTTAACCGGGATTTCCGGTTTTGAATTCTTGATTTCGGGTTTTGAAATCTAGATTTCTGATTTCGAATTCTTGAAAGAAAGTGCTCCTTCTACGCAGTAGAAAACTTCTGCGGATCATGAAAAAGAAGGATAAAATTGCATTTTTTTTTCTAATTTAGGAAGATTTACGTCACAGGTTTATAAGTCAACCAAAAAGCTCTTATTTTGAGAACTGGGCGAGCATTCTTGTTTGAGAACCGAGTGAGCAAGAGTTTTACCAGAGTGACGTGAGGTTTTCAACGTCTTCCGGAGATAGCTCAAACCAACTAAATTCTTTCTTTCCAGTTACCCTATCTTTGCGGTCGTCGAAGTCCGTGATGATAATGCGGGTCCGGATTTTCATGGTGAGCTCTCAAAACAAAGTTGAAATCGGAACTTTTTATTTCTGATATTTTACACGTACGGAAGAAGCACTTATTGTGCAATCATATCGCTGGCGAAAAATTGCGTCGTCATGCCCACGAAGCATTGAGACACGAGTAACGCTGTTCTTGAAGCTGAATAACACTCAAGTTTTAAACAAATTCAGTGTTGTAGCAATGAAAAGAAAAATGTCCTCTCAATTTGAGAGGATTACGTATATTCATTTTTATTCATTTCAAGCAATTCCTTCCATTTTAATACAGTCTTTGAGCGGTCCATCTTATTTTGAGAGGATTTTTTTTAAATAGCCATTCGCAACGGCAAAAAGTGAAGTTTCTTCAAATTAGCGATCGGAGAATCAAACTGATAACTTGACCCTATTCTTAATCCTGTAATGCTGAGTGCAAATACTTTCGTTCTTCCAGCAAAGTGATTCCCCAACGAAATGGCATGCTGTATTTTCTTGAGAAACTATGTAAACTTGTCACTACTTTCGTTGGAAAATCTTATACTATAATTTGACCCCCTAAGTTTCCCGATGTATTAAAAATTGTGTATCTTTAGCTAGATATGAGAGCGTACTCAATAATTTACAAACCCAAAAATTATGTTTCCTTATTATGGAACTATTCTGTATTCAATTTAAAAAGTGTATTCTATAGTTCTCAGGCAAAAGGTTTCTAAACCCAGGTTTTTAAGAATCTCCTTCGCACGAATGGGTTTTAATTAGAGTGGGCAGTTTGACCATGCATTCGCCTCGCATGCTCTTTTACCCCCTTCCATTTCCATTGTTGTTACGTATCTCGTGCGCAGTTAGGCCGCAGGTCGCATGCATAAAGATGTGCATTGTACGTTACTCAACTGAGTATTAGAATACGTCAATGCAGAAAACACCAGATCTTCCTGTCTTATTGGTGTCTGCAAACCATGTTTGAAGACGTCGTTGCTTTAAATATAGTGTCCCCTCCTCACTAGGAAAGTATCAAAAGGTACCTTTTGAAAGTAACGCAATTAAGGCGCCCGCAATTATATCGCCACTTTACCTCGAAGAAATAATCAAGAAACCTTAGCAAAGACCAAAAGTTGCCAATCGTTTAATTTATATTTTCTTTTTGAAGACACTCTGGTATTTTCTCTTTTCATTGTATGCATTCGCTACCTTTAACCCGAAAAAAATACATTTCTTAAAACAAGGAAAATACTGGCGCTTTGTATTCTTCGGAAAGGAGATTACTCCAATAATCCTCTGCTCGGCAGTTAGTAGGCAACCGCTAAGCCGTTGTGTCAAGTGGGTTGCCTATCCGCGGCCGCAGGACGTTTTGACCTGTTTTGGAAGACGCTCGAACTTATTGTCACATGGCTGCCGCTTTCCAACCAATCGGAATCGAGCTTCGAAATCTCGAACCTATCAAGTTGGCAACTCTGTTTACAGCAACGGCGTGAATCCGCGCCAGTTTTAGTCTGAATCACTTTTCAATCGAGATTAATATTGTTCGTTTATACAGAATCGGAGTTACACGCGTTGGCAATGCTAACGCAAAAGCAAATGACTGAATATTCAGACTGATATAATTTCGATTCTGTGATATGATTTTGGCCGAGCGCGAGGAATATTACACATCACACCTTCACCCCGAAGTAACAACTTTTATTTTTAATAGCGCGTCGTTTTTAGCCCAAAAAAATGCGTCCAAAAAATCAAGCTTAAGTTCGATTATCATGATGTAGGTAATTTTATGCGGGCGGTGATTTCCATTCTCATAAAATCTTTATTAATAAGCAATTCTTGGTTAAGTGAAGGTGCGCGATGTTGCGTATTTATTGTTTTTACGCTCATCAAACTTAATTTAGCTGACAGACGTATACATAGCGTCAGTTTGGTCACTAATGACGCATTAAGTGATCGTTGAACTTCCAAGAGACGAACTTCATTAAAGATTCAACTCGTTCTTATTTTGCGTCGGCGAAGAGCATCAGGAAATGGAAGAATACCGAGCAAAATCAACGATTTTCGTACTCTCCAACACGCTTGCGCATACCTAACCTCAAGTACCTCGAATAACTTCAACCCAAAAAACTCAACCTAAATTTTCCTAGCCTAACTGAAAATCACTTAACCTTAATAACCGTAGCCAGCCTAACCTAAGTTTACCTATATACCTAATCCAAACTCGCCTTATCTTATTATTTCTCCTAGATTAATCTTAACAAACACTAGGTGGAATTGTCCCCCTATTATTTTTCAACCTATGGTTTATATTTTCAGTGATTTTCAAGGATTGTCGAATATAAATTTAGATACGAGTCAGTATCATTTTACCTGAGCTCTCCAGCATGATACAATTTAGGTCAAGTTTAAATTTAAATTTGACTTAGTTACAACTTATGTAAGAAAACCAATTTTGCGACTCTTGGATTTCCTCGTTGCAGAAGTCAAGCCCGCTTTTCACTCCGAGGAAATGAATTTGAGCTTCGGTAGCTTTTCAATTCGTGTGCGAACGGTTGTTATGTTGGATTGCGGCAAATGTACACTCTAAATTTTTTAAGGCTGCATTACCTTTCGGGTTCAACCCTTACGTCGTTAAGGTAAGCGGAGCGAGGCACACGCCACGTAACTTAACCTAGGGTTACCTAATTAAACGGTCGCCAAGTCTGATGCCGCTTAGCTCTCAGCGGCCATAAATCGGCCTCCGAGAAGTAAGCGGCATCAGGCTTGGCGACAGCCGAGCGAAGCGAGGCACAAGTGACTATAACTAATGTTGGTAAACGGGAAGGGGCTTGGTTTGGATAGGTTAAGTTGGACAAGGTTTGGATAAGTTAAGACATGGATGCCTCTAGCCTCGCTCCGCTGTCGTTTCACTCGATTTGACGACGAAAAGTTGAACCAAAGCGTTAAAATTGCTACCTTAAAAAAATAGTGTCGGTGGCTCTTTAATATACACTAATTTTCTTGAAATGAAACTATTCCGCGACGCTCACAAGTTGGAATTTCAGGTCCAGTATTCTTTCATTGCTATGAACGGACCGGTACGCCAGTGATACAATTAGGAACAAAACTAAACTTTCTTGTCAGCGAAGGGTTTGTTCTCTCCGAACTTCACCGACTATTTTTTTTATACTGCTGGTCTTCTCCGAAGAATTCAAAACGGACGGGTTTACGTTTTTACAAGCAATAATACAGAGAACAATTTTTTTTAAAAAAAATTGGACCTTTCTTAATAACCGATATTTATTGCTAGACAAGTTGTCGGGAAAAAAATACTTTTGCAGACGGTTTTTTTTTTTCGCTTCGATCCTTAAATGAAAATGAAAACGTCTCTTCACAGATGAACGCTATTTAAATTTCCGATCGAAAAATAACCGTGTCATAAAAAGTAAAGGAACAATCCCTAGATATTTAAAACCTCCTTTAATAAATTCGATAAACGAACATACATACATTAAAATTAGCATACACTTATTTAAAACCATAATATCACAAACGAACACTGGACTTAAAAACATCTTATAAATTATATACAGTTCAGTTTTGAAAATATCGGCATATTAATCGTTCTTTTCAGTCGCCTTCTTGGCGGCTTCTCGCTTTTGACGCTCCTCTCGACACTTGGCGCATTTTTCTTCTGACGAGTTATCTGAAAGACAAAAGAATAAATTTAAAAATCTCGCTTGAAAAAAATGACGTTTAAGTGAATATTTTGAACGGGATAATCACCTAATCCGCGGCCGAGAAAATGTCCGACTTCGTTAATTTTCTGCAAGCCGTAACCGCAGACTGAACAGGCTACTGCAACGACGGGCTGAACTGCTCCAGCAACTGCCTGCTTAGTGTGTTCATATAACTGGAAAACAAACAACAAATCTTGTTAGCAGGCGTACTCTTAGGTTATTTGCCAAGTTCATACCTGTGATTTAAAGTAGACATGAGTGATCGCGAAAATACTTTAGTCGATCGAAAGAAATCGTAACCCGTTTATCGATTGAAATTACCCAATTTAACCCATAAAAGCCCAAAATATTTTGAGTGAAATTTCGGCAAAGAGAAATTAGAAGTTTTTTGGTTTTTACACAAAAAAAACGCAATTTTAAGCTTTGGAAAATGCCGAAATCATTAAATTTCAGGTTTCCAGAGGGGTGATATTTTTTGAATTGTGACATTACTAAACTAAAAAGATCCTCTCGCTGCGCGGTAGTGGATTAAGAGAGACTTCCATTTCAAGAATCAATTACATATACATAGATGTCCAGTTATGGATGGATATCCATGGTTCTTTGACTTAATTTAAGTGTATAAATCCTGATTGATAATTTATTGATCGATATCTAAAAGCAACAGATATCAATTCGACACAAATGGATATTGAAGCTATCCATGCTTTAATGGAAATCTACATGGGTACCCATGCGTGTACTTGGTACAGATACGTGAGCGAGGTTCACACTACTTTTGACCTTGACTATGCGGCGCCTTTGAAGCGGCTGTGAACGTAAATAAAAACCAATTGTAGACAGAACTGTTGAATCGACTCACCTCTTGAGGAGGCAGTTTGACGGCGGGAACTTTGCTCTCAACGTAATCTAAACCCGAGCACACTGCACCATCAACCGTACGGATGGGACGCTCTAGGGCTGCTGCAACGGGCTTACTCGCCTGTACGGCAGCGTGTACAGTGTTCTCGGCTTTGTCCAAAGTCCATTCCACCATAGAGTTCGAACCCTGAAAAAGGTTTACCTCATGAACGAGCATTCGGTGAACTTCCGATTCGAGAAGGCGAACAACGAAAGACGCAGCATCAGTTTAAAAAAAATGTGTCAAGGCGTCGCATTGTAAAAAAAAAATGCATTCGCGTGCAGCCTGTTATGTAAACAATACTTGAAGTCAATCTTACTGTACGCATGTGAGTTACTCACATTCTATACGCCTTTTAAATTGATTGTTCTGAACATATGCAAGTAAACCGGAGTTTTTGGAGACTTCGATGCAAGGAATTCTGCGTATACTTAGCGTAACTAAATCTTACGTAACGCACCTTTACTTTCTGATAGATGCCTGTTGCCAGTTCGATGGTGCTGTCGACTACCGGCAATTTGGAAATCCTCGATACCGCCTCCAAACCAGCGGCGGGGGCGCCACCAGAAATTGCTTCAACGTTTGACATTCTGCGGAAAAAAAGTTACCATCAGTGATATCAGGAAGTAGAGCACTTAAGATAAGGCTGCAGCTACACTGTACTAATAGCACAACAGGGAAGGAATATTGATAAAATTCGCAATATGCACTTTAGCACGAGAGCATGCTATGCTTGAATGCAACTGAACGTACACCAAGTCGTGTTGTTAAGTACTAATCGGACGACACGTCGAGAAAAATACGAAGAATTCTGGTCTCTACTATTGGTACAAACTTTCCACTAAGGCACGGTTAAAGCTTGACAAGTAAGTTATAGTGCGAGTTTTAGTGGTGTAACAAAGTGCGAGTGAGTTCCCGGAGTTCAGTTATTCCTTTGAATGTTACAGCGCCTCTTGAGACATTATCGAAATGGGTATTAAAAGCCACTCTTTTATAATATTTCTTCGCTAAAATGAAAAGCTGCCTCTTAGTTACAGTGGATCGTACAAGGAACTAAAGCTGCAAAAACTCTACTCTTTACAGCATATAGCCAAAGAGGTCATTATTTGGACTACTAAACAAATCAAATCTGTCAAAAAGACTCATTGCCATGATAATTAGGCATGTTTCGTAAAGCTCTAATGTGCTACACGTACTCAAACGAAAAAGATCGAAGTCAAATAACTTCGTTCTTTTCGAGTCCGGGAAAAAGTCGAATCGGTTCTGAAGCTAAAGTGTAATGGGATTGCTGCGAGCGCTACCGTTTCATTATGTTTTGACGAAAACAGCCCTGTCCAAAAGAGGCTGCCCCATTTTATGCCGAGGCAACTAAAAACAGTCCATCTACTGTATTGAAGTGCCGTGTCGAAGATTAACCTAGGAATAACGGTTGCTTTTTTAATTATACAGCCGTCTCAGAAGCCGCAAACACAAATAAATCGTGCTTAAGTGCGTGTCGTTCAGATTCATCTGGCCCCATTTGACCTCGCCGGCCGGCCTGCCGGCATACCCCCTCCAGTCAGACCAAGGAAGCGGTAAGCGGACTATCTACCCGCATGACGTGCTGATTACTTCAAATTAGACATGAACACGTCGTTCAGCGCGTGTGAAACACGCCAAGTAACACTCGTTTACTGAATTTGAACCGCTTTCGTATTATTCGAATGAAATCAGCTCATTTCAAACAAGTGGGACCAACATGACGCAACACATCCTGTTTACAATATGGTTATATTACTTACTTGATTAGTCGATTCAACTCTGGCAATCCAATCAAATGCAGCACTGGATCTTCTCCTTAAAGGTTCACTGCACTCTTTGTGTGTGAGAGTCACTGTCGACTTCTCCTGATTGACTGCGTTTGCGACTCGGGCATCCCGTCAGCTTGATGCAAGTACGGTGATGGTACTTCCTCCCACCGCCCCCCCTGGCCCATCCCCGCCTCGAGATATGCGCGCTCTTTCTCGCCGACGCTCCTGCGTATCTTCCTTCTCTCTCTGTTTTCCTTTCCCTCTCTAATCTATTTCCGTTATGCCTGTCTCTCTCCCGCATGACTTGTCCCACGGAGAAATGGATGCAGTTGGAGGACTTTTCTAGACGGCTGGTGCAACTTTCGAGTCTTGACCCAAATACTGTTTGGTTTACGCGGTAATGTGAGATAAAACATATACATACAATGATTACAAAAAATGAATACACACATGTAAAGTTACTTCATAAAAGCGCACGAAGATCCAATGGAGGTCTCAGAAAATACAGAGAAAGGGGATTTCTTGAGAGTAGGCAACCGGCAAGACGTAGGACAGGGTAGGATTTATCTAAGTTATGTGGAACTCTTCTTGCATGTTTTCTTTTTACTTTTTTCCGGTGGGATTTCTTTTTTACTCGCAGTCAGGAGAGAATAAACAAACCACAATGCTTTATCAAGTGGTGCTGAGACCTTTCATGGACAGGCTGTGCTGTTAGTATCGAGATTTAGAAATGTAGTTTCATGGCTGCGGAAGAGCCCACTTTAATTTTTTTTTAATGCCTTAACTTAAAAATATTTTCCTTTTTTTAAAGATATTTTACTTTTTAATTTCTTTACGCGCCATAGAATCCATTAGATGAGTAATTCCAATTCATCTTTCTCAAGTGGTATCCCCCAACCCAAAAAGGAATTTTGCACTTTGGTAGATCAAAGGTCTTTACAACGGGTTCTCTGAAATTGTTCGTCCTTCAGAGATATATTTCTTTTGCATTTATTACTCATTCGGTATTTACGTCCGGCGCAATGCCTAAATATGACGCATAACGAAGCGGCGCGCGAAATCAGCAAACTCAGAGAAAAATTGCGTCACATAGGTATTTTAGCGCGAGGTGCCAGACCAATAACGTGGCCCAATCCAAATAATGCACCACAAGCATGATTAACAGTATTTCAAAGTCAATCAAGCTTCTTAACCCTTTACCGCCCAGCGATGCCGTTGGGCAACAGAAAAAAATATTTTTGAGGATCTTTTCAAATGAGTATTGTCTCAATTTAAAAAATATCACCCCTCTGGAAACCTTAAATTTTATTATTTAGGCATTTTAAAAGCTTAAAATAGCGTATTTTAGTGAAAAAAATCCTTCCAATTTCTCTTAAGCTAAATTTCACTACAAATACTTTGGGCTGTAAAGGGTTAAGACTAGATAAAAAGTAAAACACGTAGTTAACTTCAATGAGCAATTTGTATTTTTTGTACTTTAAGTCACAGAAATAGGAACACAATTCGCGGCCGAAGCCTTCATACAGCAAAACTTGAAATTATAAGCATAAAATACTTTGGAATACGCTAAAAAGTTATCAGTCAGTACGAAAATAAGCGAACAGTTAATTAGACTAAAACTAGGAAGAAATACTGTATATACAGTACACCTCGTCAGTCACAAATGGAATAGGTACTGATTAATTGTCTCGACGGACAAAAATGGCTCCACCTATTGGCGGGACTCGGAAGCTTTGATGGGGCGTGGGAAAACGATGGAATCCCAAACCCTGACTTTGGCACCATCTAGCGGCAGCAGCCCAAACTGCCGACTCTCTCCATGCCGTAGGGCCGGCAGTTTGGGCTGCTGCCGCTAGATGGCGCCAAAGTAGGCGTTTAGGATTTCACAGTTTTCCCACGCCCTATCACGCCGCTAGATGGCGTGGAATTCCACCGCTAGGTGGCGTTCCTAGCGTCAAAAGCAGTCTTTTCGGCTGACATCGTCCAAGGACTAGTTAAAAAAAATAAGTTAATTTTATATTATAGATTGTTTGTTTGGCGTTGTTGCTGGATAAGTTCGCTGACCATGGTTGAATGTGAGGCCCGGTTGAGTTGTTTGAGCCTGTGCTTACTGCAGGCGTCCGGGCCGTGGCGTTCCATGTACCGCTGCTGGGAGAAGGCCTTCCAGCAGCGGGGGCAGTGCCACTCCCAGTCGTGGTGACTCCGGGTGCGCTGGTGGGCCCGCAGGTTGGAGCGGTCCGCGAACCGTTTCTGGCAGACGGGGCACTCGAAGGGCCGTTCGCCCGTGTGCAGCCTCAGATGGCCCTTGAGCACCCACGGCCGGTCGAATTCTTTGCCGCAGTGGTTGCAACGGTGTTGTGGCCTCGACTGCTTCCCGTTAAAGTCGATCACGGCCGCTGCAACAAATCGTAGGCTACGTTTCAATTTCATCTTCACCCAAGATTTTTAATTGTTTTTAAACAGCGCCGTATATTTTCAAGGCCAATTTCCCGCCTCGAGTTCCACCTCTTTTAACTAATTCCAGCTTGTAAGCGAGGCACAATGCACGTGTGACCTAACCCAGGTTAACCTAACCTAGGTTAACCTAACCTAAATCAGGTTAACCTAACCTAACCTAGGTTAACCTAACCTAGGTTAACCTAACCTAGGTTAACCTAACCTAAGTCAACCTAACCTAGGTTAACCTAACCTAGGTTAACCTAACCTAGGTAAATCTAACCTAGGTAAACCTAATCTATGTTAACCTAACCTAGGTCAACCTAACCTATGTTAACCTGACCTAGGTCAACCTAACCTAGGTTAACCTGACCTAGGTCAACCTAACCTAGGTTAACCTAACTAGGTCGACCTAAACTACGTCATTTTGGAAATTAAAAAAAGAATGGGGGCTAGAGATGTGATATTTGTGCGGTGCTCTCTAAAACGTACGGGGACTTAAACGCTAGTCCCTTGAACTCCCTGAGCAGACCCATTATTTCTAACCCTTGATATGAAAATTGAATTTCCAAGAACAGACAAACGAGTATTAAAATGATGGAGGATGAAGATTCTCGTCTCGTAAGGGCGTATTGATATACCGGATTACGTTACTCGATCGTTTGCGATACGATAATCATTTTTGTGATAAAATAACTTTTGAGCTTACTTTGGCAACAGCGGAAAAATTGCCGACAGTTAATGAATTGATTAGAGACCACGGAAATAGTACGTCTGAATGTCTACCATTTCACGTGTTAAAGTTTCCGTTGGGAAAAGAGAGAACTTCTATAAGAACTAATATGATGGCTTCTAAAAGCGACTTCAAACTACGTCGCTGGACATCAATTTTCGCACTAAAACGTGAACGACTAGAAAAGATTTTTTCAGTGCTTAAAGCACTCGCATTGGCAGCGAGAAAGCTCTGCTATTAACTGAAGAGAATCAAACCGTTGTGTTAAAAATCTTATGATTGCAATTATAAGATTTTTTTCGCGGAGGAACTACCGTGAGAATATACCAAAAGATTGTTTGAATAATACAGGGCAAATCTTGATGTAATTAGATACGACGTTCATATGCTTTTTTAAACTTATTGTATGCCGAAAATTTTTAACCAAGCAACATTACACTTAAAACAACGGTCCAGACCACAAACATTAAATAAACTTGCTCCAAAGTTTTACTAACGATAAGCGTGACTTAAAACAGTTACCAGTATTCCGTTACAGAAAAAAAAGCGTGGATCAGTTCAGCAAAACTTCATCCGTTCACAAGCATTTTTCAGAATATTTAGCCCTCACAATTGTCGATTATTTTTGTCAAAATGTTTTAACATTCCTTGGCGACAAATCGCTTTGATAGCGTGTCGATGGAATAGACATCCACTTCAACACGAAGGCAAAGGTTTCCGCCGTACAGTGAGCCATAAAAAGGCATGACCCCTGCTTCCATGTATTTCTTATGGAAGCAAAAGTCATAACTTTTGTGGCCCACTGTACAGTCGAGGGCATAAATGGCTGACAAGTGAATTTTGTTCTCTTGAATTTCGGTTGTCAATACCATTGAAATCGACGGAAACGAGGGAGCATCTCCCTATTTAAATACATCAGTGGTACCAACAGAAAAAGGGGAAAAATAATACTGCCAGCTATTTATGCCCTCGACTGTACTATTCCAATCCTAAAATTACTACATTATCTTGTATTTTATTCACTATTTTTCTTCATTAACCTATCACAGCCCAAAATATTTTGAGTACAAATTTAGCTTAAGAGAAATTCAAAGGATTTTTCCTATTAAATTACGCAATTTTAAGCTTTGAAAAATGCCTAATTATTTAATTTCATGTTTCCAGAGGGGTGATATTTTTTTAAATTGAGGCAATACTGAACTAAAAAAATCTTCTAAAATATTTTTTTTTCTGTTAGCGAACGGTATCGCTAGGCGGTAGTGGGTTATCAAAGGTAAAAACAGAGTAATGCGATGTTCTCTGACACATCAGATATACGGTCAAACCTGGGTTATACGAATCGCAAGGGACCGCCGAAAGCATTCGTATAACTCAGACTTCCG
>Ga0058701_10002668_pt1 | contig 13671 bp, 6 predicted proteins | sample AgamicOrMae_FD_97039 | JGI IMG/M metagenome (GOLD analysis project Ga0058701, IMG submission 97039) | Agave microbial communities from Guanajuato, Mexico - Or.Ma.e | ecosystem: Host-associated > Plants > Phyllosphere > Phylloplane/Leaf | place: Guanajuato, Mexico | collected 2012-06-04 | reverse complement strand
TCGCTCCGCTCGGCTGTCGTCAAGCCTGATGCCGCTTACTTCTCGGCGCCCCTGAGCGGGCGCCGAGAAGTAAGCGGCATCAGGCTTGGCGACCGTTTAGTTGGGTAACCCTAGGTTAAGTTAAGTTAGGTTACGTGGCTTGTGCCTCGCTCCGCTCGGCTTGACGACGGAGGGTGGCACCAAATTTAAACTAAAAGGTTGAAAATGCTACCCTAATAAATTACAGTGCAGAGGAGAATCAGGGTCGGCGGTGACATAACAAGGTTACGGAAGGACAGCCAGGAGGAAAGTTACTATGGAGCCTCAGGCGTGGTGGACGGGTAGTACCTGGCCACGACACCGGTACCCACCCAGTCCTGGAGCCGAGAGTAGCGCACAGGCAAAGTCGCGTAAACAGACCGAGCGATAGAGAGAAAGTTGAGTGAGAGAAATCCAATTCCGACGAGACTATGGCGGCGTTTTGCGCCGTTTTGCGCCATGCTCCACTGCACGGCGCGGCGCCCCGCAGACCCGCTGGATTTAGTCCACATTGCACGAACTACCTGGGTAGTCCTTGTTAACATAAGCTAACACTGAAAGGTGTAATTTTCGACCTTTTAGGTTGAACACTTCGCGGCGCAAGGCAACCTAACCTAGGTTAAAGTAACCTCCGAGGTTGTATGCAATTCTAAAATTATAATAACCGGAACGGTACACACGAGGTATAAAACGCCAACTTTCAATTTTACAGAGAGCATGTTACTTTACTCAACAAGGCAATGTGGATAAGGCAACTCATTTGTATGGGTCTGAAGTGCTGAAGCGGTCAAAATGTGCATAGCCTCGGGCTGCCGGTCAAGTTTCATCTCCAAAAAGTGAGTGACCTTTTAGCCAGACAAAGTAACAACTAATTATGACCCCAAAGTGACCTTTTAAAAATAATTAAAACCTATGTGCATTAAAAATATGTATTTACAGCTCTGCGCAACCCTATTCTATAGTCATACTTGCTCCGACGACGGAAAATGTTGCAGGCTGGATTCTCAAACAAATGGAAAATCGCGGAAAGAAACGTTACCGTGATATTCCAATAGTTTTTAGGGCTATTTTTATACTGAGATATATGTTGTTCTGAAAAAAATAGGGCACGTACTCTAAAAGGAAGTTAAAACAAGTGCTTGGACGATTCTGGGGTAGGAACTTCAAATTCCAATTCAGGAGTAATACATGAACGAAGTGAGAAATAGCCAATCGTAAAAACACTTTTTAGTTCACCTCAATTAATTCCAATCATCGAACAACAGGAATTCAACAAAAAAATCCACTAAAAATTTTAAAAAAGTCAAGGGGTACCCCTATGTTTTTTTCAATTTTTTGTCCCGAAATTTTTTGTTGGATTTTTGTTTTGACGGTTGGATCTGATGGAGGGGAAGTAAAAATAATTAGAACCGAAGAGTATTGCTCAATATGTCGACTTTAAAAGGACCGGGAGAGAGAAAGAGTTCGCCAGTGAGGTCGGAGGGGAAGGGGTAGATTTGATATATTCCATTTCTTGACGCGATAAATCGACTAAGTGAGTAACAGATGACGGTATTAACCATTTTTCGTGCCCCTTAATCAGTTCCAACCATTAAATGTAAAAAATTCAACAAAAAAAAATTCAACTGAAAAGTTAAAAAAAGGCAAGGGCCTACGTTTTTTTCGATTTTTTGGCCCAAATTTTTTTGCTGGATTTTTATTTTTTGACGATTGGATCCGATTAAGGGACACTAAAATTGCATAAAACTAATGTCTGTTCCTTAATTTCGCGATATTAAAGGGACTGGGAGATGGGTCCATTCACGGCCGAGGAGGTTGAATGGGAAGGCGTAACTTACAATTCTCTTCTGCGCGAGGGCAGATTGCGAATCAGCGATCCTGTTTCAAGGTCATCGGTCTGCACAGATACAATATCCCAACAAAAAGGATTTTAAATAAGTGATAATGACAAAATTCACAAAAAGTGACGAACATTGACAGAAATTGAGCAATAAATACGTGACTCATTAGCAGCCGAGGCATTAAATTTTGATGCTGAGAGATTTAAGATTAGATTAAGTTTCAAACAATCATCCGATAATATCATGAATTAAACACGCTGTTTATCTTTTAAGCCTAGACCCGTAAAATATTTTAAAACTTTGTGTTTAGTACCAAACTGGGGGGCATTCGATAGCGCCAAAAACCACAAGCGCCAACGCCGCAAGCGCCAGTCCGTAACCGCCAAACGAGAAAAGTCGCAAACGCCAAAGTTCGTACAGATTAGGTTAGGTCAAGTCAGGTTAAGTTAGGTTAGGCTAAGTTAGGTTAAGTTAGGTTAGGTAAGGTTAGTATTGAGGTTAAGACCTTTAGCGTTTGCGACTTTTCTCGTTTGGCGGTTACGGATTGGCGCTTGCGGCGTTGGCGCACGTGGTTTTTGGCGGTTATGACAGCTACCCTACCAGACTGAGCATATCAGCCGTTTGAACAGGTTTCTCTCATTCGAAAAATAAATATTTTATTCATCTGTATCCGAAGTTAGGTGCTTTCGGTTGCCTATTCTCTCCCTGCGCGGGGCGCCAAAAACTTGCTTTGTGTTTGAATAATGGAGCGCAGTTTGTAGTTTGTCGATCCCGAAAGGTGAGGCGAAAGGCGAAGACGAACATGGCGGAGGCCACGAGGCGACACGACGAAAGCGCGGAGAGACACACTCTTCTTCTCTCTCCTTTTGTTGTTGTAGGCCAGAACACAAAGGACCTCTTTTTTATCCGTACTAAAGAAACGAGAAGAGCGCCCGAATATACGATTCTAACTCGGTTCGGTCTCAATCATAAGGGCTCTCTGTCCCCATACTGTATACTCTGATTTCAAGTTATTTTATTAACAGCCCAAAGTATTTGGAGTGAAATTTAGCTTAAGAGAAATTGGAACGATTTTTTCTATTAAAATATGGAATTTTAAGCTTTTGAAAATGCCTAAATTATTGAATTTCAGGTTTCCAGAGGGGTGATATTTTTGTAATTGAGACAATGCTGAACTGAAAAGATCCTCTAAAATAAATTTTTGTTTCCGAACGGTATAGCTGGGCGGTAGCGGGTTAAGATGGTGAACACCGCTACGTGAACCCGAGGTCCTTTCTTGGATATAACCGAGTCTCGCAGCGGGCCCCGAGCTGTTTGAGGAACCTCATGACTATCCTCCCAAAAAAAAAAAAAAAAAATTGGAGAAAATTCCTGGAATTTCGACTAATTTAAAAATGTTTTCATAATTATTATTATTTGTTTAGAGGCAACCGGAGACTCTTTTAGAAAGTTTGATAGGGTGCCGTCAACTCATCAGCTGGATCTGCCTGCCGACCGGCGGATAGGCAACACACTTAACAAAAAAGGGTTGTACTGCCGGTTGCCTATCATATGCCACACGTTCTTAGCGAATAACGAATGTACTTTAACTGATCGACGAAAAAAGTGTAATTCTAATAGTGCTCGTTTCATTAAGATTATATTCTCATAACAAAGAGATTGGAACCAATAAATACCGTACGTCATAACAGACCGGGTGTTCGGCGGACTTTGTTCAACAAGAGGCCATAGAGATAGATCACACAAGAAAAGGCCATTCTATTTTAAAAGTGGAGCAGAATCGTGAATGAAAACGTAAATCATGCAGTAATAGATCCCATCAGCAAGCGGCTGGAGTCCAAAGACTCTCTAGATTGTTGAATGGGACGCGGGCAGCGCCCTCAAGCGGTTCAGGCAACAAAATTCCGCCAGCAGAGGGAGCTACTCGCACGAATGGTCGTGCCGATACGCTTTCGGCTCAGAGTAGCGCCAACTGCCGATACTCTCGCATCAGGTTCAAATTTCGCCTGACAAAGAAAGTTCGAACAAGGCTTTAGTTTATATTTATCGACTTTATTTAATCGATTAATAGCAAATCAAGACGGGCGATGAGGGGTCAGGATGCTATTCCCGACGCCATGCAGTCCAGTTAGAGCGAAAATTATATCAATAGGGCTTGGAAGGAGTGTGTAGTTGCAACATCCTGCAGCTGTTGGTCATGTGGCACATCAACCGACAACCGACCCGACACCATTCCAAATTGATTCTCTAAACAAGCCGCAGTAGCGAGCCTCCAACAACAGCGTGATGAATAGAAGGAAAAGTACTATCATAGACAGAAAAAACGTCCCCCCCTGCAACCACCTGGACATCGGTGCGTTGCGGTTGCCTACCTTAGCTCGGAACCAGGCAGGTGATTGGCTGATATCGAATTGAGGTAGGCAACCGCAACGCACCGACGTCCAGGTGGTTGCAGGGGGGGACTTTTTTTCTATGATAGTACTCTTACTGACTGCATGGGATTCATAATCAGGAAAACCTCAGACTGCGTCTGAAAATCCCGTTATCTTAATTTGTGTCCGGTAACTTTATAAACTTTGGACTTTTCATCTCTTGAGATCCATTCCTCACGTCACCAAGTCGAATGCAGCGGGTCACTAGGCACCAAACCTTCCCTAAGAGCTGCCAACCGACGATGTCGTTAATCCCACACTGTTATAAGAAAGGTTGAACTAGAGGAATACAAGAGGTAGCAACCTTTTAAACTGTCAATGAAAGAGAGGGTGAAAAACGGACGATAAAAGTGGAGGGGGGCGAGCACGTGGCGGTAGGTGTGTTGAGTCCCCCGTTCTTTGTTCAGGCCAACTTTTTGTTACCTGCTCTCGGGGTGAATAAATACTTCGGGAAGCTTGTAAAAGAGGGAAAGAGTCTGTTTCCACACTAAGTATTCGTAGTCAAGGGGGCAGAGGCGTTATTCAGTAGGTTTCAAAGGGCTCTGCAACCCCTACTGCAGCCGAGAAGTAAGCGGTATCAGGCTTGAAGGGCGTTAACTCAGTTTTCCGAGGAAAAACACATGCGATGGAAAAGGAAATCCCAGCTTCCAAATTTACAGTGTACTGTACTTAAGCAGGTATTCAGAACGTGTCCGGCGCGGCGCCTTCACCTGTGCCAGTACAAAAACCGCTTAAAGATTCTCTTAAAGCCTCTAAAAGCGGGAGAAAGCTTTCATGATATGACTGCATTTCGGGCCTGGTGTTTGTGCGAGTTCAAGCTAGGTAAACTCGCTAATAAAACTGGAATACAGAGGATATTAGAGGCTATTCAGGAACACTTTCACTGCTATTTTGATCGCATGGCCCGCATATTAATGTGTTTGCCCGCATTATATCCGATGACATTTCCCCGTATTGAACCGCGTGTTTGTATTCGGTGTACAGTGGAGGCAGTTCCGGCCTCCTCATCAATGCAATGCAATGGCTCGTTTGCGGGGCTTGGAATCTCGATCTCAACGAGAAGATTGTCCGATTTTTTTAAGATTATATTTTTTTTTACAAATGATTCCAGATTTCTGCTTGAAAACCATCGAACCAAATTCGAAAACCTTGAAAGGTCGGAGGAAAATACAGTTTCTTGAAGGTTATTTCTAACAAAAGTACCTCGCAAATCCATGTAAGTAACATGGCAAATCGGAAATTTCCATAAATCAAATTTGAGCTTGGTTCAACTGCTCTCGGAAAAAGAAATGCAGTGGGCAGATATCCTTTGAGTTGAGGTTAGGTTTGATAAGTTAAGAAGAGGTAAATAAATGTTAGGTTGGGTTATGTTCTGGTTAGATGAAGTTAGAGGAAGGTAAAAGAGGTTAGGTTCCATTTCTGAAACAATTTTTTGTTCTCTTTAAGGACCGCTTCCACGTCGGTGAACTTCCTGCATCTCGGGTATATCCTGTCGGGCGTAACTTTGAATAAAGGAAGCTCCAATATCAAGGAAAAGCGAGGATTGAATTTTCGTCTTAAACGCAGATGGTGGCAACGAAGAAGCCCGCCAAAAGTGGCTCCAAAAATAAAGCCTTACGGACACCACCTGTCGGGCTGGTTGGGCTGCGTTTCGGCTGGGGAGCGGCTGGGATGGCGACTAGGGCTGCACGCGGAGGCAGGTGGCTAGAGACAGCAGCTGGACCAGATGCACCACAAATTACTCTCGCTTTCTTACAAAATCGGAAGGACGACTTCGTCGCCTTCAGGAACAACTAAAGCAGGATTTCAATAAGGAATCAATAGGCAAGCCGCTTCATTGTCGAGCAAGCGCTTCTGCTATTGATTCTCCGAGGCGGGCTGGTCGACATCGGTCAGTTCTGGGTCACATGGAAGCCCCTAGGGTGTCTGGGATGGCGCATGGCGTAAGGGGCAACCCGCGGCGGCGGAGGGTGACGCGCCGGTGATGCGGAGGGCGATGCAGTTAGGCAACTTTGATTTCGACTTATGTGGCGACAATTTCAAGTCCACATTAAAGATTGGTTTCGGATTAATTTCAAGAAGAGGGGCTTCCATCAAGATTTCAACGACGATTCTTGTCTTCGAAGTGTCTGTGCTAAATCGAGATTTTACGCAAAGTACATTTTCTTAGGAGTTTCTGTTCGAGGGTTGGTTAGGTTACGTCCGGATAGGTTTCAGTTAGATACGGTTTGGAGGTTAACGTGAGGAGGTTAACGAGCGGATAGACGATAGTGAGATATTAGCTTATTATGCGTAGAATAGGCTAGCTCCGATGGAGAGGTTTCCTCTGGCTCAGGTTCTCGCTGAGATACGTGGACGTGAAGTCCTTTCTTGGAGATGGCCAAGTCCCGTAGCGGGTCCCAGTACCTGCTCTTGGACCTCGGTTAATTTAAGTTAGGTTAGGTTAAGTTAGGTTAGGTTATTTATGGTAATGAGGAGGTTATAGGTTACGTCAAAGTTTACAAGATTTCACCAGAAAAAAAAATAAAAATGCTTCTAGTATTCGTTCAGAGTACGTGGAAGTAAGGCTTCTGTAAACAGATCAAAAATAAACTCGATACTTTAAGAAAGCGTTTCTCATTTCACAATTGAACCAAACTTTTTTTAGGAGTGTGTGAAGGTCGGCAGGGTGGCATGAAAGACCACCGAGAGCGGCTGCCTGTCCTGCTACCTCATGGGGCTCCAACTCCGACGGAATCGACGGCCTATGCCGATGGCAAAGCAAAACATTCGGCGGCGGTCGCGACAAAAGGTGAGCGATGGGTCTGCTCGATGGGTCGGTGAGGAGGGCACAAACCGGAGCAGGTAGAGGGTTGCTGGCTGGCGGTTAAACGCCCAGACGACACACATCGGAAAACAGGTTCCGACGATGATTCACCTCCCTGTCTGGCGCTTCATTGGCCGAGCAGCGAGCAGGTCCTGACAAGGACCTTTCGCAGTTACATAAACAATTGTGCTGACAAACTCGAATGGCGCAAAAAAGGCTCGTTTATTACGTAGCGAGTTAACCCTTTTATCACCGTTTGGAACTGGTTGAAACGCTTCGTGAGACATGACAGTTATCTCGAAGCCCTGGAACGTATGAATGCCCAATGGTCCGAAAGCCTCATTGTGAATAAGCTACATTGTTGGATTACGGCATTTTCTAACCTACACTACGCGGTTGAATGTTGTTGATTTTCGTATTCAAATGAAAGACCACGGGGTAAAGAGAGGTAGAAAATTCTACCTTTGGAATTTGCAGTAAGATCTTTCAGGTTGGTACCCTGTAAAGGAACGCTCTGAAACTCAGTAACTTTTCGTGTTGACATAGATAAGGTCGCGTGTTTCCTAGTAGTGCAGGAAACCAACAAGGGGGGATATTGTTTAGATTGAGGATATTTGATGCGGGTCAGGAACAGCTCGATTCGATAGTATGAGAGTTTGAAACAACGCCTTTCTTCTTTATATATTTTTTTATATAATGATATGATTTTTTTTAAATTATTTTTTTCCGCCGCTTTTTGATTAACAACACAATTTTTTGGGTAACAGAAGGTGATGCGGCCTTTTATCGATAGCCTCTAAAAACCTGAGCATGATGGTCACTTGACAAATAGACGACTCGCGCTAGTTTGGGGCGAACATGGCGACCTATGATAAATATTTATCATAGGGTTAACCCTATCCCTCCCCTCCTTGACAAAGAGGGAGAGTTATGTTCACTCCGAATTAGCGCGAGTCGTCCAATCCACGATAACATTTTCAGACACGAAGTTTCTGGTTTTAGCTGAGACTTAACCTAAGAATTATGTTGTTAGTAGGCTCAATCTCGCAATCCCGGTCACGAATCGCCAACTTTTGATCGATTTTCAAATGAGTGTATTTTCGGACCCATCACCTTATCCGAAGTTATCTGATAGGTTATCAAACTAGGTTACTTCGGAAACACGGTTGACATGTAAACTAATTACGGTATCCTATAGGAAATCTAAGAGCCTATTTTACTTCTCTGATAAGAATAGCGATGGGTAGATGAGAGAACGCCACGTGAGTGTCCAGCTGCACCTAATTTTTGGTCACTGCTGATCGAAGAGCTTTTTAAACGCTATACATAAAAATAATTTAAAAATATATCACCCTCTCAAAATACTTCCTTCCCATATTTGGAACTTCTTCAAGAGTAAATTAAGAAATCTATAAAAAAAATCAGATAATCTTAAAGGGCATCCATATCATATATCCATATCATCTGATATAAAAAAGGCATCCATATCCATATCATCTGATAATCCAAATCACGCGAAGAACTGAGTGAATCTTTTCGGTTCCCTTTAAAGAAAATAGAAAGAAGGCTTTATGGAAGTGCATTCCTTTGGTAGCCTGGCTGTCTGACCTCTCGATTGCCAATGATTGGTTCAGCGACGTCGACAAAAAGTCGATAGCTGTGAACATTTTTCCCACGCAAATAAAAGTCAAGCTTAAAACCGTCTCAAACGGAAGTTAACATCATGAAATCCTTTTTTAGTCTACACCCGCATACTTAATAATGTCATAACAGTTGAAGATGCGGGTATAATCTCGTTTTCAATTATGAGCATCTTCGTTCATAAAACGCTCTTTTGCGTTCGTTACAACGACCGTCTCACAACAGAGTCAACGCCCACGCAATACATAAAATTCATTTAAAATATATCACATGCTATGTGATACGGACCAACTTTGCCTATTTCACTCTTTCTTCATTACAGGCTGCATTTAGATACGTCTCATTGAATGATCTTTATGCAAGTAACATCAGTTTTAAGATACAATTTTAAAAATCTTCCAAATATTTATTGATAATTCTTAAAATAATTTTCAAAAAAATGGGGAAAATGGGAACGGTTAAATACGTTTAAATAACGTTCATTTTTTTAAACATGAAATTTATCTTAAAAACTAGATTTTTCACTTCTTTAAGCAGAATATTTCTCGTTTTGGAAAAATTGCGGAGTAGTTTAAAACCTTATCTGCACAAGGGAATGTGTCCACGCTCCACGCTTAATCCTGATATATCCGAGATGTATTTAATGCACGATTAGTGTAATACGGCTTAGGTTTGTTCGTGGTATCTGCAAGATTCTACGGGATCATGGATGGGTGGCTCCCCTGCTTTTAAGCGATTGCTGATTTGTTAGATCTGGCAGAATCTGTTGGTTTATCGAGCTGGAGGACAGAGCTGGGCTCGTAAATCGCAACGCGAAATGTTCGCTCTCGACTGAAAAAGCACCGCTCGTAAAATCTTCGGACCTTTATCAACTTTGGCTCGCAGTTTAAGAAAATTCTTCTAGATTTAAGAAAAGATGCTGTCTTGGTTTAACAAATGAGCTCTTATTTTGTCTCTATGTGATTGGAGAGTGCAAGAAGGAACTCAACTTCGAATTTCCGGAGTTATTCTAATACTTTTTTTCGATTTAGGGACATGGAAGAAATAAAGGGGAAAATTTGTTAAATCGGAATAAAAATTTTTAGTCGTCAACAATACTGATCTCTCCGCTGAAAATAGTAAAATTACCCGCTTTGAGTAGTCTCATCTTTTTTTATTTATTTTTTAATGACTGGTTTGAGAGCGAAAGCTAACGGTAGGACGTTACACTTATTTTTGTTAGTATGAATAAATAATAAGCCGCATCAAGAAAAACCTTCACGGAGCTTTTCCTTTAATACGATGATAGTATGTTAATATACTATTTTTGATATATTGATAAACCTAAATTGCGCAAAACAAATATACCCAAAGGCAATGAGGTAGGCCTACCCATCATAAGAGCAACTTTTTAAAATTCTGATCTCCAATGTAAGAACGAATTTTCCTAATTTCAGAGAAAAAAATGCTTAAAACAAAAGATTTTTTTTCGAGGAATAAAGGCGTTTTTGATTCTCTAGGTTTACGGTACAGTTAGAACAAGATGTAGGTGCCCAATAATATTTTATTTCTACCATAAAAACCACGTGAGTTGGTTCAGAATGAGGCGAAGGTGGTCACGAAGTTCGCTGAGAACGCTCGAGTCTTGGTCACGAGCACATGGGGTACATCCATGTTTTGCAACACAATAACATTACTAAAACAATTCTCCGGAATATTCTCAATTAATAGCGATAACGAGGCAAACAAAGATTCCTGCTCAACTCTTTTTTCGGAGCGATTGTGGATCCCTCATCAGCGCCGATCAGCGCTCACTTTTCGTAACAACACGAATATCACCTTTGGACTTCGCGACGATCGAGTGAACGCTTACTCCCAAAGGTTGCCAGCCGCTTAATTATCGGCTACTTTGCAACCAAGTTTTTATCGCTGTTGGAATACAACCAACGAGTTCCATTTTCTTGTGTTTTTAGAATCGGGAACGCTTTGCAAAGCAGGATTTGCATGTTCGCTTGAAGGTTGCCTCATGTATATGATATGGGGAGCTGAGCGCATGTGTAGACCGAAACCTCCGCCGTGCCGTGAGCAAGTCAACCATCTTAATCAACTTTACCAAACGTAACCTTATCTAATTTTACTATTACTGACCTAACCCATGTCTAAATCGGACCTTCAGAATCTAGCCCTTTCAAAGCTAACATGAACATACCACGCCTTACTTTGCGAACATTATCAAAGCCTATCTAAACGAAAATGGGTCTTAGGCCCTAATCTTTGCAAAATTACTCGTAAAATACTTTAAAATATGCAAAGTCCGCAAGATATGTTCTTTAAAACGTAAATAAAATATTATCGGTTTTTAGGGTTTGAAAGATTAAGATCGGAGAAATATGGAAATACGTTTGACATGGGGCCACTCAACACATCCGCTCTTAAGTCCAGCCAGCTCCTTCGAAAATTAAGTCTGATTACTTGGAGGTACGTAATGTGTCTTTAAAGTGAAGCGTGTATAAGTTACCTGAGTCGGAGCATATGTGCTCCTTATTGTATGCAAAAGCTGGTCGGTGACCCCTCTTTTTTGAGGCGTGCGGCAACACCTGCCTATGGGGAATATTTCCATGAATCGACGCATTCAACCTGCAATCGCCCTAAAAAAATGCCAGGGGTGCCTTCGGTGTCAATCTACATAGTTAAATTGAAAGGGTTAAGGGACAGGGTCTCTATATTCGCAAGCAATCGCCTTGCCTGATGCAGCTTCTCAGTAATACCAGGATTGGCAACGTTAGGTTAGGTTAGTGTAGCTTACGTAATAAGTATCCGGCTCTTGCTCAAGGTCTCCACCGTCGCTGCGATTATGATAGACGACGAAAGGCGGAACACTAAGAGAAGGAAAATCAATTCATTTTTCAATCTTGTAGAAATGAAAAAAAAAATCATAAAATTTTGAAACAATAATTTTTTTTGTAATTTTATTTAATTCTTTTTTTTCCAGATATTGGGAAAAATGCAACGGGAGCAGAGCATGTGTGCAAACAATGAGTCGCTTAGGATATATCTTCCGTGAGGCGAAGCGATGGGCGGGCCATGCCGGCTCCCGTGCGACCACCTTGATGACACAAGTGCCCATGCCCCCCCCCCACTCACGACCCCCCGCCACGCTATTGCGCCTACGAAATGCTTTACTTTGTTCTAGCGAAGCTTCCTGCAAATGCGATAAAAAAATGCAAACATCCCAGAGAGAACAAGAAGATTTTTGAGTTGACAAGTCGACATTTTTACGTAAAGTCAAAGCTAACAATTTTACAAGTCTTCAGATTTCCGTAGGAAAATTGCTGTCCGCCAGACTGACAGTGTTGTTCAATGGGAAAGTCAAATCAAAGTAAACTACAGCTGTGCATTTCCGTTTAACAAAGTTTTCCTGTTGAGGGACTCACACTGCTTCCTTAATGAAGGATGAAAACAGAACTACTCTTTTGACTAAAAGGATATTGATTTTTTTGATCAGCTTTATTTGACTGGAAAGTTGTTATTCAACCATTTTAATTGCAACTGAAAGTGTCGGTTTCTTTTTGTTTGGCAAAGTAAGGCGTAGTTCACAAGAAGTTCCAAAAATCATGAGTCTGTTACACAGGATACCAGTGTTTCCGAGTTTCTCTCGATTTTAATGACTTGAAAGCTGCCGCTTCTATTCAAAGTGTTTATCTTTTGAGCTTAGTTATGCAAGCTTAAATTAGGGCAGCATAATAAGTCTATTAAGGTATGTTATAGGTTACATCTGATTAGGTGGGTAGGAGCCTTTATATCGGAACGGAAATTAACAGATCTCGTGTGCTACTCTTGAACTTGGCCTGAGGTAGGATCTAGGCTAGGCTATATCCAACGTAAGGAAACACGTTTTGTCTTGCTTTTGATAGTAGCAGTAACTCATTCAATTTCAATCTTCTAACGATAACGATACTCCAGAGCATCGATCTGTTATACACAATCGACGTCTTGAATGTTCGACGAGTAAATCTATTTTATACTTAAACTTAGAAACACACGACATTGTCTTGCTTATACCTGACGTCGAAAACGAATTAAGTGTCGCACTTTTAAATCATTCCATCCCCGCGCGATGTTTTGAACCCCATGCTAAAATTTTCTCCAAAACGAAAATCTCCAAGTGATTATATAATTTAAGCAAAAATGTGACCTTTACTAAATAATTTATGTGTTTTTTTAAAAAATAACTAAACTTTCTCTGCGGGAAAGTAAAAATGTGTCCATCTCCATTTTAAGCAATTTACGTTTTAGGCAAAAATGTGACCTTAACTTTTCACAAATAGGAAAATTCTCTCCTTTCCTGAATTACGTTTTTCAAATTTTTCAGACGGAAATTTCTACTGGTTCTTCGAAATCAAAAATTCTGAAATATTCCCTTGAGCGCGAGGCAATTTAAAATAAGACATGAGCGTCTTAGAACGTTTTAAAAGCAAGATCAACCTCTCCAAAAAGCAGCATCTAACAGTACCACTTCCTGCGGGGGATCTGAAACTCGATTAATTTGGTCACATCGGCCACTTCTTCGTTCGGAGACGTTTCGATTCAGTAGGTATCGGTTCGGTTGGGCGGCGAGTAGAGGTTGGGCGGGCGCAGGGATCGAGCGATCCGGCCGGCCGTGGCGAAGGCATAGGGCATCGAGGCGGCGGTGGCGGCGGCGGTGGCGGCGGCGGTGGCGGCAGCGGGGCGCTCGCTCGGCCCGGCCCGGCCCGGCCGGAGGCCGTTTCCGTTAGCGGCGGGGCAGCCGGGCAGCCAGGCAGGCAGGCAGGCGGCGGTGGCCGCCAAGGCGTGACGTCATGAGCGTAGGAGGTCACAGCTAGGCGATCCAGCTGACCTCAGCCATTCAATATGCACCTGACCAGCGAGTGCTGGACTAGGCGATCTATGCACCAATGAATATACACCATATGCT
>Ga0058701_10002667_pt1 | contig 13671 bp, 12 predicted proteins | sample AgamicOrMae_FD_97039 | JGI IMG/M metagenome (GOLD analysis project Ga0058701, IMG submission 97039) | Agave microbial communities from Guanajuato, Mexico - Or.Ma.e | ecosystem: Host-associated > Plants > Phyllosphere > Phylloplane/Leaf | place: Guanajuato, Mexico | collected 2012-06-04 | reverse complement strand
GGGCCGGGACGGGACGGGTCGTCCCCGGGACGGGCTTTCCCGGGACGGGCCGCGAAAAGGAGCCGCACACAAATAACAATGGGAACAAATCGGCCCTAGACAAAGAGAAAACACCATTACACCTTTTTTTTGCTCTCTTTTCACGACCGCAGATTTACGCGTCACCGCAAAATTCCTGCAATTATTCGAAACCGACTAGTTTTGGTCTTGCCGATAAATTAGGGTGACTTACAAATGGTTAATGCCGTAGAGTTGGATTTTTTTGAAATCATTTTTCTAAGTATTCAAAAGTTTAGCGAACTCGTGGGTATCGTGTTATTAGAGTCAATGGTCGTAATAAAGTCCTTATTATTAGTCAAGTGCAAAAAAACAACTTTTGATTTTTTTTTATTTTGTCTATAAAATGGAATAATTATAGGTAAAGTCTTCTATTTTGCGAAGTGGCCATTCGCATACCTACGCCATAGTAAATGCATTAGGTCGGGTTCCGTGCGTTCAAGTCTCCCTGCAGTGGCCTGTGAATAGCCACGACCTTTATTTAATTAGCACGGGTTATGTTAACGTTTTAAGGCCTAAGTTGATAGCTCAATTTAAGCAATGTTTATGTGTGGCTTCGCTAAGCAAAGACGAATTTTCAGAAATAAATAATTACCGTCTAACTTGTACCCCATTTTTAACCCCTTCACTCCAAAGCACGAATTCCCGTTTCCCGCAAAAGGGGCGGCGGCGTTGCCAGATGTGTTCCCTGGCTAATTCTTTTCGAGTCCACGTACATTTCCAAGTGACTCCCCCCCTATCCTTAACAAGCGGTTCACGATGGTAAGGGTCTTGTCCAAGGTGTCCCCCGATGTATTCACGACCAGCAATGCACAATCAGGTAGAAGGTAGAAACCTGAGGGAACCTACAGCACATGGGAGATCAATAAAGACATTGAAAACAACAATGCGTAGCTATAATAGTTAAAAGTACTGAATTATTGCTTTTGAGACAATAGATTTCTATTCCTCTCTTCTCTTTCTGCAACAAGTGGAGCTCAAAATACCCGCCACTGTGCGATCTACTCCAAATTAAGCTTTTCCATCTGTGCTAAATTGATATTTTTAAAACCTGTTTTCAAGTCTGTTTTGATTTTTTGGGGGGGCATTCGATAGCACCAAAAACCATAAGCGCCAACGCCGCAAGCGCCAGTCCGTAACTGCCAAACGAGAAAAGTCGCTAACGCCAAAGTTCGTATAGGTTAGGTCAAGTTAGGTTAGGTTAGGCTAAGATAGGTTTGGTAAGGTTAGTAGTGCGGTTAAGACCTTTGGCGTTTGCGACTTTTCTCGTTTGGTGTTTACGGATTGGCGCTTGCGGCGTTGGCGCTTGTGGTTTTGGGCGCTTATGACAGCTACCCGATTTTTTCGAAATAGCGTTTAGATGCACGTGTGTACGACTTTGTTGGAGCAAAAGGTATCCGAGCTCAGGCCAGCTTTTATTCGGAGGTAACACCCTAACGAGGTTTATTGCAGCCAATAGAATTTTAAAGCCGACCGAACCTCGATCCGGCAACGGTGATGTAATTGAAGTGCACTCTCATGTTAAACAGCCTTGCTTAGGAGATTTCCTGCACAAGATGTTCACACTACGAATATCGCATTGATTTAGAATTTCAGCCATAGGACGTAACAACTCCATCTACACTAACCTAAACCTGTTAGGAAAGCTGGCCAAAAATTATATTTTTCTAATGCAACACAGTTATTGGTTGCTAATGAAAAAAAAATAGATTTAGGTGTTTTATGAGTAAGGATTATATTCATTCTAACAGCATCCTTCTTGATCAGGATCATAAGGGGATATATTTTAGGGTGTTGCTATTGACCCGACATGCATTAATACAGGCAGACTTGAACGCATGGAACCCAATCTTATACATTTTAAATAGGGCAGTCAACAGACATTCCCTTAATTTTAATTCTGAGTGTAAATATTCGAATAACCGTCGAAGTTTGCACGAAATAGCGAAGGGAGAACACGCTTTTTGGAATGCGACGTTGTCACACAACCTCGTTTTCGAAGACGGAAAAAAAAACGTCTTGAAGTTGGTGTCATTCCGGTCCAGATAAGAACCCTGCAAAACTCGTAGCCTATAATCCACCCTCGATCCATCCATCCCCTTCTGACGACTTCCTCCTGTTGTGCGTCTCTGTCTTGAAGGAGGGTGCCCTGCAATTCTTTTCTTCGGTCGTGCATATAGGGATCGACGCACCACGTGACGGAGTTAAGAGAGGGGAGGTATCTACCTCCATGGCCGGTCCGGTCAGGGGAGCCAGGGTTTCCCACCCAAGACCACGTGGTCCCCCACAACTCCTTAGATTTTCGGTAAAGGAATCGAGCAATGTTGCCAACACGATCCTCCAGTCAAATCCAGTATTCCTCTTTGCTTTTTCTCATAAAATATCTTTATTACGTCAATGAAAACGAAGGGGCTATTCGCACACTTGCTCCATACAAGTTGTCTTAGGTTAGGTTCCGTGCGTTCAAGTCACCCATTTGAAATGCATTAGGATGGTTTACGTGCGTTCAAGTCACCCATTTGAAGTGCATTAGGATGGTTTACGTGCGTTCAAGTCTCCCTATATATTTGCAATGGCTTGTGAATAGCCACGACGCGATGAAAAATTTCGTGAGATGGCTGGATTTGTATCAAAAATTAATTGTAACTGTAATGTGTTAAATAGCAAACTGGTCAGATAGCGACTGTGAATTCAATCTTGAGCGAATTTTTCTGATGCCACTGGAAACATAATACAGTATTGTTTTGAACTTCATTTTTTTCAAATTGATGGTGGTCTTAAACGTTTGATTGATTATCGAGGTTCCTTCATTGTCAATTTCGCTAGAGGAGTTTCGGGGAGTGGTATCACGGGTGTCTTTGAACCCAAAACCGCCCAGAGTACTTGGTAAAAAAATTAGCTTAAGAGAACATGGAAGGATTTTTTTCCATTGTTTTTTTCAAGCTTCGGAAAATGCCTCAATGGTTAAATTTCAGGTTTCCCGAGGGGTGATATTTTTTAAATTGTGACAATACTGAACTTGAAAGATCCTCGAAAATAAATTTTTGTGTTTGTGAACGGCATCGCTTGGCGGTAGTGGGCTAAAGGCAGTTACAAACAATTCTGAGGCTTATGCAGTGTTTTCGGTTCCTTCTTCAAGGCTGATTTATTTGTTGTTGCAACGTTAGATTGGAATCGGAACTTTTGACGACTCATACAAGGTGGATGAGCGCTTGAACTAATGAGGTGGCTAATCTTAGTTGTCTACCTTTAGTTGTCTACCTCTTAGTTGTCTAACGATGCCTTTATCTATGATAAAGGCATTAAGCAATCGGGAAACGGGCGCGGGTGTTACCACTTCTCAAAGCCGTTTCTTTGGAAAGCGTCTCATTTGAAATTTCCCAAGACGAATCGAACGAAAGGCGTGGAGAGGGGATGAAAGTCGCGAGGGTTCCGCGTCGCGTTGTCGCGGCTCCTCGCTTCGATTGTCGTCGGCGGCAACCGGAGCGGACGGGAGCGGAGATTTGAACGCGGGGAAATGGCTTAGCGGAACCTCCGCCCCGCTCCATCTTCGGCCGGGCCGGGGGTCTCTCGGAGGAGACGAGCGCAGCGGCGGCTCAGCGAAGCGACGAAGCCTCGTGGAGGTGAAGGGGAAAAGGGTCCCCCCGGCGGCGTGGGGGGAAAGGAGAAAGGGCCTAAGCGACAGACCTGAGGAGGGGAGCAATGGAAGGGCGAATCAGAGACGCTACTATTTTTTTCTCGTTATTGTTTGTAATTTCATTTTTCTTGCAACGGCCAGTCCCTTTCCTTTATTTTGTACGCAAGCTGTCGCCACGCCACGGCTGCTCCGACTCGGGATCAGCGGAGCATATCTTCTTTTCCCCTTCTCGCGGCCCCCCCTTCCTCGGCCCCCTCCGCCTGCCCCTTCGCCCGAGTCTTTGCCCTCCCCTCTCGTGATCCTTGCCGCTTGTAAGTGCTCGTTGCCGCGGCCAGAAAGTCAGTCTCTGTGCGAACGTCGTACGAGCAGGAATCTCTCGTGGAAGGGTCCTCGCCCCTCGCAGTGCCTCGAGCTTGGGCTTCTTCTCACCCTTGGCGGCCGGCTTGATCCCTCGCTCGGGCGACCGGCGACCGACGGCCGGCGAGACGCGGCGGAGAAGCGCAAACGCGAACCTGGCTCGCTCATCCCGCTCCTACTGTACCCAGCTCGTGTCGGTCGGGACTATTCTTTTCGTTCGTTTCATACCGAGTCGTGTCGTGCCGAGAGTCCGTCCAGCGAGACGCCGAGCCGAGCGGTCTCGGGCCCGGGCCTGCGAATGAGCGGATCGGCCGGGCCGGCCCGTCCCGGCCCGGCACGCCGGCCTGGGCCACCGACCCTCTTTCTACTCCTGAGCGGAGCGCTCGCCCAGCGCCATCGCCATTGTCAGTTCTCACCGGTCGCCCGTCTGACGAGCAACAGGTCTCGCTCGCTCGGAAAAAGCCGTGGCTGGGGCCGGGGCCAGACTTGGGCAGCCTCATTTTTCGAGTTCAGCTGCGCTGCCTGCTGTAAATGGCACTGGAAGAATTCACGGGTGATTTTGGCGGGCCTTGTGCCCACCGTCTCGTGGGTCCTCAGTGCCATCTACAGCGGCCGGCCCATTCAGCACGCCCTCCACCTCCCTGGGAAATAGGTGCCAGTGTTCAGTCAGTGCGTGCGTGTGCCAAAGTGTCGAGTGAAAGACGTGATCCTTCGAGTGCCGTGACAGAGTGGGACTCTTAGAGTACAGTCGAAGACGAGATCACCGCGGCGATGGCACCATGGCTCGGACTTGTGTCAAGTCATGCCTTTGTGAGTGTGCCAGGTGTCATTATGCCGTGGTCTTCTGTGTTGTTGACTGTGCAACGCTCAACACTACTTTCCCCTACAGGCAAATTTCTCCTTTCTGGCTTGGTCTTTTCGTAATGTCTATGTATTGTTCCAGGTGTCGGGGGCTGCGTTCTCGGGAGGTGCAAGTTGCGTCGGTAAGATATAATACCTCCTTATATTTGTTACGCTTGAGCTTTGTTGTCTGTTCAATTATCCGTGGAGATAATTGGCGTAGCGCCGAGTATCGGCTTCGCAGGACTAGCAACTCCGCAGTGTCCTCCCCGACCTCAGGTCTGCTCCAGGTAATCATGGGGCAGTTTTCTTGGGTAGAAATATAAGGCTTGCTAAGGTTTCCACCGGAGTGGGTTCAACAGGTGCCGGATCGAACAAGGAAGGCCTCTGGCCGCCGTTGCCGGTCCGCCTGGCCGCGCGGCGGCGGCAAACTTCTTCTTTCCTCTTCTCTTCGCTTCGTTTGTCTGTCTCTGTCTGATTCCCCTTCCTCTTTTCCACGTGTCGGTCGCTGTTGCTCATGTGAAGTGCCTCTTCTTCATCCGTCTCGCTCTGTTTAGAGTTGTCTATCTCTTTCCTGCAGAGCGCGGGACCATTTCTAAGCGCGCTGCGGTGACTCATGGCTGCCACCCACCTTTACGGTTCTGCCAACCTAACTTTAATTGGCAGATTTATTTGCCTTTACTATGCTCTGTGGCTCGCTTTTTCACTGTGGAGGGCTGCGAGGGTGTTGTGTTTTGACCTGAGTTTCAATAGTTCTTTGTTAATGTCTGTGTCAAAGTTGCTCCAGTTTTATCACACAGTACTAGTTTTATTTATTTATTCATCTAATCATTTTTAAGAGACCAAAATGATTTTTTTTCTGAGCTTTGCGGGAGTGTTTGTTTCTATTTTCTTTTCTCATTTTGAAAGTCATTTTTTTAAAATCAAAATGCGCTCTCCTGAGGCCAATATCGACGTCTGAATTGACTTAAAAGCTCACTCAGTTCAAACTCGCCTATAAATCGGGTTCTCTGAAGGTTATTTTTGTTTAGTGCTTTATGAATTATGCACCAAGTTTTTATATCATTTTTTGTCACGAGGAGCTTTCCTTAGCACATGTGTAAAGTCCTCTTGATTTCCTCAGTTTTGTCGTTGCTTCACCAGAGAAATTTTGTAAGTCTGGCAAGCACGTTGGATTTCCCGAGTACAGTCCCCTCCAAAAAAATGCATCGCCAGTCAGCGTGCTGGTTAACTCCTGCTGGCAGAGTTTTTGGTTGTGAGGGATTGTCCTTAAACTACGTTACGCTAAGGGGTTTGGGAAGCGGTTTCAGCGTACGACTTCCTTTTAGACGTAAGATAAGGCGTCTACCTAAAAGTGACGTTCGTTTTTTTGGAAGTTATCGCAGCGTGCTTACGAACGGTCCCTGGCTATGGTTTGAAATAGTAGGAAAACGCATAGAATCCAAATTAGCTGTGTATACCTATGGAGGGTTTCTCTTTACTGTGTTTCATTATTCTTAGTAATCAACTGTTATCGCAAATAATACCTTCTTTGGCTTCGGGGTTACAGGAATCGTCTGAATCAAGGAAAATATGGAGGTGCCCTTGTCTAGTCTTATCGTTGAATCTAACGATAATAAAGTACCGCTTTTTTTGCATTCAAATTTGCAATGTTTGCCATTTTAGCTGGACAGCACACTAGTAATGTAGAAATGGGCGAAAATAAGCCGATTCGGTGAGCTAATTTCTTTGCGGCCCTACATTATCCGTCGTTGACACTTTTTTTGGCCATTTTTGACCACATCACCGCTGACAAATGGCAAACGTCGTCACATCCTTTGTCTACGTGGATTATGGATGGCCCCTTTCAGGCTTTACGAGTGCATGTATAATTTTATCCTGTTGTCATATCGGCTTCGAAGGCATTCCCTGTTTACATTAAAATACGAATGCATGCTTTTAAAAATTACCGAAGGTATACAGCTATTGTATGATAAGGTCTATCGTTGGTTTTTTAATCGGGTCGCAACTATTCGGCTATTATTGACTATTCCGGTCGCGGAGAGTACTTTGGCATGGCTGCGTATGAATAGTGTGACTCGGCGATATCAACCTCACGAATCATGTGATGGCAGGCCAGCGGCATACAGCTCTAATTGTAGCTACTGTACCACAAATTCCAACGTGCAGATCGCTAAAATTTTGGTTTGCTGAACGTTTTATTCATTGAAATTCGCTTATTCGTGTAGGAACATAGTTACAGGTCAAACGTGCCATTTTTTTTTTGAAAATTTGACTGTGTGTTTTCTATCTTTAATGTTGAAGCCATATTGATCAATCCAAGCGGAATTACAAGGTCCTTCTAACCTAACTTACGGTCCACAAGCCTGTTGCTGCGTACTCGTGGATGGCAAGCAGCCGCCGCCAGTAAGCGGCATCAGGCTTGGCGACGAAGGAGGAGGAGCGAACTGAAGAACAAAGCTGACTAACCTAGCTTAAATTTATAACTCTGCTTATATTAGCTTGGCCCTACGCCTCACTTTTCTCAGGCTTGGCCACGAAACGTTTAGCAATGAGAGGTTAAGTCTAGTTTTCATACAGTAAAAACAAACGTCAGAGCAAGCTTTTTTCTTTTTCTTTTTTTTCTAAGTATGAAAATTTTTTGGAAAAAAAAGGGAAAATGTGCAACGACAGAATTTTTGAAGCCTAAGCTACCCAGTCATCAAGGTTTCTTTACTGGTAGAAATATTAACAATAAGATTTTTTTTTGAGAATTTTTGACAAGGAACTCTGGTTGTCGATTGAGTTTCCAGAAATGTTGGTTATCGATACTCGAGTGTTTTTACAACCATCAACCATGCCCGCCCCGCCAACTTGAATGACCATTTCGGTGAGATATGGCCGATCTTTGCATCAATAAAAAAGTCCTTCGGGACGGACGTGAAATTCGGCCGGTTGTTCAGGCAATCTTCCGGTCGAGGTGGAACTATGAAATAGCAATTTGCCTCTAATGAATTCTGTCTGAATCGTAAGTCGTGAGAAAAGAGTCCGTTCAAGAGCGGATGTTGCCTCTTTTTATTTTCGTAACCACAAATCATTTTCTTTTTCCACGCCAATTATTTTTCATTCCTTAAGTTATTTCGTCTTTCTCGAGCTGCGTCCGAAATTCGGAATTCTATCGAATCGGCTGCGCGCTACCCGCTGCCCCTAAAACATCATTACGGTACGGCCTTTTTTTCTCCTTACCTCGGCGACTTGCCGCATTGTAGGTGTTTTTGACCTTGAATAACCTTGAGGCCAACGACTCTGTTCAATGCTCACTGAAACGTCTATGAAATTACGCTTTGGTAAACAACTTAAGAGGGGAGAGGTCTTTCGTCCTTCCGGCGCTCATTTAATCTTTTTTTCTTTTTTTTGGAAGAGAGGGAGGGGAGACACTTTACTGTGGTTTTGACTAGGATAGACTTCGGCCATCGTTGACTGTTTCGAATTCTCTAATAATTGTTCAAACGCGCAGCTTTTCCCTTCAAACCTTTACATCTTTGCTATATGGAAGGTCCTTTATTTGCTTTTGGCGTTTATTCCAAGCATTTTTTTGTGAGTACATAAATTAGCGGCATTTTTATTCATTTCCCTGATGTTTTTTTATTATTATGGTTATGATGTTTTAGCGACCTAAAATTAAAAAAATAGATATGTAATCTTTTCTTCAGTCAAATCGGTCATCAAAAGTGTGAAACATATTTTATAATAGGCAAATAGCCACATACCGCCCTCCCCTAAAAAAATATAAAAATGTTAACCCATAACAGCCCAAGGTATTTGGGGTTTAGCTTAAGAGAAATTGGAAAGATTTTTTTCATTAAAATACGCAATTTGAAGCTTTGGAAAATGCTTAAATATTTGAATTTCAGGTTTCCAGAGGGGCGATATTTTTTAAAGTATGTCAATACTAAACTGAAAAGATCCTCTAAAATATTTTTTTCTGTTTCCGAACAGCATCGCTTGGCGGTTGTGAGTTAATTAATCAGTTGCCAATTGTAAATTAATCACATCTGAAGCTCAATACCCAAACAACATTATAAGTTTCTCCTGGAGGACGTCTTACTTCACACGCGACTTTCAAGATCACATTTCATGAATGGAGAATTCTTTTTCGATAATGGAAAATTAATAAAATTACATCATTCCTCGAAACTAAAATTGGAATTCCAACGAAAAAAAATTGATGCTGAACGGTAAAAATTTCCTTGAGTTAACTGCGGCGTGATTTTTCAAAAATTAACTTACCTTTTACCAAGGAATCAGTAAAAATTACAATGGAAAAAGAAGCGAAAAGTTAAGCAGCGTGGCGAGATTTTTAAAGCAGAACGAAATGCCAGCGGTGTTGAGCTCTGGAGCGTACTTCCGCTAAAATCCTCGCCTTGTTATTATTTTACTGAAATTAATGTGCTCAACGCAAGTGCTCAACATATCTCGGATTCCATCACAAGAAACCGTCCTATCTTCAAGCAAGCCTACACCTCGGCAACTGGGTTAACACGGTCTGTTTTTTTCTCCAAAGGCTAAACTTTATGAATATAGAGCATATTCCTCACTTGGCACGTGACTCGGAATTTTAAGTCGTGTCTTTCGTCTTTTTTCGGCTCTCGGAGGTACACGCGTATTTTCGGTGGGGTAGCTGTCATAAGCGCCAAAAACCACAAGCGCCAATCCGTAACCGCCAAACGAGAAAAGTCGCAAACGCCAACGGCCTTAACCGCAATACTAACCTTACCTAACCTAACTTAACCTAACCTAACTTAGCCTAACCTAACTTAACCTACCTTAACCTAACCTAACCTATACGAGCTTTGGCGTTTGCGACTTTTCTCGTTTGGCGGTTACGGACTGGCGCTTGTGGTTTTTGGCGCTTGTGGTTTTTGGCGCTTCTGGTTTTTTGCGCTATCGATTGCCTCCCTTTTCGGTGTGTTCAAGTGATATCGCAAGAGATGCAGGCCTTGGAACTTATGCTGACGTCATCTAAGCTACCTTTAAGTCAAAAGTATCTTAGACGGAGTTTAATGATGGCATAATGCTAGAGCAATCAAGGACTGTCGTATTTGTACTAATTTTATTTTAACTTAAAGATAAATTGAATACTCATTGTTGCCTTTGTGTGAATCTGGTCCAAAGTCAATTTTTGTTGTTAAAGTGTGATGGTGTGCAAAAGCAAGGTTCAATAGATCTTCATTAAGATATATAACGAGAGTGTCTCATTCGCCGTGAGTGCAGCCTTGATGCTCAAGAAAATAATAAAAAATGAAAATAAAAAACAAAACTGACTCACAAATGTTCATCAAAAAGCATAATCTTCAAATATTTTTTGGTCATTCACGACTTGGCCATACGAATTTATGTAATTAAATTCTTCATCTTATCTAGACGATTATTATTTGAGGATGAAGTTCACTATAAGCTGTCGAGACGGTTCGATTTTTGCCTTGATTATAAACCTTGTGACAATGTCTTGGACAAAAACTCGCAGAAAAAATCAACTGGAAGAAAGTAATGAAAAGGTGTATGCGTATTGACAATTTTAATGTATCTGTACCTTTGAGTCAATCCTCAGGAGAAAAATAAAAAAATAAATCAAAAAAGTAGCAAATACTTTTCTTTAACGGTTTCCTAAATGAGCTTAAACTTCGAAAAGTAAGATACCGCAAGCCTATAATGTGACAGCACAGAGAGTTAAGCGCAACTAGAACATCTCTATATTTTTGTATGGCGTTGACATAGGTAAGCAGGCATTTCTTACCGTTAGCCTTGGTTTTGGTGAAGTTTTGGAGCTGAAGAATTCATTCGCTTACGGAGGAAAATGGTAGGAGCTTACTAACCAAACTTGTAATCAATCAGAAGGTGGTTTTTTTTTGTGTTTTTTTTTACGACGTTGGTAACTCAGATTTTTTAAAAATTATTTTTTTTTCAAACTACTCGCGAACGACAAAAAATATTGTACTTTTGGGTGAGAGCTAGTTCGTTTTCAACGACTCAGCCATTTTTCTCCATAATTCCCGGATGGCTGTTTTTCTTGCTTTTTACAGAAGAAATTAAAAACACATGACTTTTATGCCGATTGGCAGTACTCAACCTTCAGCAAATAGATAAAATTCAGTAGCAGAAATGACCGCAATGTGTTTATTTCCTTTTTCAAGCCCGCCTTATTTCAGAGAATATCTTGATAGTTTCGCTCCTCTTTTAAAATAATAATTGAGAGGAACCTTGTAGTTTTGAAGTACGAGTAGTACCTTATAAGTCGGTAGCATGTGTAGGGGGCGTTAAAATATCCCGTACCCCCTCCGTCACACTTTTAAGTTTTGACGGAGTCAAAAGCTTAAAAAATACTTTGAAGGTTTTTTAAAACGTTTATCCAATGCCCCGCTGTCAGAAATGGCCTTTTTTCCAACATCGAAATCAAAGGAAGAGCGGCTGGAGACATTCTAAGGACTCAGCGCGACCAAGGTAAATTTCAAATTTATATAAAAAAACAAAAAAAAAACACAGGAAAGAGGCGTTATAATCTGCTTCAGGCTGTAAGTGGAAAGGACAGTTCTGACAAAGGCAAGCCAAGTTGCTGGGAAGAATCGTCGGTGTGGCAACCCGGTGAGCGTCACGCTACGTTTAACGCCACATTTATTTTGCGAATTCCTCATTTTTTTGCAGTTTTATCGACGCAAGCAGCGTCCATTGCTCGGCGAAATTAAAGAAACAACTTCAATTTGTTAGCGCGGGATCTCCGCGAGCAGATCCTTCGGGAAAGAATGCCGCGACGAAATTCACATTTGACAAGACAAAGGCATAAAATTACAGCTGATCTCACTCGTAGGACGTTCACTCAAAAGAAAACCACAGAGACTCAGAATGGAGGGCATTCGATAGCGCCAAAAACCAGAAGCGCCAACGCCGCAAGCGCCAGTCCGTAACCGCCAAACGAAAAAACTCGCAAACGCCAAAGTTCGTAGGTTCTGTAAGGTCAAAGTTAGGCAAAGTTAGGTTAGGTTCAGTTAGATAAGGTTAGTATTGCGGTTAAGACCTTTGGCGTTTGCGACTTTTCTCGTTTGGTGGTTACGGATTGGCGCTTGTGGTTTTTGGCGCTTATGACAGTTACTCGTTTTTCTGGAATAGTTTATTCGGCTTTGCGATGAAGGCACCTTAGCCTCTGTTTACTCTCGAGAAAGCACCGCATAGTATCGTTTATCACGGCGAGAAAAGTCTTTTAAAAGCCGCCGGGCTGCAGTACCTTTGAGGTGGCGGGTGCCCGAGCGGGAGGCATTGCCTATGCCTACTCGTCGGCGCCGCTTTGAAAGGTCCGAAGGACATTTCCGGCCAAAGGCGCTCCGATGTTAGTGCCCGCCCAAGGACGTGTCCGTGTCCAGTAGTCGCCGAGGACGAATACAGAGCTATTTGCGGCATGCCGAAGGACCCAACTAAAATTGGCCATCTTTTTTTATGTTACGCAGCTTAGTGAAACACTCCCTTCCAAAAGTTTTTATCCTAGAATTTCAGTCCTCCGCTTTAACCCACTACCGCCCAGCGATGCCGTTCGGAAACAGAAAAAAATAATAATTTAGAGGATCTTTTCAGTTTAGCGTTGTCACATTTTAGCAAATATCACCCCTCAGGAAACCTGAAATTTATTAATATAGGCTTTTTTCAAAGCTTAAAATTTCGTATTAATGGGAAAAAAATCCTTCCACTTTCTCTTAAGCTAAATTTCACTCCAAATACTTTGGGCTGTTATCGGTTAAAAATGACTACGCCGAGACTACCTTGTTAGACAAAACGAAGAGGCTATTCGCACGCCTGCCCCGTATAAAATGTATTGCGTTCCGTGCGTTGAAGTCACCTCTCATTTGAAATTCTTTAAGTTCGTTTACGTACGTTCAAGTCTCCCTAAATTGCAACGGCTATAGTGAATAGCCATGACCAAGGCGAAATGGACAATAAAAGATCAATAAATTTATTCATTTTAAAGAAATTTTCTGTTTTTATTTTTTTAAGAAGGAAGGTGTTTGAACGTGGAACATCTTTCTAAAAACTCGATTTTTTTTAAAAAAATTGAGGTGTTTTGACGGCGATATTTTTATGTTTGGGAACTATGGCGATATTCTGTTTTTTCGGTTAGCGACATTCGTTAATTTTGCAGTTTTATTGAAATCCGGTACAGTTTTCGGAGGATGGGGACCTGCTATCGTGAACGCTTTTGTTTCTTGTAACCGGTGGACCAATCATATGTCCGCTGATAGACTACGCTATCAAAAATTCGATCTATCCCCTCTCTTCCGTTATTTTTTAATTCTATTTCTATTTATTTTTTTACATTAAATCTTATTTATTTTGTAGGAAACATTCCAAGCGGAAATTTGGCTTATTTCGCCTAAAGTCACACAACCAACTTGCACCATTTATTCTACTGCAAAATTCATCAGAATCGCTCTTTACACTGAGCAAAAACGTCGCATATGTTATTCACACGCTACATCGGAAATTCGACCATACCCCCGAAACAATGACTTCCTTAATGGAAGAGTTGAAGGCTTGGAATGGTCAGTTCTATTCGCGCGTCCTTGATAAGCACGCATTCATGTGGGGAAACCCTAACGCTCGCCGAAAAGATCCAATGTATTTGAAATGGGAGCTGGCGTGCAAATAACGCTTCACCACAAAACTTTAGAAGGAGGACGTTTTTCGTAGATCAACCCAGCCAACTAGAGCGCTAGATCTTAGATCAGAGTTATTACCCCAACGGCATGTTATGTAGC
>Ga0058701_10002666_pt1 | contig 13671 bp, 6 predicted proteins | sample AgamicOrMae_FD_97039 | JGI IMG/M metagenome (GOLD analysis project Ga0058701, IMG submission 97039) | Agave microbial communities from Guanajuato, Mexico - Or.Ma.e | ecosystem: Host-associated > Plants > Phyllosphere > Phylloplane/Leaf | place: Guanajuato, Mexico | collected 2012-06-04 | reverse complement strand
GAGATACAGGTTTATGACGTCTTTCGATTTGCCGGTTCGTCATCATGACTAAAGCTGCAGTAATTATTACAACTACGATGTCATTGTCTTCATCATGAACTCATTTAACTGGGTTTATCAGTTAGAGTTCATAGTGAGCGACTAACCGTATAAGCACGTGCTCTAACGTCTGATACCTGCCATTAAGTTTAATAACGTGTTTCCGTTTCTGATTATGGTTGTTTGGAAATATTTGTCAGCCCTTTTTTTCCATAAATCCTGTTAGTAATTTACGCGAGATGATCAATTCAGTATTTCTTGTTTCGGATTCCCTAATTTTAATTTGGATTATATGATTCCGTTTATATGTACAGTGAGCCACAATAGTCATGACCCCTGCTTCCATGTATTTCTTATGGACGCAGGGGTCATGACTTCTGTGGGCCACTGTACATACCGGTGTAGCCGTGGTACGTGTTGATGTATAATTCTCTGTAAAGACCTTGTTGACTACAGTAACTTCAGGACGACAACTTTGCGAGTTTAATCTTCACTTAATCCATTTGCTGTAATGATTCTTGTCAGCTTCCGTAACTTTAGATTACATTCCTTCACTTTAAATGCCTTGGAACGACAGCTTAGTAGCGGCATTTTTTTTTGGCAAGTTAAGCTACATTATCGACAAGTTGAACTTCTATCACTCTAAGTTCTCTTGTTAACAATACCTAAACTTCATTTTTGAACTTAATAATTTTAACGGCGAGAATCAACTGTAATTATACAGCACATCTGTTGAAATGGCGCCTCTTTGAAAACGTCTAGCAATTATTTCGGTGGCGGTTTCCACATTTAGCTGTGAGTTCTGCGATTTAATCAAGTATAACAAAACATGTACGCGCTTTCATTAAAATAAAACAGATTGCGGAAAATGAACATTTAGGCGGCACGTGGCGTGTAGGGCCTCGACCTTTAACACATCTACACCCAGTTCCACCTTGGACTTCCGGTGGAAGTCTTCCACCAGTCGCGTTGAGCGTCCGCGCGAGCGACCGCTCGCTTACCGCTGGAAAGAGCTCCTTTGTAAGGAGCATATCTCATATGCAAATGAGCAAACTTGATGAATCGCACACGCAACTACCCCGCTACCCCACTCTATTTCCACATAGTGACTCAAACAAAAGGCAAAATTTTCAGACAGGGTTTACCGCCGTTTGAGCGAAACTAACTTCCAGCGTTTTGAATCCGGAAGCTTTGGCCCATGAAGAACTCGCCAAAATGGTAACGTTCGGTTCCGAAGGAAGTGGAGTTGCGGATTCGCGAACAGGGATTAGGGAAGGGAGGAAGGAGGTATAATGTTATCAAGTCAGCACTGCTTGTCGATATGGATATTGCCGATTTAGAAACATACTCTCAGCAAACTAAACCATTGACTGGTAACCCATAACAGTCCAAAGTATTTGGAGTAAACTTTAGCTTAAGAAAAATTGGAAGGACTTTTTCCAATGAAATGCGCAAATTTAAACTTTGGAAAATGCCTAAATAAATAAATTTCAGGTTTCCAGAGTGGTGATATTTTTCCAATTGTAACAATGCTGAACTGAAAAGATCTTCTAAAATAAACTTTCATGTTTCCGAACGGCATCGCTGAGCGTTGGTTGGTTAGCTATGATTGTATGGTGACTTCACTGATCAGACCGAATGTCACCGAGACTGTTTCATTTTGGCTCTTTTTCTTCTTTTTTTAGGATCTATCCATTTTAAATGTTCTTCGCGTGAATGTTTACTCAATTGAATGAGGCATCCTGCTGTAACTTCCTTAGAGCAAGTGATTTTTATTTAAGGATTATTACATCGAAAACAGAGAATATATTCAAAATAAGTGCAAAAAAAAGCGTAAGAAGATTTAACCTCTCATTAAAAATTCTTTCAAAACAAAATGTCAATATTTTACCATATTTTGCACCATAACTTTTCTATCACATCTTCAAAACGTAAAATTTGTTGAGATTCAAATCTGAACGCGTACTTTTTTCTTTTTTAAAAAAATCTTTAAAAAGGGAAAATGAAAAAAAGAAAGATTTTTTTCCCAAATGAGAGAATTTTAATAGAAGGAACTAAAAAAGTTCATACGTAGAACAACTTCAGTGGTAGTTTCTGAGACGAAAGATTGCCTCCTATAGGTTTTGGGGACCGATTTCTGAGAGAATATAACCGCAGACGAGGCATCTCCAGTATCAATGCATTAAGTCCAAAGGAGAGTCGCTTAGGAGGGGAGTTTGTATGCCTCGCCCATTAGAGAAGACGCACACGATGGTCTGGCCATTCAGCATGGACGAAATCGTGTTGGAATCCCTGACCTGCTTAGAGACGACACTGAGGCGTCGGACGCTCTGGGTGAGAACGCCCATGTCGACGGACGCCCTCGTCGACGCAGCTGCCCAAGCACACGGCACACGGCCGCGATGACATTCCGAGAAGCTTTGCTTCATGACCGTAAAGCGTACCTAACTGTATTGAATAGAGGCCTTTTCATGCGACTTATTCCGCGGTGAACACGATTAGACATCAACGAAAGGACGTGTTTAATATGTGAGTGTGCTCGTATTCTCAGTAGTATTGGTTCCTCCGCAAGTTTGGATTAGACATGGATCTATTGAAGCCGTAAGTACATTGAAAGTTAAGGAAGTAGGATAAGAAATAGAATGAAAAGCGAAAACAAAATATGAATGTGATGAGGAATAAACGTAAAAGAATCGTAGATCAAAGTACATATGAATAAGATAAACGTTTAAAATCAGAAAAGACACAATAAAGAGAGGTTAGGAATAACGGCTAGAATTATTCTTTAAATGAGTCATAATTAAGCAAGATAAAATAAGCATATAACAAACTATATAAAAAAAATTAAAAACGGAGCTTAAAATAATGATATGAATTTAATAATATGCTTGAATATAATCAAATTTACATACAGTGGATGACTTCCGTTGTAAAATAAATTGAGTAAAAGTGGTAACACGTAAGTTCAAAGTAGTCGAATTAAATGCGTTGACACATTCATCTTGCGTTGCTCCTTTTAGGTGATGGGTAACATTTTTTATGCTTCCTTTTCCTAGTGATTTCATGTTTAGGGTATTATGCGTTTTTAACGGGTGATAAAGTGAGCACCATACCGGAACGAAGAATGACAAATATTAAAAAAATGAAATAATCACCAGTCAACAGAGATGTTTTTCAAATAGGAAATATAGAGCGTTTCCGAACTTTGACGTCCTGTTTGGATCGTTGCCACCAACCTGAAATAGAAGAATGAAACTTATTAACACAAACAGCGATGGTCGAGCACAAGACGGTCCAGGGAATTACCATGATGGCAAAAATCGAGATGCATGCTTCTGAACGATCATGTCGCCGCGCGTATTTTCCTGAATTCATTTTCGCTGAGAGCACTGATGAGTTAATAACGGAATCAAACGTTCAAAAGCATCTATTGAATGCAACAAGTCAGTCATCACCTTTTCAAATACTCACTGCTTCATGATTCAGTAGTTACAGTACTTGGAATCTAGGCGGCCGCAATCGAATGTGAATTGAGAGGCCGTACATTGTATCTATGAAGTGGCTCGGAGCTTGATGTCTCAGTGAAAGATTTTTTTGTTTGATGGCACCCAATGATTGTTAGAAACCGTTGAAGACTACTGCATATATTGCTGAGACCTTAAGTAATTTTGTCGCTTGCAAAAACTATCTTTTGGGACTTATTTTCATTTTGATGAAAGGAGTTTAAAGGTAGACCTAACAAATTCTGAACGTCAATCCGCAGATGTATCCAATGATAAACAATTAACAAACAATGTCATTAGGGTCTAAAGGTTACAACAACGTATGACGTAGTCTTGAACGGCTTCAAGAAAACAAGAAGGACTTGATCGAGTGAAGAAAGTAGTCTTACATTGAGCCAAAAAGGTGGTCACGACCGGCTTTTGAAAAGCCTCTGTATCTTTTTGGAAGCATTAACATTTCGCGGAAAGCATTTGGCGTGAAAAGCAGCGATTCCAAGAAACATCGCTCTGATGTTATTCACCAGTGAAGTTTTTCATCAGAGTCAGATGTTTGAAACCACGTTTTATGTTAAATTCTGAGCCTCCCACCAGAGGTGCAAATCCACGTGAAAGAGAGCACCTGTCTTACCAATTCTAGTGACAACAAAATGTGCGTACTCCTGAGATGAAATATTGTAGGTATTTACTACCTCTTGGTTTTCATCCTTATTCAACCATTTATAGCTCTGAGTAGGGTTATCCATATGCAGCCGCTCAGGTTATTACGTAACGTTAAACTGAGGTATAAACCGGAGTTAGGTTGACCAAGGTGAGGTTAGCTTAGATGAGGTTAAGTTGGGTACTATTAGACTATGTTCCTCGCTTAGTTGTCACACAAACTGCTGCCCCTTACTTTTCGGTTGCAGGAGCTTGATGTCGAGACATATTGTAAGCACCACCAGATTAGGTGACCGTTGAGTTAGGTTGAGGTAGGCTCGATAACATGGTTTGTTCCACAACTTCTGCTCAATCTAAAGCAAGACTCAAGAAGTTGAAAAAGTGTCCTTCAAACCCTGCTGACAGCGAACTATAAAGACGAGTGAGAGCCATCCTTGGTGCTTCTAATTCGTGAAGACTTGAAAAGAAGGGTGTAATTATATACACAGCATCTGCGGTCGTGGACTTGATCTTGAGGTCTCCGTCCTAGATGCAGCTTCTCATGGGACTTTAGCCCATAGGCACATGAGTTATGCATAGGTTATAAGTTATACATGATGGCATCAAACACGATCATTCGGGGAGCCGCAAGCATATTCGGCCTTCGGGGACATCTCATCATCCATCAGACCTTCATCAAACAACCGTTTTAGACATTAGGAGGAAATTTCGGTGAACCAATCTTTTAAAAGGCAAGCTCCAGCCGACTAATTTTTGTGCGAATGTATTTACCTGCGAAGCATTGAAGATCGCATGGCCTTCAAGCATGATGTTGTTCAAGATAATGAACTACCAATATGAAATTGTACAATCAATGGCTGATTGGGGAGTGGTGTTAAATATATTCACTCGACAAAGAATAAATCTACAATTCAAGAATCTTGAAGAAATTTTAACCTTATTCCCCGTTTACGAAAAGATTTTAGACTGTGTCAGAATACAGCTTTCCACTAAAAAAAATGAGGCGAACAAACAGCGTTTTCTTCAAAGATGACATCACTATGATACCTAGATGGCTCATAAAGTACCGATTTTGAAAGTCCTATACATGAGGCATGCAGAGAACTATTCATGTTGCATTGAGACAGTACCATAATATTCGGGGATAATGTAGCCTACATATATTTTGGTTAGTTTTTAAGGTAGAAATAACGCCTTGAAAATAGCTCCAACAAAGCCTTTGAGATTAGTAACATGTGTAAAGATTATTAATCTCAAAAACTTACCGTAATAAAGAACATATTGTTTCCGTAGAGTTTTAATTCTTAAAACAAGCATCAATCAATGCAAAGTATGTATGGCACACCCTTAAATATAAACATTTTCTACCAGAAAGCATTCTGTGGACACAAATCGGTAACGAGGTATCTTCTAGAAAACGTATCTGAGACTCGTGAAAATGTACTATAAATGGCTGAATGGGGATTCGTCGATTCCCGCTCTTCGGAGCGGATAAAGATGAGTTGGGAGGAAAGACAGGTGTCATGGTAAGTTGAGAGGCTGGACCAAGACCGCCGAAAAAAGACGATGCTAGTCCCAGAAGGCGCGGACAATGGAGCGTTCTTTTGAATGAAGAGAAATTCTCGAGATGCCAGCAGAAGAACGTTCGACATGCCCAACCCTTGCAACATTTCCCCCGCGTGACTGGCGTGCTTCAGCTCCAGATCCAGTGTCATTTTCAATTAAAGTCGTGAGACAATGCTCAAGAAATGCTTCATTTAGCAGGAGCATTTTCCGCGCTAAATATGACTCCAGCGATATGTAGGTACTACCACACTTGAAAGCAATTTCGCAGACGTGGCTGAGACCTTTTTTCTTTGAAATTGACTTTTGCTTTTCAACTTTGTATCTAAAAGTATGGCTTGTAGTCTGTCAAAACACGGCTGGATCTCCAAACCTATAATGCTTACCCTCTCGGTTTTAAAGGTTGTGAATGTTCTAACCATGAATCGACCTTTCATTCCGTAATGATAAGGACCATCGGTAAAGAACCACGTAGTTTACGCTGGTTAGGTAATTCAAGGTCAAATTCTTTTTAGGAGAGGTCTGATAGGATCCTCACTTCGCTGGCCTCTCCTGATGTCAGCAAAGTCTTGAGTTGCTTCTCGCGGTGGTGGTAGCTCGCCGTCGCCCAGTGGCATAGTTCTCATATAGTATTTTCCGCCACAGGTTCAGTGCTTCTCTTTTTTTAATCCTACATTTAAGTGCACAAGAAGAGCAGATATATAATAATAAGTGCCTTTAGAAGCGATTAGGCTGCGGACAGTGACCGGGGACAAGATGGCCGAAGCACTCGCTGAAGCACCATCTCACGTGCAGTTTACTTCCTAACTGCTCCCACGTATTACTGAACTTGGAATTCTGCGTCGACCACCAGGCTAACTTCCTGCCGAAAAAGTTATTCTTTTCAAATCCAGCTCCCTCTACGCAGGCAGGACACGGAAAAGGGAAGGACACCCCACTCTACAATTACCATATTCCATACTACACCAGACGAGAAGAGGTAGCATTCATCAGCATTTTCACTTCAAGAAATTTTCAAGCGGAAATATCTCATCACTGCGCGATAACTGACGAGTGTTCGAATACTTCAGTCTTAGTTTTCAAGCTGGAATTTTGTCAGTATTCTACCCTTGTTCAAACTTTCGTTTCATCATGAGAATTAACGACTAAACAACCAGCTTTGGTTAGGTCAGATTCAGCAAAGGACGAATAGGCATAGGTTTCGCGGCGTACTGTCGACAGGGAAAAAAGCACCGGCAACAGGCCAGATAATCGTGAGGATAAGGTGTCTGGTGCTTCGCTCCACTCGGCTTGACGACGAAAAGCGATAGATTAGAGGAGCTAATTTCGGTACCTACAATCATAAACCGTCCAGTTCGAGAGGGCGTTTTCTTAACTGTCCAGTTCGAGAACCATTCAAAACTTCTTTTCCGTGATTTGTAAGTATTCCTCTCACCGGTATGGTCGTATTCTGGTCAGCAGAGGCTATAGGTAAAGGTAATGTTAAGAGTTTCTGCTGACCAAAATCCAGCCATAGTGAAAGGAATACTTACAGATCATGGAAAAAGCAGTTTTGAATGGTCCTTGACCTGGACGGTTAAGGAAACGTCGTCTCGAACTGGACGATTGAAAATATGTTGTCATGAATAGGGCGTTTAATTCTTGTAGGTACGGTTTCAACCTATTTAATATAAAGTGATATCCAGCATCATTTTCACCAGAAAGACGACTTGAAATATTAGTCACTGAGCGATATTTAGTACAGCGTCTCGGATTACTGGCGCTGTAGTACGTTTCTGCAGGCCGAGAAGAACTTTCGGAGACCAAGTTTTAGTCCGGGATTCTTTGATAAGACAGACAATGGACCGCGGAGAATGTAGGGAAGTTGGGTGCACCGCTGTGGGTGGGTTTTGCGTTCAGACCCATCGGCTGTGCCACCCGGTTTGTTTCGCTCGCTATTTTCTGAAGAGAACAAGCATTTTCTTGTCATTCTAATCATGAACGTTAATGCCTTTATGGCGCATCTGCGATATTGTTGGAAGGCTGGTTGGGGCTATATCAGGTCCAGCGTCGTTTTAAAAATCCGATCTGACACTGGAGAAGAGCTCCTTCATGACTCGGCTCAAGATTAGGTTCAAAACGACGTTCTGGAAAGCGTTTTAGGTTTTTCAGGTTCTTTACCGCGACGAGAGAACGCCTCAAATTACAATAATAATAAGAGAAAAACAAATAAAAAAAATAAAAAATCAGGTTGAGAGATGAGGAGTGTAGGTTTATGTAAAGAGGAAGTCATGACTTGAGACATCAGTTGTAGCCCATGGGCTCGATTCAATAATAATATAACACATCAATTTTGCCTAAATTCAACTGAATTTGCAATGGTTAAGCTGAGGAATCTCGCTGACTTTTAGCAACATGACTTTTTAGACAGACCCTTGGTACAAGTCGTGGTATAGTGGAGGTGGAACGTTGTTTCAATGATCATATGTGGGCTTATTGGGCATACGAGTGGGAAACACGACTTTTCATCTTGACTATGACTTACACAAATCGCGGAACAAGATCAGACGTTCTTCCAAAGGAGTTAGGATGAAAAATGTTTTCAATTGAGCAAGCCTTCATGGAAGTTGCTCTAAAAAGTTGGATAAACGAACAGAAACTTTGAAGTGAGCCAATTAGACTAAACTACTCCTGAATTCTTTACGTTTAAAGCAAAGCGGGTGTTGGAAAGGGGAACTTGGGAGTGGTTAAACAACCACATATGGTTTGAAAAAGGAATTTTTATCACTGGCTCCGCCATATTGGTCGGCCAGGCGGAAGAAAAAGCGCGAAATTCAATGCGCATTGACTGAGACGCTATCATTTCTACTTGGCCGGGAGGGAGAGGAAAAATATGAGGACCCAGATGACAGCCAGATCGCTGGTGCGAACTGAATTACGTCCAGAGACAATGGTGCAAAAGATGTCCATGAAAAAAAAAGAAAAAGGAAAAAGGGAAGCCCGTCTTGAAATACTGGGCTTGTAAACACTCAAGAAAGGGTGCGAAACTTGTATTAGAGGATGAAGTTACTGGGAGTTGCAAGCTTCCGGCGGCAGAGAGCTTTTTTAGGCCACGTCTCTATGTTTCTTATTTATATGAGTTGAAAAACACAAAAAAAGGATGATTTGAACGTGAGAAGACCTACTGTCATAGTCTCTGAATATATCTACTCAGAAGAGTGGGAGAAAGAGTTTTAGAGATACATTTCTAAAGTGACGAGGGAGAAAAAAAAGGGGGGGGGGTGAATCGTTAATTTGCCAAGGTGGTACTATATTAATATTCGTAGTCAAGCTGGGCGGAGCGAGGAACGATTTTACGTTGGTTAAAACACATCTTTACATTCACTGAAAAAAGTGGTTTGGTAAAGTTGACTTAAAATTAGTAAAAATGAACAAAACGTGCACCATTCAAACTTGGCTAGTAACCGCTATCAGGTTTCCTAGTAAAAGTTACAGTTACACAGAACTGTTTACAGCAACGTTTACTGGCGAATCAGGTAACGTTTACTCACCGTGTTAGCTGTCACTTTTTTTTACTAATTTTTAGTAAATTTCAGTAACCTTTTTAGTGATTGCTATTCCGAAAGTTTCCAATCCAATACGGTAATTTTAATGTAATACTTTGCCTTCGCAAAGAAATATGATTTCCCGAAGGTTTTCATCAGTTTTTCGAACGCGCTAAGACGTAAGACTCGACAAAAAGTACTGTATTGATCTTTTTGTTTATTATTTTTTCGGCGAAAACGGTGTTAATGGACTAAGAAAGTTGCATGCACGTTTCACCTGAAATGGCCGACGTTAAACATAAGTGTTGCATAGCCCCTTACGAGCCAAGCCAGGCGTCCGCGTCGTCGTGTACACCAAGTTTACACTGACATTAGAGGACAAAGGAAGGCTTCGAGGAGATTAAGAATGGACCATGTTTTGTAGTATGGCCTCTGAAAAGTCAAGCTCCAAGAGGCTGGATCTTGATTTAAGACCCATGACAAGGGTAGGACATTTTCAAGGACCCGAATATGTTGCCTCGTAAAGATGACTTTGCCTACTTCGCACTTAGGGATATTATTCCCATCTCTCAGATGTATCTATCAGAATAAAATTTATCAGGACCGCTAGGATTTGTGAAGTAAATCTTTGGGCTTTGTCAACGTGTAGACATAGAATGACCTTCACAAATGGAACATATCTGTCTAGTACACAAGCTTTCAAAAGTAACGTTTGCCAATTCGTCGTCAAAGACAGCATTATGTGTCATTGCTAGGAAAACAAAAATTTCTGGGCAAATAACTCAGCTTTGAAAAAAAAGTTCGAACTTTGTCGTTTCAGATAGAATTGAAGAAAATTGACCGAAAAACATTCGCAACTATCAAATTAAGGGAAGTAAAGAGAATAGGAACATATCTACTTACCACTCTACTAATTTTATGAAGCTTTAAGTAAAGAAAAAACTGTTATTTTCTAAAAAAAAATATTTCTAGTGAGAGCCATTGTTTCTTCTGGTAGTAAGTCCTTCCATTTTTGGAAACATTTTAGATTGTTATGGTGTAAGATTTATGAGTCCTGTATAGTTTCAGGGAACAAAACAGATAGTAACAATATGAAGTTACGTTCAAAACGATTGCTAACAATGTATCCAGAGTATATTTCCTTTTTGTTTCTTTATTTTTACCTTTTTGTTTCAATTGTTTCTTTTTTTAAGTTACTGACAAAATGGTCAATTTTTAAGACGTTTTCACCCTTTGCAATCTTGATATTCCATCAACTTAATTATTTTATTGAAGATTATTACGCCATGATGTTTAACAAGGTACCACTTAGAAACGCATCCAATCAGTCTGCCTATGGAGAATAGAACACTTCACATGACATTGACGATGCATACATACCAGCTTATGCTTCTCGGGCGAAAGCTCGAAGGTAGGAGTAACATAATATTGACTTGAAAACCAAAAGCTAACTTAATATTGTTTTTTTGCATTGTTTTAGTTTTGTCAAGTTTTCCGACAGAAATGCTACTGGGCCATAAGAAACGCGTCCGCTATCTTAATATACTTAATACGTATTAAAGGATACATCTCATGGGTTCGACAGATATATTTTCAAATTCAACACGACACTAAAATAACGTAAAAACCTTCTTTCAGCACAAATAAGGCTTATACTTCTTTTGGAAGAAATAATTCTAGAAAGATTGCAAAAAGAATGATGGAAAAGCACACATGCGAATGAATGGACAGACGAGCAGTGAGGTATGACGCAAAAAAAAAATGGCTAATTAGTTAATTCTTTCTTGAAGTCATTTAGCGTTTCCACAATTATAGTAACCGATTCTCACAGCCTTGAGGCATTACATTCAGTTAGTGATTGTATGTGTTAGCGAGGTTCCGTAGGAATTTATTCTCATTTGGTATTTTTGTTTGTCGCTGTGCAAAGGTTGGCGATGATCTTGGTTGTTGTTAAGGCAGGAAATATCTGACTGTACCTACTTATATCTGTTACAGGTATGCTTGCAGTGCGAGAGTCACAACGCCCGTGGAGTTAGGCAAGTCGATACGCGTGCCTCTCGCGGGAAATCGCCGATTTTAGTCCCGTGAACACTTTTAGTTATTACTTTGTTTTGAACTTTTACTGTACTACGTGAAAACGTTCGGAGAACAGTTGACATTAGACTGTGCTTAGAAATCTTCTATTTCTATAAGACGTATGCCCGTGAACTAACATACGTCCGAGATCAACCCAATCGTCAGACATGAGTGTTTTCAAGACGAACTTACCGGTAAGGATGAAATCATATGTTGCATAGGTTTTGGTATTAGTGATACAATTTGAAAGTAGGTACATCCTAATGAGCATTGCAATTTTTTGAATAAAGTTCTCAAGGGCAATCAAATAATCACTTCGAGAGTTGAATAAAGGTTCGTATAAGACAAACAATTTTCAAAGATAATCAACAATCAGTGCATTGGTCTGAGACTTTCCGGGACAAATAATAATCTAAGTGTTGCATTTGGCCTCAAATCAAATTAAGAGTTTTCCAAATGCCCTATTTCAACGTTTTAAATCATTTTCTGATACACTTCTCATAAAAACATGAACAGATTGACTTACGATTTAAGAGACTGTCGAGTGTTTTTAATTTTGAAAAGATTGGCACTGTGGCTACGATATGTGATGATTTGAAGTTGCTATTACGTCTTGAGTTTTAAGTCTGAGTTTTATTTCAATTTTCAATGAGACATTACATCCTACAGAAGCACAATACGGAAAGGCATTACCTGCCGCCAAATATTCGTCGTTAATTTTTTTCCTGAATCAGTGGTTCCGTATAACGTCACCATAACGGCTATTCCTGACATCGAAATTTAAGGTCAATGCCATACGAAACAGCTGACTTGATAAACGACTTCGAATGTTTCGTAAGCAATCTCCGACTTGTGGACACTCGAGTTCGTTCACTCCACACACGTTTTCAGGAATTTCTAAATAAAAAATAGATTGGCAAACTAGCTTTTCTCCGGATGAAAGAAAAACGTGTTGGGACATTTCGACGAAATACCGGTTCAGGAAAGACTCGTTACAGCGGGAATAATGATTGACAGCTCATCTAATTTTTAGTTTATAAATGTAAATTAGACTGATAATTTCCGATTGTTTATTCATTTAATACTCCTAGTTATTTTTCCCGAGTAATTTTGTGGATGTGCTTAAAAGCTCAGCATTCATATATTGAGTAGACTTTGTGGGCTATGGGCGATTATAGAGAGCAAAATTTTTATGTGGACGTTTAAAAAGTCAAGGATAACTTAATCTATTTTTTAGTAAATCAGGGCACTAAATACTATAAAAAAACTCACTGAAGCCATACATTTGTGTACAATCGTAAAGGGCTATCACAAATTAGAAAAAAAAATATTCATGAAACCACTAACAGCGAGATTGATTTGAATGTAGAAACTGTATTGGTTTGTACCACCACTCCTCTGTAATTGACTTATTCCAAGAAGAACAAAAATGTTTTGTCCCAGCTGTACATAAATCACAGCGTTTGGAGAGCGCAACTAGTAGACAGCCTCACACAAGCGTAGTTTATAGAGACACTCTAAAATACAGCATTGAGGAGGTGAAAAGGGAATGGATGAAAGTAGAAAAAAAAGTCTTTGCTGTAATGAATACCGTTACGAAAAATCTGACGCAATGAATGCGCGTTACGGTAAGTTTGATATTTACGCAGCGGTACCAACGTGACGCTCATGTTTAGCGACAAAGTCTGAATGCCACCAGATGACGGTTGAACGTTTGTAGGTTGGCATGAGTGAGTGCACACCCTGAACAAGACACTGTGTGCGCTCACCCCGTCCTTATCAGCCGCAGAGAGAAGCAAGCGAGCACAATGTTTCTACCGGTACAATTTCGCGGGGGTGATTTTCACACATGGAATTGAGGACCCTATCTAATAAGGGGACATGAATTATCATATCATCCTCCATTTAGCCAAGATCAATGAATTTACAGTATCTACAATATTAATCCAATCTTCTGGCATCAGTCAACACCTTAACCAGGAATATGTCGTTGGTCTTTAAGAAAGCCCAATAAATTGATAGAGAAATCTCTCCGAGTCCACTAGCTTGATAATCCGTGGGGGTAGCTGTCATAAGCGCCAAAAACCACAAGCGCCAACGCCGCAAGCGCCAATACGTGACCGCCAAACGAGAAAAGTCGCAAACGCCAAAGGTCTTAACCGCAATACTACTCTTACCTAACCTAACTTAACCTAACCTAACTTAACCTAACTTGACCTAACCTAACCTATACGAACTTTGGCGTTTGCGACTTTTCTCGTTTGGCGGTTACGGACTGGCCCTTGCGGCGTTGGCGCTTGTGGTTTTTG
>Ga0058701_10002665_pt1 | contig 13674 bp, 5 predicted proteins | sample AgamicOrMae_FD_97039 | JGI IMG/M metagenome (GOLD analysis project Ga0058701, IMG submission 97039) | Agave microbial communities from Guanajuato, Mexico - Or.Ma.e | ecosystem: Host-associated > Plants > Phyllosphere > Phylloplane/Leaf | place: Guanajuato, Mexico | collected 2012-06-04 | reverse complement strand
GGCATTGAGGGAGCAAAACTATGAGCGCCGCCATCTTGTTCCGGAATCGTATTCACAAGCCCTCCAGCAGTCGACGTCGAAAAGTGGCTCGAAAAGAAAAAGAAAATGCACGAGCCGGTATAGGCAGCATTGCTGACGTGAATTCTTTGCGTTTTGCCTGACTATCCACAATCTCAGCCAAGCGTTGATGAAACGGATCTCATTTTTCATAGATCTCAATATGCAAGCTGGTGGAAACATCTTGACTTTCTCACAAAGTTCGAGAAACTACCCATGAAGATCGAAATGTTCCACAAAATGTAAGGAACTATGTTGCCCCGCCCGCACTCCTGCTCTCTGCAAAGTTCATTCCTTCAAAAGTTTCGGCACCTAGCTTGAACTCGATACCAACAAAATCAGTTTTACAGCATCCGGAAGGGATCAAAACGAAAAGCAAAGCGCTTTAAAATTCTTGTTGATTCTGTAAGCCTTATTTGAAAAATCTTGTCTAAAGTACCGTAACCTAACCCAAGCACACCTAACCAAACCATACCTAACCAAACCATACCTAACCGAACCATACCTTATCATATCTAGCCAAACCATACCAGTACCTAATTATACCTCCCTAATTTAACCACGCCAAACTTGATCACACCTAATTTAACCATGCCTAACTTAACCAAACCTAACTAAATCATACCTATCTTAACCATACCTTGCGTAACCTTACTTTACCTTACCAACTCTAACTTGAACCAGGCTAAAATATATTCAAAGATGCGTGCAAGAGCCTAGTATAAGTTGCCTCCTCGCAGCGCTCAGTACTTCCGGAGTGAGCTTGTGCGCGAATGAGGCGCCTGCATTTCATGAAAAGGTCTCCAACTGTGTCGCAATCCTTATTCAAATGAAGCAAAGAGAACGTGAGTTCTTTGGTGGCGTTGAAAGGGCGGCCCTCTGGCGGCGCACTCAGCTACTTTTGTTCTCTAACCTTCACCTACAGCAATCCTACAGCAAGTTATACTTCCGATTTATTGTGTCATCGACAGAACCAGTCGTCACTTTGGCAGCAGCAACACATGGCCTCCTATATTTTCATCGGTAAGTGAAACGAGAAAACAAAAGTAGACCAACAGTAAGCCTACGATTCCCGATACACAAAGCGTTCCTCTGGAAACTTAAAGATTGCCTTCACCAATTGGGAAACCAAAAATGGGCGTCCAAGGAAGTTCAAACGAATTTCCTTGATTTTGAGATAAACGTATCAGTAGCCTAGTGAAAGGGCTCTGCAAGGTGAGGCCTTACCAATGATAACGCTATGGGCTATGCTATCTGGAAAAATAACCACTCTAAATTTGAATCGGTGAGTCTCTGAGATTCAGTCAAAATTCACTGAATCTCAGAGACTCTCTGATCAGAGGTGCTATATTGACTGAAATTCAGTGAATTTTCACTGAATATCAGGTACTCTCACTGATTCAAATTTAGAGTGCAAGACGTGTTTTATTAATTTTGTCTCCAAATCAAAAATAGGAGTAAGACTACTCAAAACAGATGTGTTTTTGTCAGTGAAGAAAACAAGACAAATGTGACGTCGAATATATAGGCCTTAACGTTAAAAGCTTGTAATACAAACCATTTCATCTAAATTTCCAAATCATAAGTTACGTGTATTTTCTGCCAATGATGAAAAATCCAAGTAGGAACTCTTTTGTCGATGTTACACTCGATTTTTAAGGCCCAACGATATCTCTCCCCGGGTTAAAGTATCCATGCAATGTTCATGGTACTATCCATGCCGAAAAATCCATTCACTTCAAAATACTTAATTAGACGTCCATCGTTCATGGATATAGCATAGACACCTGGCTTTCCATTAGTGCATTTTCAATAAATGGATATTTCGGCGTGGATATTACATGGACACTACAACCCGGGTCAAAGTACCCTAAGCTGCTGATATTTAATGCTGTTGAAAATAAGAATTGAAGAATTTTATTCGGAGTTTATTGGGGAGTTAGTCTTGATTCCTGATAAAATGACGTAATGAAATCGAAAAGAGAGGCCGTGACATTGACGTTGATTTCTGGGTTCGTCTCGTCACGAGTGTAAGACAGAGACGCCGCTACGCATACATAATAAAATGTAGCGTCAAGTTCCGCGTTGCGTTTTGGTTTTTCAAACGCTTCCACCTTCTAATAACTCAAAATCCTCTCCACATCACACGAAACACGATTAAATTTAATTACCAGGTGCGCCATGATGAAAAACCTTTGTCATTTTCTTCAAACTTGAGACGGTTTGCGTAAAAACAAAATGCGAAAATCATCCCATTTGACGCAATTTCTTGCATTTTTTATGACGCAAAATTCATCACTTCGTAGTTGGCTTTGAGCGTGCAAGCCTCCGAACTCCGAGGAAAATTCCGAAAATAAGTTACTCATATTATGTAGAGCACCTGATTCATCGATATTTTTTTTTCGAGTGAGTATAGCACTTTAGGTGGTATACAGGTATCAGAGAGGTACCCAGAAGTTCTCTCAACGGATCCTGATGGCAAACGGTATAGTTCCCGGATATAGATATGCATTTGCATATCTGCATATCCATATCCAGAAACGCTTATAGTCAGCTCGTCTTGACGCACCCGGCTGTTTCATGAAGTTCTTAAAACTTAAAACATTCCGTGTTAAAACCCCCTATTCTCTGATTGAATTCAGCTTCAACTGAGACTTTAAATGCAAATAGATTATTATTTTAGGAAACCTTTGGCTAAAAATTTGTGATCTAGGTATTTTAAACACCTAAACAGGGGTTAATTTGCAAACTCCAGATAAAAACAGCGTAAGAATATCTTTGAAATGCATTAAATTTCAATCGAAAAACATCGTTTTTGCTAAATATCGAGCAAGACAGTTTTGGATAACTAACTGGGAGGTCGCAAGAGTAGCTTTATTCAAAGGAGTGTCGATACCCATCAACAAACCCCCGTTTGGGGGAATGCTATACCTGTTTTGAGTATGAAACTAAAACGGGGGTAGTGCGTATTGTGGTAATTTTTGAATGTACACCTATGTTCAGCCCCATCAATGAAAAGCTCTCGCCGAGACCTTTTGAATGATATGGCTGAACGAAAGCCTATCTTGAAAAATAACCAAAATACGTACCATACCCGTTATGATTTCACACCCAAAACAGGTATAGCAATACCCAGAACGGGGGTTTTGTTTTTACTATCGTACTTCTTATCATACAAAAAATAATCCATATGGTTTGTATTCATGATAAGTCGTTTTTTGTCGTAGCGGCATGGACGGTAGTCGGCATGGGCGCGCTGGCCCGCGCCGCGCCCCCCACCCTCACCCTGGACACCTGCGGGCTGGACAGGCCCTGCGGCCCGAACGACTCCTTCCAGGCGCTGTGCCCTGCCAGCGCGACCTGCAGCGAATACCTCGACTGCGACCGCGGGGTCGCGACCGTCAAGAAGTGCGACAAGCCTTTCTACCTCTTCTGGTTGACGCCAGTGTTCACCGCCTCGGACGGAGGCGAGTGCTGCCAGCTGGTCTTCAAATTCGCGCCCATCCGACCAGACGAGAAAGGCCGCTGCCCCGTCGTGGACAACGACCCCAACAGCCACGTCAAACGACACTTGGGAGCCAGTCAGCCTCCCCAGGAAGTCACCGAGCCCGCCACCATTTTGAGCTCTTTGAAAAGCAACGATGAACACACTCACGGCGATTCAGAACCGGACGCAGTCACACCGGAAGCTGTTTTGGAGGAAGCGGAAGTGGCCGAAGGCGAAATCGGTCCACGGCGGACTTCCTCGGCAGCCCCGCCCTCCACGCCATTCTTAGCTTTAGCCTTTGCTGTTCTCTCGTATCGATATTTGTGATAACAGTTCTCCACAATCAATTTCCCTGAGGTAACCTTAAAAGCGTTTTCAACGGGCTCAATAATGCATTTACAGCATGTGAACACTTATTATTTTTAATTTAAAAAAAAAAACTTATCACACTAGTTTAGCAGTTGTTTTGTTTGAAAAGTTTTTGAAATTGTGGTGTGCAAATGAAAGAATTCTCGATGTAGCCTAAACGAGGTTTCGGTCGTATATCTACTTGAAACAGAATAAGCGGGGATTTTGAAGAATGTTGGGGAGAACGGTTCAGCGAGATTATTGGAGTCGAGGCTTGCTCAAATTTAATAGATTCTGGTAGAACACAACTAGTTCAAAAAAGACCACACTGTCGTAAAACTTTTCAGATAACATTCTGTGAAACCTTAACTTACGATTGCAGCATAAAGAACATTTTTTAAACAAGTTTCTAAGAACTAATAATGATTGGTTCGAAGGCGTCAATTTTATATATTACCGTACGTTGAATAAGCTTCCATATGAACTAATCTAGACTTGACGATCAGTTTTAACACGAACTTTCAAACGCTACAATAGCACCTTAAATTAGTCACGAATCACGAAAAATTCCACAAACCGTATGACGCGGTAGTGAATTCATTGAAGTGTTCTTTCAAATATTACAGTAATGCCGGAGAAGTTGATAAGATATTCGATAGGGAGAGCCCCTCTTTGCAGAGAAATATCTTCAAAGCAGTACGCTTATCAGGATGAATAAATTTCTGTTGACTGATTGGGAAATGTCGACAAAGACTGCGGGTGTCTTAGGACAAAATATTTCAAATATTTCCCCCTCTGTTGCAAGATATTTTGACTAAAAGCTGTAAAATAAAAGAAGTTCATCAAATATAAAAACTTTGTGTGTAATATTTGCTTTCGTAATAAACATTTTAAATACTTTGTGTTGACATTTTATACCCATCTCTCCTCAAAAATAACAAAGGTAGAATAAAGGTATAAAATGCATCGCTTAGAATAACAGTGTTAGTGTTTAGGATTGAAAGAAAGGAATGCGTCCTAGATGTTCGATCGCGCCGCTGGGGCCAAGAGCACGTGGAATAGCTCCGTCACAAAGTGGTCTGACTGTCACTTATCGTGACAATCTCAAAAGGTTGCCGATAGCATTATTTGCTCTAATTTAATCCAACTATAAATCGATCTTATCGAATGGATTCAGACTTGATAATAAAGAAGGGAATCAGGTGGAGCTGAAACGGTAGCAATGAAATCCTTCGGTTTTGAACCCTCTGAGCTATCTGTATCAGTGGCGAGGGAAAGAGAGAAGGGAGGCAGAACAGCAAACAGGTAATAGGATGTTAAACAAGTCATTTCCGATAACGGGACCACAAACAAAAAGACAATAAGACATGTCGAGGATCCATGGCAAGTATTTCTAAAAAACATTATGAAAAATTCACGATAATCGATGACATACTATTGTGAGGAATATCCTTTTAGGAAAAACAGGTGCCAAACACGGGTTCTCTAATAGTTCTGTGACATGCCATCAAAGCAAATTTTCTTTTGAAGAAGCTTTTAGAAGATGCGACGAAGCTTGCAGGAATGTTGTAATTGCGTAGGAATTATTTTATCAGCGCGAACCGGTTGGGCAGAGATAATCATTGAAGATGAATGCCAACTGAAACTAGAAATCTCGTGGACAGAGTGTCGAGATTCTATTAGATAGGAACTCTAGTTCAGGATCCTCCTACTTGTAACGACCGCACTGTAAAGATAGCATTTTTCATCTGTTGCGTTCGATGAGCCGACTGGAGCGAGTCACAGGGCACCTAACTAACCCACGTGATTGTATGAATCGTTCTCATGAAGCAATGAAAGATTGATCCAGTGTAGAACACAAAAGGTAATGCAGCCTAACTTAGGAATGTAAAGCTACAGTCGGGAAGGAGTGCAGTTTGGCTGCTTGTCACTTGCATCTTCAACGGCGGTCGTGGCAACGCGGCTGCCAAGCCTGCTATGCCTACCAACAAACACGCGGAATACAAACTCCACCACCGCAGCAGTAACAACTGCCGCTGGACACCGTTAGACATACCACTCTTTTCCGCCGGTGCTAAAAAATCACAACGTTCTACAATCGGAACGTAATCTTGACCTTCTAGGTGTTGAGCGTCTGATTCACCGAGAGGCGACCGACGCAACTCGCAATCAGTGATTCAGTCTCTGATAAGATTCTCCGTGAACAATGTCACCTCATTTCCGTTTTTCCTTTTTTCAGCAGCCTTCGCTTCTTTCCCCGTTTTTCGCCCACTTCAGTCCTTCATTTCTTCGCCCTTATCTAATCTCTCGCCAGCCCAAACCAATTTCATGTACAGGGAAGCCTTCCCGTGCAGGGGCCATTCCTCAACGTTCGTACAGTGCCGGAAGGGGCAAAGTCCGCTCCATGCGCACTGGAAGGCCGACACTTCAACCCCCACACCTTAGAGCGCGATGTCCATTTCCACGATTGTGATTGGTGGAAGAGGAGTACTGTAGGAAGATGGCGGGCTGTTCCCGAGGAACCCTGTCTTAACGCTCTTGGGTAGCGATAACGAGACTAGGATTGAGTTCCAGCGGCAGCTCGCTCCACAGGGTTCATTTTAAATGGGAGGTGACTTCAACGCACGGAACCCAACTTGATACATTTTAAATGGGGCAGTCGGGTCAATAGACACTCCCAAATGAAAAAGCTATCAATGGAAGTCCTTGGGGCATTTTATAGATTTGTGTTCGGATGCCTCCAAAGTTCAAACATCGGTTGCTTTTTCAGAGACTCTCGGTTTTAAGTCTCCCCTATTGGACTACTCGTACGCTTTTGGAAGTTTCCAATTTCCGGCCCGATCGTATAAAGTTATAGGATAATCATCTCACTTTCATGGTTGACTTATCCATTGCCTCTAACAGCCAATCGGGAAGGGCATTAACGCCAGACACAGCGTCCTGCCTTCTGATTGGCTGCTCTTTTCTTAAGGCAATGGCAACGACAGTAAGGAATAGTGCAGCCCTTATGATACGCAATGTGAGAGGATTACATATTACATTACACTGTACTAGTAGTCTCAAAAGTATTGATCGCTCCAACTATTTCAAACCCCCGTAATTTTGAAACGAAAAAAAATACGACAAAAAAAACAAACAAAAAAAACAAACAAAAAAAACAAAAAAAAAACTAGGATGTCAAAGTGACAGATCTTGAAGATCTAGCGATTTTATCCGTACATATCTCTCTACGTTTCAAAGTTACGGTGCTTTAAAAAATTGGAGGGATCAATACTTTTGGGACTGATAGTACCTCCGTCCGGGTCGATCCGGAAAAAAATTATAGGGAAAGGTTTCCGAAGGGTTTTGTTGGGTTAGATGCTTAAGGTCAAACCAAGAGTGTACTGTAACAAAAATTTAATCCAAACACAGAAATCACTTTAGAACCTGTCTCTTAACGATAAAAAGTCACCGACTAATAAAGATTTCGGCTGGCGAGCGCGGCAAGGAGGCCGAAGAGCAGGCAGATGGCCGCCGAGGCCGCGGGGGCGGGGGCGGCACTGGGCTTCGGGGTGGTGCGGGCCGTGGTCCCGGGGCGCGGCGTCGTGCCCCCGGGGGTGGTCGGCGCCGCCGTGCTCGCCGTTGGCGGCTGCTTGTACCAGACGCAGTCGGCCTTGGTGGTGCACTCGTTGGCCGCCACGTCGAAGTTCTTGAGGATGCCGCAACTCGTGGGGCGGGCAACCAGCTGCTTGTCGCCGTCCTTCAGCGTCTCTTGGCAGACGTAGTACTGTTTACACTGGCTCTCGCACGGGATGGGGATCTTCTGGCCACTCTCCTGGCACATCTGCTCCCTGTTGGGGTCGAAAAGGCAGTTGGAGCCGAAGGGCTGGATCTCTGCGGCCACCGCGCAAGCACCGCCCCCAAGCACGGCCGCAAGCGCAACTGGAGGGACACAAAATAGCAGAAATACAAGATCACTTCTATTCCCACGCCTATGTGAGACTTGAGCGTACAGAACCCAACCTAATACGCTTTAAAGGGGGCAGGCGTGTGGATAGCCACTTCGCAAGTAGAGAGCCGCCCACGGCTCAAGCTAAATAGGTCATTTCATCGGTTGGATTTTCCATATCTCGAGTTCTGCCTTGGACAACCTCAGGCGGAGCTAGGGGTAAGGCAGATTCCCAAACGTAACTTAATCTCATCTAAAGGTCGACAAGCCTTATGCTGCCATGACAATTAATTGCTGCTGCCGAAAAGTAAGCGGTATAAAGCTGGTACAATTTTCTTTTTCAATAAACGATGATAAGAAAAAGGTTTTTTTTTAACAAGCTTTGTAGTACAAGAGGTCGATGTTTCCTTAGATGGGTCACGACCTTTTCAGGATTATCGTTATAGAATTAATATTTGTGTCGTTTGAAGCAACGGAATCTTGTCTAAAGTCTCAAGAGCGACTTACGCGAATAGATAAAAACCCGATTACAAAGGCTTTGGAGCATTTTCATAAGATTACAATGGACTGAATTAGGGATTATAGCTACCGGTAGCAAAAAACTATACCGATTCCCGAAAGAGAAAAAAATGGCAGTTCCACGGATGTCGTCAAATAAGGAGAAGAGAAATCGCAAAGACACGAAAAGCCAGCGACAAGATTTTCAACACAGCAAGTTTAAGCATTGGGCGCATTTCTTTGAACTCAGCTGCTTTCCCGCTATACAAAATATTCTTAATTTTCTGCCAAATAATCCACGTAACATTATTTTAATTAGACTGAATTTAGAGAGGAATAAAAATTAAAGCACAGAATAACATCGTTTGTGTTTTAGTTTTAAGTTTTATTCATCAACATGTGGCTACTTCATGATAAAATAAATCTTCTTTCCGAATACTTAGGTCTTTTTGTTCAAAGAGAAAGCGACGCGACGAGTGGAAGTCAGATACAAGGCACAGGGTATCTAACGTAACCAAACCTATCATAGGTAACCTAACCTTACGCGCTTGCTCGTGATAAAGGGTTGATCCAAAGGACGTCAGTGTAGTCTTATAAGCAGAGCGTACACTCTAAATCTGAATGATTGAGATTCAGTGAGAATTCACTGAGTCTTAGACACTCTCACTGATTTGAATTTACTTTGTATCCGCAAAAATCTCGAAGAGGCGGAAAAATGGACATTTTTATCACTTCGCAAAATGAAGTTTGGCGAGTATCTCAAAAGCGAGTTTGTATCGATAAGCATGTCCTGATGCCCAATCGATACGTGAAACCAACCTCGAAATCAACAAAAAGGTGATGAACCTAAACGCAAAATCATAGAAAATGGGTTCGAAGACGATCACCGAAAACGGGATCACAATTATCAATGTGGACTGATAAAGATCATACCGTTACCGGCACGCCTAACCTAAGCCTGTTTTAGGTACGACATCAATATTAATGAGCTGGATGCGTGTTGTGATTAACTAGGTATAATTAAGAGAAATAAACATATTAGAAGCTACAAACAAACGAAAGGGACCTAGCCTGAGCTGTTTAATCTACCAATTTTAATTTTATACCCACAAAACGACCACCAAAACTGGTGTTATTTAGGTGTTGAGACTTTTGATCAATGCTACAAAAACATGTGGGAATTTCGAACTAATCTCAAAACCACTTTCACTACCTTAAGACAGAAAAAAAAGAAATTTATTTAGGCTGGAACAGGAAAACTTGTCCTCACTGTGTCTCACTCAAACGATCTCTCCAGAAGGATCGATGCTCGTGACTTACACCCAGTTAGTGGAAAAATTCGACATTTTTAAGTCACCATTAGAAAAGAAGAATTTTCAGTGATTCACTCTAATAATCCGGTTTTTTATTTACTGGTCTTCTAAACCTGGCTTAAAATAAAAGGGTAAGTTTGACCAACCAAATTTCCAAACACGTGTTATTTTGCTACGGACGGCTATCTTAAACTACGCCACTTCAAAGCTACCTTAATTTGAGCTTGGCCACTTAACTCACGCTGGTTATTTTGAAGCTCGATCCATTGCAGATTCACTTAGCCATAGAAATCTTTTCCTCAGAATAATCCGGGTCTTTTAAATTTTGAAAAAAAAAAGTGAACCTTTTAAAAATACGGAGGGAGCACCAAAATAACATTTCAAAAATCTCAAGCTTCGTGGCAGCGTTTTGAAACGAAGACTTATCAAGCCCAAATTGTTAAGGTAGCCCACTAAACAATGTGAGGAAAGTTACAATGTAAGGTGTTTTGCAAAGGCGTTGATCCAAAAACGTTATCTATTATTTGCTTAATAACTGTACTTACCGGCAAAAAGTATAGTCTTCATTTTGAGTTTGTGAGTGGCGGTGTGTGGAACTCCCTGAATGCTCGTCGAAAGGTGTCGGGCACTCAAACGGCTCGCTTCATTCGCGCCAAGGAATAATTGGCAGCGAATTTTATCAGCTAAAGATAGGAAGATCGTGTCCTTCACCAACAGAGCAGGACAATCACAAAATCGCTCGCTGCTACAAGAAATGCCTTGCTAAGCGCCAAGATAAGCCGCCATGCGCCGCCAACTTATGATTAATCCAACAATTATTTTATTTATTACTCATACCGCTTCACCCTTTCAAATCTTCCAAAGGATTTCTTGCCGGACTTTTCGTTGTATTTACTCGGAGGACACTATCTTTGAAAGATCCTTAAGGCTGATGAAAAACGAGACTCCGAAAAAAATGGTCGTTTTTTGTAGACAATTCGAAAATACGACCGCTGCTGCTCGTCTGTACCAGAATACGAGTTTTAAGTCCTAGTAGACGCTGGTTAAATTAACCTGCTTTTAGAGGACTTATTCTTTCAGATATACAAAAAAAATATCTACTTGTATTGCTAGAAATATAGTGTAAATATATTAAGCTCATTCATGCACTATACTGTACAGGCTGCACTTCTGCCCGACCATCAAAACTGTTCTGCTGAAAATACTGTCATATCGACTTTTCAAAGTTCACAAAAATCCCCAAAAATCTTCGCTTGCAACTGAAAACTCCTCAAAAATGGCTTCCTTAAAGAAGAATAACTTCCAGCCGATCGGTATGCACGTCTACTGAACTTTTAGGCAGGCCATTTCCCCGTATAAAAATCTGAAAGTCAGCAAGGACTCAAAGAAGGAATGTAATTTATTATCGATTTATCCGAAAAATATTTTGCGCTGCGGGGGATAAAAGTGAATGGGTTCCTTTGTCATAAAATGTGTCAAATGTTCAACTATCCAACCATGAGTTACAATAAAAAATTTCGGATGGACTTATTCATTATATAACCAACCACTCATTGTTCGTGACTAGTTATTACCGTAAGCTATAGTTTCACGGGATGAAAAACAAATGTAATTGTCGTTATACTACAGTTTGCCGGAAGAAGACCAAAAGAGGGCAATACGTCATGGTAAACATATTCAAGTTCAACCTTGGGATGGGCGTTGGCGGATGGGCGGGCGGGCGGCGGGCGGGCGACGGGCAGGCGGCGGGCGGGGAGTGAAACCATGCCGAACACTGTACAAACGTTCAATTTGAACAGGAGACCGGCTCCGGTCTGTCCCGCCAGGGAATCCGACCTACTGTAAAACACCTGCTATTTTTCTACATACAGTTTCGAACACCCAGTCAAGTTTGCAAGTGCCGCGTGCTCAACAGCACCACCATGGAATTATTACTCATATTTTTAGTCGGTAAGAATGTATTTCAAAACATTTTTTTAGGTACCTTTTCTTAATTTCTCAGATTTTGATCTCGGTCAAGTATACTAGACTAGCAAACATTACCCTCGGAAAAGTAGAATATTGGCGTTACAACTAAATAGTTTCTCTGGTGCATCAAAGCGATTCAGAAATAAATGAGGCCTCTTTTATCAATAAATTTCTATTAAAGTCATATTTATATCGTTACCACAGAAAAACGAAAAATGTCAAAATTTTCGTTTCTACTTAGGAATTAGTGTTGAGCGCGTTGGGTAACAAAACTCTTACGGTTTTTGAGAAATGATGAGGGTTTTTGCTCCCTTTCCCTACATTCTTTTCCGGAGGGACATTTCTTAGAAAAACAATATTCTCCTCCGACGGATATTTTACTCTGTAGCCATTTAAGCTTGTGTTCCGTCTCACATGATGGTAGGTTAGCTGAAATGTTAGGAAATTTAACAATGAAAAACCTCAAAATATTTGAAAACTGGAAAGAAAAAAATGAACCTAATTATTATCGCAGCTTCTTCTCTGGTCGTTAAGTGGGTACTTTACAAAAAGAGGATCATAAATCGCTTAACAGCGGTGTCATTTCAACTTGCTCAAGGCATTGAAAAAAATCATTTGAGTCTCTCAAAGTTCCTCCATCTTACGATAATTGGGAAAATTAGAAGTGCCTTTAAAACTAATTACGCAATTTTCGGCAATGCCACGTTGTACCAGTTCAGACATTGGCGTCGGATTTGCGCAGCCGCCATCTTGGCCGCCATCTCAGTTTTGGCGTTATATTGGTAATGCGCAGATCTGCCGGTATTGTTCCAAACAATTTGAATCTTTTACACTGATTTTGTCATTTGAGGTCATTCAACCGTTTGAATCAAAAGCCTGTTTGTGAAACCGACAATAACGCAGCACCCTCTCTTGGCATGTCCTATTGTAAGGATATTCAAATGTCAAAAAAAATTTCCTTGCTGATTTTTTCTTCATCTAAATAAATTTCCTTTTTTAAAAATTTTAGAACGTTGCGCTCATTTCCTATTTTGGTAAAAAGGATAGCGCTAATACGTAATCAAGATCTATTCAAGCTTTCTTTTGCCTTCACTCGAAAATCAAATCAGTGAGCGTCTCTGAGATTCAGTGAATTTCCACTGAATCTCAGAGACTCTCACTGATTCAAATTAAGAGCGTTGTGCCTTGTTTCGCTGCCGCTCTGTTCACCTTTTACCCAAGCCTTATACCGCTTTCTTCTTTGCGGCATTCACTGCCGCCGAAAAGTAAGCGACTTGAGGCTTGACGACCGAACCTCAAGTTACGTTTCCTCGCTCTGTTCGCGTCCCGTTTGGCTTGGCGACGAAAGGTGGGCGAAAAATCTGCCTTTTAATCAAGTATACCATGCATGGCTATTTCTGATACGGACAGCAGAGATCATGAAAATGGGTGCAGTGTCACTAACCAGTCGCGCCTTCTGTGCGAGGATCGGCAACAAGCACTACAGCGGTGCTAGTCCGTTGCCTACCCATCTAATCCACCGATAAAATCGCTTTATCACAGGCCACCGCGCCGCCGATATTGTACAGTAACAAGGTTAGATTAGTCACCTTCTACGTCCAGGGTACTTTCCGCTGGCAGGTAGAGCAAAGCGTCAGCACAGCAAAGCACAAACGTTACCCAACCTAATTTAACCCATGTTAACCAAGGTCCAAGGTCACCACGCCAGATGCTCCTGCTCCTGACCTCTCGGCGCCCGTCACTCACAGTAAAAACAAAGTTCCTGTTTTAGGGAGTTCTATACCTGTTTTGGGTGTTAAACTAAAACGCGGGGCGGGGGTAGTACGTATTTTGGTCAATTTTCAAGATGCGAGAGCTTTCCATCGATGTGGCTGAACATAGGTCTATGTTAAAAAATCACCAAAAGACGTAGTACCCCGTTTTCGTTTCACACTCAAAACAGATAGCGTTCCCTAAAACGGGGGGGGGGGGGGGTTTGTTTTGACTGGGCTTTCACCGAGGGGGCAGATGGCTAATTCCTGCCTTAACCTTCGTTACAATTGAGGGTGGGGTGTTTTTTACAGCCCTGGACTTGG
>Ga0058701_10002664_pt1 | contig 13675 bp, 9 predicted proteins | sample AgamicOrMae_FD_97039 | JGI IMG/M metagenome (GOLD analysis project Ga0058701, IMG submission 97039) | Agave microbial communities from Guanajuato, Mexico - Or.Ma.e | ecosystem: Host-associated > Plants > Phyllosphere > Phylloplane/Leaf | place: Guanajuato, Mexico | collected 2012-06-04 | reverse complement strand
TTGAGGTTGCTGTTGAAGTTATCATTATGTTTTATTCTTGTTTCCTTGTTTCTAGTATTATGTATTCTCTCTTTTTCTGAGCTGTTGAGGCAATCGACATTTTCTTTTACTAGGAGGCAAGCTTCTTTGACAATCAAATCAGGCACAGTTAACAGTCCAAGTTTCCTGAAAATATCTCGACATGACTCTGAAAAAATGAGATTTCACCATTATTCTAAGTAATCTTTTTTGGCATTTTAGTACCGAGTCAATATTTTGTTTTGTGGTGATGCCCCACGATAGAATGCTGTACCGAATTTTACTTTCGAAGTAGCTGAAGTAAACATTTCTCAGAGTCTCTGTGTCACAGTACATCTGTGTCACACAGAGATTGAGATTACAAAAAAAAAATGTTATGAGGTAGCTAAGTTATTCTCTTCGTGAACGTGGGGTAGTATTCCAGAAATAGCAGCACAAACAAATGTAAATGTAGTCTGTTCATGGCTCGTCATAATTGATTTTTCGAGATGGACCATAAAATTGGAATGTGATTATTTTCAAAAGCTGCATTTTTTAACTGTTGCTTTTGAAGTTGATGGATGTATATGTTGACGGAGTAAAAGTTTAATGAATTGGGCGGCGGGCTGTGTCGCCGGATATGCAGCGGAGCTGGTTGCATTTTGATGAGGACGGTCGGATTGAGTCGTCTCGCATCTCACGGCGACGCTACGCGACGGCGCGCCGACATGAGAAGCATTCCCAACAAACGCCGCTTTTACTTTCAAAGTAGCTGTGCTCCCGCGGATAAGGGATGCGCTAACACCAACGGAGGGATTGGAATAGCGGGTAACGCCCTTGAATCGAATGCACACCCCGCCAACTCCACTCACGTTTGAGATGTATGGCAAACTCTATAGGTCGAATTTTCTACCTCTTCTTATAAATGTTTCATACAGGCGATCGGAGCGGGGCACAGGGTACACTACCTTACCAAGCTTACTCTCACTAAATAAGTCCCATGCCGCTTATTTAGACTATTCCTTGCCTCGCTACCGCTTAGCTGTCGCCTAGTCTCTGCTGTGTACACCATGAGAGAATCAGGGTGTAAACTTAACTCTCAGTTGGAAGCTGATAATGCCGGGAAGCTGGCGGCGCTAAGGTGCCTAGTGCCTCGCTCCTCCGTAGTTCCGTGACGAGAGGCAGAACCCAAAATGCTACTTAGTCGCATGGTCTTTTCTCATGACGATATTCTCCCTCTGATGATAGCTGCCATTTCGTCCACAAGAATGATGAAAATGGCTCAACAGAATTGGTTTGAAGTGTTATTCCAGCCGCTCTAACTTAATGTGACTATTCCCTAAGTAAACATTGTTGATAGAAATTGTGCGTCGTTCCGTCAGGTCAGGGGTATGGCGGTCTCACCTGATAAGTGCTAGCACGATTCTGTCTGGGAATTCGGCGAGGGACTTTGAAGCTTCCTCAAAATGAATTCGTACTTCTAGTGGTATATTGCACGGGCTTCGTTTTTCTCTCGAACATCGGAAATTAATTTTAGAATGACAAAAATCCAAATGCTTTAAGGCCATAAACTGATTATTTTTGGGATGTAGGCACCAGAAGTTTGGTCAACGTCTGGTTGAGCTGAGTCACTTTGATATTCAGCGCAATATTATCAAAGAATGTTACTGTGAGAGCTTTTGCTCCCGCGATTGCGGTTTTCAACTGTTTCTCTGATGTGGTGTATACGAAGCTGCGGAACTCTTTTTTCTCGGAGTCTTTAACTATCACGACACGAGACCAGTTGGTCTATGAAGCCGTGTTCTCTATTCTCATTGAGGAAACTTAATGACCCAGGCCATTTCTTTCCATGCGAATCTGGAATCAGAAGTCGATTTGTGATTCTGAAGTTTAATAACGGTGGGTGTGTTTCTTTTGCGCGCTGTTTACTACTTTCACCGGAACTATGGGCGTACTTACGACTTTTTACAGAGACTGACAATGAGATTCCATCGGGAAACAAATTTTCGTGTCGGTCCTGCCAGCTCGACGACCACTTCTGCGAATGTGTCCGTACACTGTTTCGCATTGTACATTTTCGTCAATCTGTCACGCACGATCTGCTGAAGGGACGGTGAAGTAGGCCTAATCCGAAAGAATAAAACGAGACAAAACAACATTGCAGTTTGCAGACGCGTCTTGGCCGACCGCGCTCGCTTATCTCCGCTTGAAGTGAACCCCACCTTTGACGAATCGCCAATCCACGCGGAAAAGAGTCAACAGCCGCGAGGATGATACCCTGACCTTGACCTACACCAGGAACCCAGCGAAAGGGAACGTATATATGAACCGGTTTGACTGTCTGCTAGATCAAGTGCAGCAGCAGTAAACGTTTGACAAGTTGCTCAAGAGGCACGCGAACGCCACGCGAACGCAAAACTCGCCGCCAATATGAAGAGCGAGCGTCTGGCGAGAGGGTCCGAGGCGGAAGACAGACGGACGGATGGACGGATCGAGGGGTGAATGCGTCGCGCCGCAGCGGCGGCGGCCCGGCCCGGCCCGACTCGAGGGGGGGAGCGACACAAACTTCCATATGGTCGCGTCCGTCGGTGCGCGCTACGGGGGAGGGGGGGGGGTCGGTACTGCACCGCGATGGGTGCAGCCGTCGGCTGTTAGCCGAGGTTAGGTTGGAGACGGCTCCGAGCGACTTCCCCTCGAGGGCCCTGCCGCACTGCCCTGCCGATGTGCGTCGCGAGGGACCGTTATTGGCGTCTGTTGGGCACACTGCTCTGCAGGTGTGGACCCAGTTGATTTTGGGCGTGTATGCTCGATTTATTGACTCGACCAGCTCACGCCTAGTAAATAGATGTTCATTCGACGTCTCATGATTCGACGTTTTCTTACGATAACAAGTTGGCTAGCGAGCTGTGAACTAATGTAACCGCTGAGCCAAATTTGTAGAATGTCCGCTATTGCGAGTTACCTGCACGCTTTGTGGATGTGATTAGGTCGGAGATTTAGTTGGAGCGTGGAAAGGTTAGGTCCCACATTTATTCTCGAAAAAGGCTGATGGTCGACGGCCTACTATTTGTCTAAACCCAATGGGAGGCTTGTGTAACTCGTGAAATCTCTTTAAAGCGAAACTAGCTTTGTCATTGTTCCGACACAATTCGCACTTCCGGTATTGAAATGTGGTTTGGTTCCTCGGCGTGATTTTAAGTCCGATCTACGTCGAATGTGGCCGCCTTGTTATTGAATCACGTTTTAATTCTGGAGTACGCAATGTTGTGTTTGGCTCGGTTTGGCCATAAGAAAATGGGGGAAATGATAAGATAGTGTAGGAAAGAAGGGATATTATAGAACATACAAATACATACAATAACCTTGACGACGAGTTTAATTACAGTATGATATTGACTAGCTATGATGACTGTAAAGATGATTGATTTCTTGGAAGATGACTGGAGATGGTTATTACTATGAACTTGACAGTGGAGATGACTTCGATCGCTTCAACAGATGATGGTGATGATTACAAAGATTGATCATGAAGATGAGGACGACCATGTTGAAGACGATGATTGCTCTTCGACCATGATGAGAATGATAACTTGAACAGATGATGATGGTGATTATGAGGATGTTGACCATGAAGATGATGAATATGAAGACGATGTTGGCTCTGACCATCATGATGAGAACGATAGCTTGAATGAATGATTGTGATTATGAAGGTGTTGACCATGAAGATGATAATGACCATGACCCTGAAGACAATGATGGCTCTGACTATATGACCATGATGAGAATGGTGAGATGAAAAGATGATGATGGTTATTATGAAGATGTTGATCATGAAGATCATGATGACCTTGATGACCATGAAGACAATGTTCGCTCTGATGATTACCATGATGAGAATGATGATTGAATGGACCTTTTTCCTCTCCAAGTCGCGCTACTGTCCAGTTTGATAAATTTTGCCCACTTTGTTATACTTTTAAACTTATGAAATCTGAAACTGATCTGTTTCGCGAGGCGTTGGTGGTGGTAGCCGAAAAATCCGAGCGGCTTTTGCCTGCCAAATGCAGACGTAATGTCTTTTAAGAGGCTGGGGGACTTTTTGTTTTTATTTTGGCAGCCGAAGTAGCCGGGTAGCCGTTTCCATGGATCTTCCTCAGTGAGCGGTTGAGAATAGCGACGTACCATGTCCGGTAGAATGCTATAAATTTTACGCCCCGTAAATTATTGCGTTTTATTTCATTTTGGAATGGCTTGCAAATATCACAGTGGCTTTGGCGCTCACTTAAACCAAAGTTCACAATCAATAGTATAAATTTCGGAGTGTTTGCCTTTGTTTAAAACTGTATTTGTTAAATCTGTGGCTGATTTTATGTACTCTTCGAAGAGTTTCAGAGGGAGGCGTTGGAAAGTAGAAAGGAAAGATTTCTCAACCATTTTCTAAAGATAATTAAATATTACATCGCAAAAAACGATTTTGCAATGAAGTCTTATGAAATAATTTTTCAATTAAGGTGGTAGGAGCGACCTTGGTCGAGTGAACAGAATCGCTTCAAATTTCTGTGGCGAGCTCTCTAGGACACGCCGAATCCATTTTTCACAAGAAAACCCACTGTCACCGAACTCAATTTTGAAATAAACAAGATTGAATTATTCATTGTCCTTATGGAAAAACGCACATCCTTGCTTTTGTTTCTGTGTTTTTTAGGTTTACGCTATGTTTGAGTGATCGGAATTTCCCTAAAAACAAATCCTAAGCTCTTTTCAAGGAGGAAAACAAATAGAACAAATAAAATGTGGGGGTCACCGATCAAAGAACGACAATAACTAGCTTTAAATAGCTTGTTTTAGCCATATTTTGGTAAAATTTGCGTTATGCGTGTTTTTTAGAGATCGAGAATTCGTCCGCAAGAAAGACAGGGCGAATTTTTATGACCTTAGATGATAATATACACCCTTCGTAACACACACAAAAATTTTCAAGGGTTTTGAAGCAACTTTTTTTTACCCGTCCCGCGGATCAGGCCGGACGCGAGTCTACTACCTTAACATTTTTGGTGGGATAGAAAAGCAGCGTAAACCTGAAACACACTTACATGTTAGATGCATGAACTGCATAAACTCACAATGCATAATTTTTAGTATTTAATTTGGGTGTGAATCACAAGAAAAGAAGAAAAACTGAAGGTTTAGGGTCGTGCACAAGTTACTAAATACGATCCCCCCGAAGGAACCGATCAAGTGAAAGGGCGTGTTTCAAAGATCAAGGAAAAGGGTACGTTGGAAAAAACGATCAAATGCAATGCCAAAGAATAGCAGTTGATCGATTTTTCACACTAACCGGTTCATTTGATCGATTTTTGAAACACGCATTTCCACTTGATCGATTGTTCATTGGAGGGATCGAATAGGCCCCGTTTGGATGCCCTCCCCCTCCTCATCTTGTAACGCTAGCGCTATTCTGTGTAACGCAAACGTGGACCCCCCGCCCACGTTGCGTAATGCGTGTATATGGCCCCCTATAAGTGATTCATTCCCCTATATATGGAAGGATTCGGTTAAAAGTCCTTGAAGCACACGAAGTACCGAGTTCCAATTTGTGTTCAAAGATCCCCGCAGAGGGGAGCTATGAGTCACACGGACGCTAAGTGACTCAGCGGGAGTCTCCTTGAGTCTCTTCCCCCAAAGAGGAGAACGGAAAGGGCCTGTGTGTCTAGCCCCATGCGTCACGCCGCGCCGCGCCACCTCGGGAGGGTCCGACGAAGGGCTCGCCTCGCACTGCACTGCTCATCCGAGCTTGTTAAACACTCGCGTGCCTCGCTAATCGCTTACCATAAACGGCTTCGCTAACATCTGCTAACCTGTTGGCGGCCGGCGAAGCGATCGTCTGGCCGGCTTGGCCGCGCGTGCCTCGAGCCAACGTGTCGATCAATCGATATAAATCGACTTGCGGTTGGGTATTAGACTGTGGATGGAGGTGTGACATGTGTGACATCACCCTCTTGAAGACTTCGAGTGAAATTCCCTCGTTTAATCCAAAAAATCACCCACTCGAATCGGCATGGTCAGTTTTTGGTTTAAACAAGCGAATTTCACACGGTCTTTCGAGAGCACGTAAATCATTGTGTTGGTAAGAGAATGCCTTTATCAATAAAATAAGGCTACTAATTTCCTAATGCGGTACAAAGCCTTGCCTGACCTAGTCTAACCTTTGCTAGTAATCCAACTTAACTGTTCCCAAAATACCACCCAACTATCCTGTCTCATCCATGAATCACACTTATTATAAGTTGTACTTTTCGTTATGAGATCGGGTTTTATAAAATGGCGTGGGCGTGACATCTTTATCAATTACAAAACCTTTCGCTCGAACGGTACAGTTTTCATCACAACAGAACTTTAAGTCTGATGGAAAGTCAGATTCAGTCAGACCGCTGAAATTTTCGAATGGTATTCCGAGGACAACCAACATCGTACTCCCGTGGACAAATAAATTCACCCCCTGCAACCACGGACACACGAGTGTGCTGCTGTTGCCTACCCTGACTCGGAAGCAGCCAATCATCTGCCAGATTCCCGGTGGCGAGCAACCGCACACCGGTGCGGTGGCTCGGTGGTTGCGGACGAGATTTTTTTCCGATCAGAACGCCTACAACTTCCGTATTTGTAGCGGATCCGGCTATCACTTGCGAAGACTGCTGAACTTATGAATTGTTCAAGTTTCAGTCTAGTAGGCGTAAGAGAGGTCTTTAGCGGTACTACGGCATCTTTTGTACAGTAATGTCCATAAGTGACGGGCCAAACAAAATCTTTGGTGAACTAATTAATGCTCGCAGCAATGCCTGGGGAGGGAGTGGATGCAAGAGGAGGTTCCCGCCTTTCCCCAGGAACCTTCCCCGACCCACCCCACCAATGGGTAAACTAATATGTGTTGGCTGGTGCCAACACATATTAGTTTACAAAAGCCGCTACATTTTGTTTGGTCCATCACCTATGGACATCACTGTACGCTAACCATTTTAAGCAAATTGTAAATTTTGTACAGTTATTGTCACATTACTGCTAAGCGGATCACTCTGGCAGCACGCTTTGCTGCAAAAGCGAAGCGCGCACCAAGGCCAGTCCAAGAAGCAGTTCCCGCGCCGGGCGCTGCTGTTGTGCAGCCGGCCGCCAGCTCTTCTTTTAGTCCCGCTCCAGAGACTGTAACGTGAAATGTAACCGTTGCCAAGACTTACACTGCAAATTTTAAAACGATTTTGTACCTGTTGTGCTAAGCGTTTCGTTGTGAAACCCCAACGCGCCACACCTGACCTGTCACCAAGCCTGATCCGCTTCCTTAACAGCCTGTCCTGAAGTCAGCGACATTATAGGTTTGACGACAGCGTAGCGGAGAATAGAGATCTTAAATAGAGAGCTATTTAGAGAGCGTGGTGTGCATGTAAACAAACCAAGTACAAATCAATTTTTGATCTCCGAACCAAAGCAGTGGCTCAATTATGCCTCAAAGGAAGTCTTAAAAATTGCGCAAGCTTTTTTTTTTTTATTTTCTTTGGGTATTTTTTCCACTAAGCCTTCCGATTTTAAAAGAAATCGCGATTTGAAAATCCAAGGTGAGCATCAGACGACGACCTCCTTGAGTTTGTCGTCCTTATGTTGTCTGATTGAAAACTGAAAGTTTTTATGGTAGTGTTACCCAAAGTTAATTAAAAGAAGCTTGCACAATTTTTCAGGCCTCCTTCATTGCGTTATTTCGAAGCTTCTTTGGTTTAAAAATCAAAATTTGTTTTCTGAGCACCCAACAAACTTATGCGACTGAATTTGACCTACGGGGCTGTCCTTCTGTGATGAAAGGGTAAACCAGATCCACCATTTTCTTGTTACAAGAGGTGACTAGATTATGTGACCGTTTAAACTTGACTGTGAGGTCGTCTCATTCTTTCAAGCTTACCCAAAGTGCCACTTTCATACTACAAAAATATTATATCCTTTGGGGATATATTTCTTTTTGGGGAAGGGGGTCCCTTTCATTTTTGATTTAAGGAACACAGGTTCCGCGGAGCCCTTGTTGAGACTGGGAAGTTTCCAAGAAGGGACTTCGGTTCACATCACGGGATCGCCTTCTTTACTCTTATGTCTAACAACAAACCTTGAATCAGTAAAATTTTAACGGAAAAATAATGTATCGGAGGGAATAACGGATTATGTACCAATAAATAATCCATCAAAGTTATCCGCTTTTTTTCTGGGAAAAATCGAGTTTATTCCAGAGTAAGTTGAACAAGCACCTAAAACATCTCGGAGAGTATCATAAATGTTTTTGTAATTATAGTAGAAAATCCGCCTCCCATACCATATATGTGTCCGATATTATAGATGTGTTCTTCGCAACATTTTTGTATTTCTTATTCCTTTGTGCCCTGCCCTTTTCACTGATTTATAGAACTGCAGTTTGTTTCGCTGCTTGGTGTTTCAATTGAGTCTTTGTTTGTCCGTGGAATACAAGCCTAAAAGGAAAAGAGTAACATGGGAGAATCTTTGAAAGCGTTGGGAAACCTGTGAGTCGAAAATCAAAAGTCCTAGATACCATGATGGGTGTTTAGCTGATATTTTGAGCGTTCGTCGATGAACAAGAGAAAGGACTTGCAGCTAATCCTGATGATTTTTGTCTCCAGGTGTTGACGTGACAGCCAATCAGGACGAGATTTCGGATCACGAGACATTCCAGCTGGAGTTTGATGCGAGCACCAAGCGCTGGTACATCCGCACCATGCAGGATCGCTATTGGACCCTTGAAAGCGGCGGAGGCATTCAGGCCGCGGGCGACAAGAAGTAAGTTGCCTTAACCCCAAATTTCAAAGTTCCATTTTCTACCTCTCTTGTTCTACCTTTTCGTTGCCTTCCAAGCACAACGAAAGCGGAGGAAGGCGCTGGATTCTAACCTATCGTCACGAAACCTGATGCCGCTTCTCGGTGGAGGCACGCCGAGAAGTAAGCGGCATCAGGCTTGGCGACAAATAAGCGGAGCGAGGACCAAAGAACCTAATATATGCGCTTGAACACTGTAGGTCTTCAAAACGTGATGTGAGGTGTTATCAGGTAAAAACAAAAGAGGTAGAAAATACAACTTCACCGTGCAGAGTTGAGTGTGGAAGCGATGTCTGTGGTGAGGGTAACAACAAGCACTACATGCAAGGCGTGCCGTTTGCCTATACACATTCTCTCTCCGTAGATTAAGACACTTGAAAGTGTTCTGCAATCATTAGAAATCCGTACAGAGGGGAGCGTCGAAGGAGGTCCTGAATTTGTTGGGTCTCTCGGCGAAGGAACTACACCGTGTGATTGGGGAAGTTCGTTTTTCGGCCGATTCCTGTCCGGAAATGCCTAACGTATTTTTCTAAAAAGCTTGATGTTTTCTGTTCGTATTTTTGTGAAACGCTTGTTCGGAACTGATTTATCATCGCATTTGGCGAAAATCGGACCTGTATTTTGTCTTAACTTGAACATATCTCAGAGAGGAATAAATATCGGCAGGGGCTCAAGATCAGCTAATTCGGTTAAACCTCCCACCTTTTGAACGCTCGATTGGTTTTGAAAGTATAATTCACTTTTTTTTTTCTCGGAAGGCGTTCGAACTTCACTGTTTTTTCCATCGCCTCTATCGACGAAGAGTCGTGTGACTGTTTCTTTTTGACACAGCGAATTCATAACTCTCGGAAAGGAGTAAAGTCCTGCGGTAAATCATAATGTGCTGTTGGTCGTGGTGCACGCCCTTTTAAATGCGAATGTTTTGCTCGCAGGTCGTCGAACGCACTTTTCGACTTGGTTTGGCAAGGCGACGGCTCTCTGGGCTTCCGTGCCAACAACGGCAAGTTCGTCGCGACGAAACGCTCGGGACATCTGTACGCCAACGCCGACTCTGTCGAAGAGCCCTCCAAGTATTTCTTCTACCTTGTCAACAGGTAAATACCTTGCATACACGTATTTGCTTTTGCCGTGTAGCGCCGCCCACTCGTGACGACAGGAAGCTCGAAATTTCTGCGCCGCTGCCTTCCCTGCTGTGTCCATCAGAATTCCCCGAGGAATTCCCCCTATCCGAGCTTCCTAGCTTCACCGCTAGATGGTGCCACAGGTGTGCAGCTTAAGTAAATCGGCACCAGGGACGGTGCCACTGGAATCCAAGCTACAGTGTTTTAAACTTTTGTCAAAAACCGTCGTTTGAGATGAAATCGGGGAATTTTCCTGTGGAAAGTTACATTATACGAACATGTGTTTGAATTCAGGTAGCTGTATACGGGGTTAATGGAATTAGAACACATTCAATTTTAGACATTGCATTTTCTCTCGTGTGCTACCCTAGTACAACTTTTCATTTTATTATTAGTATCAACGACGTTCAACCGCGTGGGTTTGGTTAAGGAGCGCTGGGCTCAGCTCCGCTCGACCAGCCCGATGCCGCTTACTCTGCGGCACGTACTGCCGCTGGTTAAGCGACGCCAGGCTTAATGACTTGCGACCGAATTTAAGGGCGCAACGAGATGCAGTCTTTAAAACGTAGGATGCGGTTTTATCTACCAGAGAAGCTGCTGGTGTAGTTGAGAGTGCAGCCCTACTCTCGGTTTAAGGCAGCTTTGTCTTCCAGAAGTCGTGACATGTTAACCCACCGCCGCCCAGCGATGCCGTTCGGAAACAGAAAAAAATATTTTAGATGATGTTTTCAGTTCAGTACTGTTACAATTTAAAGAATATCACCCCTCTCAAAACCTGAAATTGAATAATTTAGACATTTTTCAAAGCTAAAAATTGCGCATTTCAATGGAAATCATCCAATTTCTCTTAAGCTAAATTTAGCTCCAAATATTTTTGGCTCTCATGGGTTAAAGTCAAGCCCAGAAAAATCTTACGGTTTTAAAAGGGATTTAGACGCTAGTTTTGTCGCTGGAAATACGGAGGCTGGAATTATAATTCTTCATACGGGATCGTTTTTTGTATATTAGAGTGATGCCAATGGTGTCTTGTTTCAGGCCGATTTTGGTTCTGAAGTGCGACCAAGGGTACGTGGGCTACCGGAATTCTGGCTCTCCGAAATTGGAATGTAACAAAGCCTCCTACGAGACCATCCAGGTCGAGCGAAGCGAAAAGGGAGTGGTCTACTTCAAGGGTAAGAAATTTTAGTGCTACCTACCGGATGGACTAACTGGCGCTAACTCTAACAACATTGTAAAGCATGCCATTTTTCATCGGCTCGATTGCAGCTTTGTGATTAAACTCGAGCTTAGCGTTTTAAAACCGAAATCGAAAATTCCCCACCAAGCACATACAACAAAGTCTCATTTGTTTTATTTGAGGATGCCCGGCTCTTATTTCAGAGCTTTCGGTGTTTGTAGATTCCTTTCGAAAATTATTACTAGTGCTATTTTTTTTTATTTTTTTTGTAAATGGCGATGGTGAAATGAAAATATTTTACCCTTCCCCCCTCTTGTTGATTTTTAAGGTTTCATTTTCCACCGGTACGTCTATTTTTCCTTATGTTGTCCAACCTTTTGTCGTCAAGCCGAGTGGAGCAACAGTGGAGCGAAGCACATGACACCGTACACACGGTCGTTAGTTTTCATCATGGAGAATCTCCATGTTTTCGTACAGTGTAAACTTAACCATGATATAACACGAGAAGTGGAAAATACAGTCTATTTTGTACTAGCAGTCTCAAAAGTATTGATCGCTCCAATTTTTGTTCAAACTCTCGTAACTTTGAAACGGAGGGAGATCCGCCAGAAAAGCACGGAATAAAATCGATAGATTTTTAAGAGTACTATAAATATGATCTTAACTTTTTTGTCGTACCTCGTTTCGTTTCAAAGTTACAGAGTTTTGAAAAAAAATGGAGCGGTCAATTATTTTTTGACTGCTAGTACATCAAGAAGGTTAATGGAATGAGTGTTTTGATTGCAGGTCAGAACGGCAAGTATTGGCACGTGGGCGGCGAGTGTGTGACGTCCGACTCTGACAACCCGGAGGGCTTTTTCCTGGAGCTGCGAGAGCCAACGCGAATCTGCATTAAGAGTGTGACGGGCGAGTACCTTGTGGCCAGCAAGAACGGCAACTTCCGGCTGGGTGACGCCGACTACGAGAAGGCCACCAAGTGGGAATATTGATTCGTTATTTATATTCTTTTTTATTATTTTTTTCGAAACTATATTGTTGATTTAAGTTATTGTGTGTTGGTACGCTCCTTTTAGTTCACTGTAAAAGAAATCGAGTTGTGACTGACGACCGAGTGATAGCTGTAGACTGTTATAACGAAATCGTAGTAGATCCCTCACACGCAGCGTTAATTACAAATGTAAAAGCGCCCAAAGGTTGAGTGAAATCCTCGAACAAAAGCATAAATTCCTCTTGAGCAGCGTGAATTACCTAGGTAACGTGAATTTGAAGCTGAAGTTCAGTCCCAATTTGCCGGAATAAAAGCATAAATTCCGCTACAGCAGCATACTGTTTATGTCTCAAGGCGGGATGCATCTGAGGATTTTAAAGCTTAAGAAAGTTCCTTTGATGTAGGATTGATTCCGCCCATGCACTGCGAATTACTCTGAACTATAATATCTGAATTAAAGTCTTGTTAACGAAGGAGGACCTTATATACCATTGGAGGGAAAGAATAAGCCCTAACCATACGGTGTTTACTACTCGCGAGGCTATGAAAACCTGTATGGGCGCACATTCAAGCAGGGCGTACAGTTTAACGGAATCAGTGCAAAGCCAAAATGCACGCTTCTAGTTATACGATACAATACGAGTCAAAAAAAAATTGTATCCGCCAATATTCGGCTTTTCAACCGTGTTAGCGCGTAATGCAGTCGCACCCCGTATCGAAGCATTTTCAGTATTCTTTCCAGGGGTCGGTATCAAGTGTTACCAGCCATGGTTTGTTACTAAGGTCAGTGGTGACATTAGTTAGCGCACTAATCACGTGCTAACTAAAACAAGAGTAATCCACAGATTTACGAACTGTGTCTATAAAAATCTTTCATTTTGGTAGAGATGAACTTACGGTTGCGTACAGAAGTACTTAAACTAAAAACAACTAGGTTATTTGAGGCGTTTACATTGTACTTCGGCTGACTTAGCGTGTTAAATTGTTTTGAATGACTCAAACTTGTCTACACGAGAGCCAAGGAGAATGGTTTTTGCATTGTTGACGCAGCGGACATGTAAACTTTAAACTTTTATTTGATACATATACTTGTATTCTTCATCGTTCTAATTATTTGGTTAAATTGTCTATACTAGTCTTAATTCTGGCAACGCTGTATCAAGGAAATTCAGTGTGTTCGTCCGTTTTATATGTATTAGTTGATACGGGATACCAATCGCCAACGTGATAATATTTTACAGATATTTCTGAGTTGTAAGCGCCGAATACGGCTTTTTTTAAGATTGTCTTAAGCTGTAACTAGAAAACGACGCTATGGATGTAAAATGGTAGAGTAGTTGGCATAACCTCTAGCTTACTGATAACAGTCAGTAACTTCTGTTGGGTTTCGGGAAGCTTCTTGGGTATAATTTCTGTTTTTGTTAGTTCATCGCGAACAAAACAGGTGCCGATAAGTGAAACTTCCATTATAGTCTACTCAAACTAGTTTTGGTACCGAATCGGTAAGTGTGTATTAGTAAAACACTT
>Ga0058701_10002663_pt1 | contig 13676 bp, 7 predicted proteins | sample AgamicOrMae_FD_97039 | JGI IMG/M metagenome (GOLD analysis project Ga0058701, IMG submission 97039) | Agave microbial communities from Guanajuato, Mexico - Or.Ma.e | ecosystem: Host-associated > Plants > Phyllosphere > Phylloplane/Leaf | place: Guanajuato, Mexico | collected 2012-06-04 | reverse complement strand
TATTGCACGGTATAAAAGGTTTTGTTATACCAACAAAATCATTTGTTAAGATAGGGATAACGGAAATGTTTTGTTGCAACAACAAAATGTTTAGTTCTATCAACAAAACGTTGGTTGCTGCAGCAAAATTTTTGGTTGCAGCAACGAAAAATTCATTTGTTGTCCTTAATTTTGTTGCCGTAACAAAACCATTTTTTCCGTGTGCCATTTACCATACTTGGTTTCTCCTTTCGCGCTAAGCTTTATTTGCTTAAGTGGCTTAATTTTAGAAACTTTCAATAATGTTTCAGTCAGAAAGAGTTTGTAGTGTAAAAACCGTCACATGCGAGCGTTGATGAGCAAATAAGCTGAACAAAAGTTTGAGATTTTGTTAAACCTAAACGGGAAAGTTTGACTCGAGGATTGGCGAGGAAGACAAACAGAGACTTCGTGATTCAACAATGCACTTGGTTTAACTCTGAGATGACTTCTTGTCCCGAAGGTCTTGTTTTGAGAAGTTGTCTCTTGTGGCTTGTTTCTAAGACATCCATAAAACCTCGGATTACTATGACGTCATAAGACGCTCCAACGTAACTCAAAGCTCATTTTTAAATCATATTTATGTCACGGACGTATCATTGTGCGTTCACCTTTGGCTACTTGAACCATCAACATTCAAGTTCAATAACTAGTTAAAAAAATTAAATTTTAAAAAATGTAAGGCTGGTTATATTTTTTTGAAATAGCTTTACGTTTACGTAGCGTTGCGCCCACTCTTACTCTTAATTAAGAAAAGACAGGATTTAGAACGTTATTTAACACAACCATGGAAAGTGTTTTTTTTTTCCGTAGTGACTATTCACACGCTTTCCCATTTAAAATGTATTAGGTTGGTTACCCTGCGTTCAAGTCTCCCTTGTTTTAACGTGGACCTGTGAATAGAACTGACCTAAAAAAAAAGAAAAGAAAAAGGGATTTAGAACTTTTTTTACGGTACCGTGCAAAGTTGAAAAAATATTTTAAAAAAATGCAAGGCTTTAGAATCTATTTTAACACCATGAAGTATTTTTAAAAACAGATTACAGGTTTTTTTTTTTAACGTTCAATTTTTTTATTTCATGTGGATTTCGTATTTAAAAATCGCTTTGGAAGAAGGATTTTACAAACAAAAGGCCTTTTAATGTTAAGAATTGCGTATTTACGCTAGCTTAATAAATTCAACTTATATTTCGTTTTCGCACAGGAAAGTCGAGCAATGTCAGGACTCTATTTTTCCAAGTGTCAAACCAACAAATATTAATGAATTAAACTCTTTCAAAACATGTTCTGAACTCTAATTTTAAAAAAATACCTAAGGCATACAGTCAGTAATATGGACGCTTTAAGATCAACACATAAACTACTATGAGCATTTCCTCCAAAGTAAATAAAACCAACGGATCTCCGCCCTAGTGAATAGGCAACAGGAATCCCTCAAAACAACTCCTTTTTGTTGCTGAAAATGCCGAATCACTTCCTTTAAGTCAGTCCCAGGTGGGGAAAAGGGGGGAATTCAAAAGCAGCGGAAAGATTGGCTAGCAAGCCTGTTGCGCCTCAGCTCCTCAGCGGGGAACTCCTGGGCGCCATCCACACATTGAGGTGTGCGCTCAGTTGACAAATGAGTGCGCGCAAGCAACGTCGAATTTATAGCCACCATGTCGAATGGCAATGGTGCGAATAGCGATTACACTCATAGCATCGGAAAAGAATTGAGTTGACCGTACGATTTGTCTTGCAGTAACGTCTTTTCAAACTCGCATAAAGTATGTTTTAGTGTGTTGGTAGTCTTTTCCTCGTCCTCATGGATGTAAAGGAGAAAGTTACTCCATCTTTCGTCTGTAAAACCGATTTGAAAATGCTTCAGACGCAAAATGTTTTAAGTTAGTCTTCCTAAATAGAAGAAGCGATTGAAGTATCAAATTTTGCGCGGGAAGCGGTATAAAATCTCTTATCCTCTTATCACAATTATTTGCCTTGCTAGGGATGACTTATTGTTCTTTCTAGAAAAAAGAACAGGAAAAAACTGGCTGGCGCTGAGAAGTAATATAAGCCGTGTTTATAAGGTAGTGATGATAGGTTAGGATCACGTGGTGCGGGGTTAGGTTAGAACAGTAAGAACAAAACCCCCGCTTTGGGGAATGCTATACCTGATGTGACTGTAAAACCTAATTGGGGGTGGTACGTACTTTGTATATTTTTCAAGGTAGGCATATGTTCAGCCATATCATTCAAAAGGTCTCGGCGAGAGCTTTCCATTGATGTGGCTGAACATAGATCTTTGTTGAAAAATTACCAAAATACGTACTACCCTCGTTTTAGTTTCATACCCAAATCAGGTTTAGCATTCCCCAAAACTGGGGTTTGTTTTTACTCTGAGGAAACCTGAAGTCACACTCCTTTGTTCAGATTGTCGACGAAAGGTGGGTACTTTTCAAGTGCAGTACTCCACTTTTAAAATTTACAGTGTCCTCTCAAATAGACGAAGTCCTAGAACTGAATTCCCTAGCCACTCTTCTATACCTCTAAAGCGAAATACGGTCGCATAATCAAAGCTTTGATAATGATCGAGCGTTTGCTCTGATTCCATGGCTGGTGGAAGGTACCGCAACACAGTTCCATAGCTTTGATGCCCAAGTAATTTGTTGACGGGCCCTCGCTTGACCGACATTCTACCGGAGACAATACGCGGGGAATGTCTAAGAGGTGGAGGAGGGGCCGACCCTAAAGGAGTTCCAATCAATATTTGGGTTTATCGCAGAGATCACGTCGATCTGCATACCTTAGGCAGCAGTGTGCTTTCGCCGAGAACGCGTTTGAATAATCCGAAGCTGAGCTTGGTGGCGCCAGTAGGGATCGCCGCTTCTCTGTCCCGCTCTATTCGTTTACGGGAAGCTCACCTGGACGACTTTTATCGGAGCGGATCAAATAAAAAGGGTGAAAAGTTTGAGGCAATCAGCTATTCTTACTTGCAGTTCATTTAGCTTTAAAATGTCGACTTTTTGGGTTCTTCAGAATCGATATTCTGATGTCATTTGGTATCCACCGGTCATTCTTAAAGGAAAATGGGTGTCTTAATACGAAAACGACTTTTTGACGGTTTTGAAGGAATTTTTGAAATCGACGTGTTGAAAAAAAGAACACCGATCTTCGCCCAAAAATTCGGGTGTGGGGGAAACATTCTTAAATGCGAAACATCTAGCAGAAGGTTCACCACCTTCTAACTCCTCTGCCCTGAATGCGCCGTAGTACGCTTATTTTGACAGTCTCATAAGAGTTCCCGCTGTTAAAAGTCCCAATTTTCGTTGCCCAGACTATGTGACTACTGGTATTTGAAATCCGTATTTATTTGCATGAGCGCTAACTTGAAATGCGTTTTTCCTTTTTCATACTTTTCTTTTGTGACTAACCGCACGCATATTGAGCTACAAAATGCAAAATAAAATCGGAATGCATGATCGAGCCGCCTTGCATTTTATTTCAGCTTGAGCGTCTGCTAATTGATGCGAAAAATGCTGCCAGTCTTAGCGAAATAATTAACGTCGGGTGCAATAACGCATGACCCTGGAGTTTTGCAATTATCTTTCAGTTTATTTCTCCTGCCGCGTGTAACACGTTCTGGTGACATTCACTTTACGTCCTTTTAGGATGTCTTAGTGACACTTAAACTGCCGAGGGAGTGGTATTAGTACTTCACGGGTACTTTCACTTTTTGCTATCGCTTGCGCGTTCGAATTCTGCCGTTTATCGGAATTTTCGATCGGTTAAAATGCCTTGCACTGGAGCTTTTCCAGGTCTTCGGTGTAGTCACCGTCACTCGTTTTATGTTTTTTTTTTAAACGGTTACTATTTTTTTATCAGGTGCTTTATGTACATCGCATTTTTTATTCCATAAAAGCCCAAAGTATTTGGAATGAAATTTAGCTTAAGAGAAATTGGGAGGATTTTTCCCATTAAAATACGAAATTTTAAGCCTTGAAAAATGCTTCAATTATTAAATTTCAAGTTTCCAGAGGGGTGATATCTTTTAAATTGTGAGAGTACTGTACAAAAAAATTGTGACAAATTTTTTGCGTGCGATAGTACATTGAAATTTGCTTTTATAAAATCGATTTGTTTTTCCTTTGTTTTTTTAAAATGTCGTAGCTCTGTAAAATCAAACCCGCTAAGTCAAAGCTCACTGACGATTTTTTAGGCCACCCCATCGTAAAGAGTCACCATTGCCAGATTTCGCAATTTCGCAAAATCAGCCGCAGTTAGCGTAACCACCTCATGTAATCTAGCATGTTGAGTATGTTTTGAATTACTCTCGAGGCGAGTACTCCAAAAATGGGTTTAATTAATTGGTCATCTTCACCGGTTAAACTGTTGACAGCATTTGGAACGAAGTCGCAAAATGTGGCAACACTGGGGCAGTACTTAAAGTTACCGGATCCCGTCGGTAGAGGGCAGTCGTATCGACTCTATGGAAAGGCTCTTTTTTTATGTTTGCATTGGAGACTGGCAGTATAGAAGAGGGCCAGCGGGCTCTTTTTGCACTTTGCAGGGGGGGGGCTCCTACCCTCGTCTTTTTTCTGAGGAGAGAGTTTCGTCTGGTTGTGTTTGATTTCTTGTATGGCCACAGGGCAAAGTCAAGGAGGTTGCAGAAAACTCTCTTCTGACACCTCCCCCCTCCCCATGGCCCCGCCCAATTTACCTGGAACACCCTTCAGGCAAACACCTGTTCTGTTGGCTTTACCTCAGTCGTGTTTCTGTACTTTTTTACGTACAACATAAAAGAAGCATAAATAAAAATTTCCAAGTTAAAATAAGCGTAGTCATAAACATTACCGTACTTTTTTGGGTAGAACTGCACACAACGGATCGCTATCGTATAGCGATTATTTGGCTCCGAAATTCAGCAATACGGTTTTGCTGTGGATGTATCGATATACTGTACATGTTTTAAGTTATATACTATGTGTGCAAAAAAATGGGTTTGGGGTAGTCCATTGCCTCCGCATTGTTATTCATGGTGTTCGGCACTCAAGCCTTCTCAGGCTGTGGAAAAAATTCAAATTTTCGAGTTGTTCGTAATCAGAATTTTCTTTTGTTGCAGGTAAGCTGGCCGGGTGACGCAAAACATCACAGTAAGCGAAAATGACCGACTGACCTCAAAAACTTGACAGTTTAAGGTCAAGTCCTAAAATTATTTTTCACCGTGTACTTTCAAGGCTTGAAAGGTGTATGACCTAAATTCATGTGCAGAAGCGGCTTTCTATGATAATCGTTTTTCACCGACAACAAACCTGAAAAGAATAACTCAAAGAAACTTGGCAATGAGTCGGAGATATCAATTAACTGTCGAATTAATATCTTTAAGACTTTTCCCATCGGCAAATTGATTTTTTCAAGCGTTGAAAGTTGACAGGCGTTGGACAAATACCCCAAACGTTCTTCGAAAAACAGCCATCACTGTAAAAACCTTATCCCTATTTTAGGTATGGAACCAAAACAGGGGAAGAGCGTGATTTGGTTATTTTTGAATAACTATAATGGAGAACTCTCTCGAGACCTTATCATTGATATGGTTATTGATACGTTTATCTTAAAAAATAACCAAATAACTCTCTCCCCGTGTATCACCCTACCCAAAACAGGTGTACCTAGAACAGAGGTTAGGTTTTGCTGTGACGCGAAATATATCCGTGGCAAAATATATCCGTGAAGAGCCTAGGCTACTTGAAAAGTTGTAACCAATCAATCTATGAATTTCAAATCGCCAAACGTTAGAGTCTAGTGCCTAAAGCTTCTCAGAAACTAAAAATATTTGGTTATCAATCTGTGTTTCCCATTTGGTAGTTCCCATCAGCTAATCGATTTTCGCAAGATCTTGTATTTGGCGGGTAAGCTTATATGCTCCAACTTCGCGGCCTTCTGTCAACACCGACCCAGCCATAAATTTAAAACGGCGCGCGCCAACTCGGACTAAAGTTTGTTAAGACGAAGAAGACCCTAATCAAGGGAAATAAATATTTACGTTTGATTGCTCGGTTTTGTCGAGCGCTGCTGTTAAATCAAAGGTTGAAGGTTTGTGTTAGTTAAGGGCCAAGTCGTGATTGCGACAGCTTAGGCTTAGGAGGAGAGGTGGTGTGTGTTATATTTAGGGTCGCTCCCCCCCCCCGGCATTTCAACGTCTCGCCGATTCGGCCTTAGGCCTGTTGCCGCCATTGTTTACTCCGATAGCTTGTTGAGAGTTTGATAGGGCGCTTATAAGGGAAACGGCGAACAGTGAAATGGCAATTTTGTCCGGTATCGATAGCTTACCACTTCGGAAAATAATATAGGTTGGCGCGGGACTGTGATCAGTTTTTCTGTTAATGAAAGTTAAGATCGATTTTTCAAAACGGCAATATAGTTTTGTCTGAGATTGTATGTTAAAATTTCATTGCTTAAAACTGATATTAAGATTTATTTTTTGCCAAAAATGTAGATTTGTTATCGTCAAAACTAGAAATTGCAGTTAAATGAAGATTTAGTTATACAAAGAAGAGATTTTATTTGGAAAAAAAAATATCTTAAGACATTATTGTCAAAAATTAAAATTCGGTTTTACCAAGAAATCAGAGGTTTATCTTCGCCCAAAATGGAGATCTTTTACTTCTGCCAAAGATTGAAATTAATTCCTGCCGAAAATCGAGATTATATTTTTCCTAAAATGGTGTCTGCGATTAATTTCTGCCATTTATGGTTTGTATTCTGTATGGAGTTTGATGGTGTTTAATCGAAACCCCGAGATTGCGATCATTTCTCATCTAAATGTATTTTGACATCCTCAGTGTTTTCGCCGAAACCAATATTTGACGTCCCTTTTTACTAAAACAAGAGTTAACGTCATAATTGTACCAAAAACTGGAGATCTCTTTTTTTCTTTGCAAGCGTAATACAAGATATTATTTTCGCCGAAAATATTGTTAGCGGTACATTTTCGTCAAAAATAAGGGGGAGGTCGGTAGTCAAAAACAGACTGGTGGTCAAACGTTAACGGGTAGGTTTTTGCGACTTTTAAGGTTTTTATTAATTAAGCGTTTGGTGGAGACAAGAGAGACGTCTTCCCTCTTCGTCCGATAGCTGAACAAATGTTAGATATCTCCGTCCTCCTTCTGCACTTTAATGTTACGTAAGATCGCGGACAGATACGGAGGCACGATCGGGGCCTCAAAAACCAAACTTTCTTTAAAATATCTTTTAATTAATTTCTTAGTGTAGAAAAAAATGCAAAATCTGTCACAAAAAAAATTGATTATCTTTAAATGTGGTGTTTTTTAACACTTTGAAAAAGCGACTATTCAAATTTTGACGATAAAGAACTTCGAGTATTTGTTCTAAAAAGCATTTTTTAATCATCTTAATAACCCTATAAAAATTAATAAACTTGAACCTTCAGCCTTTCTTTGCCAGTCTAAATCTCGTCATTTAGACCGACGAAAAATCTGCAAAGTTAAAAATTAAAATCGCACAAATTAAAAAAAATGACGGTCTAATGGTGTGTTATGAAGAAAAAACACAAGCAAAAAATGAATAATTTTTCAGGTAATGCTTCAACAGAATTTCCAGACGTTCTTTTGTTGATATTATCAAGCAATACCCGCCTTTGGACTTCAATCGGATGTGCATATTTTGTGGAACATGTAACTCCTCCATAGGAAACTTTTATCTTTGAGCTAGATTGAATTCTTCTGGTCAAAGGGAAGTCCCTGATAATTGGAGTATGCGCTGTAATGCAATGCCATTTGAGCACAGTGGGTCTTTGAGTAGCCTGGCCGCTCAAGGGCTTGCTGCAGGTACCCTACCTGCCACACTCGTACAGATAGCAAATCTGACGAAATGCTACCCCCTCCCCTACATGTCCCTTTCAGCATAGCTTATGAGAGGTTAGCCCTCGGGTCTATATTCAATACACCTTTACCTGTAGACTGCTGTTCCTCACCGGCTTGTTGGATACAAGGAGTATGCTCAGTAGAAACGAAACCACCGTTTAGAGGAATACTATACCTGTTTTGGGTATGGAACTTAAACGGAGGTAGTGCGTATTTTGGTGATTTTTCAAAATAGACCTATGTTCATCCACATCAATGGAAAGCTCTCACCGAGACCTTTTCAATGATATGGCTGAACATATGTCTATCTTGAAAAATAACCAAAGCACGTACCACCCCCGTTTTCGTTTCACACTCGAAACAGGCAGCATACCCCAAAACTGGTTTTTATCTTTACTCTGTGTTGTTGGTGACGCTAAGCCGACATTGGTAGCGACACAGGGACGTTGCCGATGCCCTTGCTGACGTTTTCAGCGACGCTCTCGGTAACGCTAGCGACAATCCAAGGGTAATAGCGAGACAAGAAGGGCTTTAACGACACTTGTATAAACACTGCCAGCGATAGCGTTCTGAGGACGCCTGGGACGCTTTTGGGATCACCGCTAAGGATATTAGCGATCTTTTAAAAGGTCAACCGGTAGCTACAGAACAATCCGTTTGTTCTGTGGATATCTTTAACTACGTCAACGCGCGATCTTTTGTGTTTTCGTATTTTTTCTCCGTCTAGACTCAGTAAAGCACAATCAACTTGTATCATCCAACTTGTTTCGGTGATTTGCTCAGGTTCTGGACACCCGCGTTCTCCTTAATCCTATTGAAGCGTAGGCCGTAGGCAGCCGCACCGGAAAGTCTGGCAAAAATCGCCATTTAATCGCAGACCTAATAAAAAGTCTGGAGCGCGCCGTCAAAGAGCGTCTTTGAAACGGCGAGCTTACGCACCAAAAAGGAAAAAATGGTCCACACAGCTTCCGGTACAGTTGCGCACATGGGGCGTCCAACGCCATGAGTGATGTTTATACTTAGCGAACACCCGTTGCACCGCTCTGAAAATTGCGCCAAAATATGCGTTCAAAGCACGTGTGGCGCCGCCTGCTTGGAATGAGCAGCTTAAGCGAGCTTGCGCTTTTAATAGTTTTTATGAGTTCGCTTGAGGTGCGTTCAAAAACAGAAGCCTTTTCGCGGAGTCTTCTCTCGCGAGACGGACTTTGTTTGCAATTTTTTCCTGAGATATGTGGGGCTTTAAAGCGGATTGTTTTGCGGCGGAAAGTAATAGGGGATGTGACGAGGAAGCGCAGCTGAATTGGATGTAACCTGGAGAGCGGCTGTTCGGGATTAGGATGGGCGGGCCGCGTGTTTGTCATCAAGTTAACCTAGTGTTCGGAATTGATATACTGTGCTATGAGGATGGAATAGAAATGTTACGGAGAGCGAGCGTTGGATCTCCGGCACGGAAGCTTGGACAAAAACGACGTAAACTTCAGTATTCAAGCCTAACTTTAACGTCAGAGTCTTCATTTAACGTAACCCGTCGGTTTTGAGGTGAAAATTTTTCATTGACAGTGCTCCGTCAAATGAGTTTGTCGTAGTCCCTTTCTTTCTGGGTTTTAAAGGTGAAACAGATGTAACCTTTACTTTGTGTTGTTGTTCACAAACATTTTTGAAGAAGTTAATAAATCTGTGGTCAAGCCCGATTGTTTGATATTGATGTCCATCTCGAAAACGAACCGAAATACGTGCGACTCTCAAATCTTAAGTTTGCATTATCCTTTTTGTTTTATATCAGCTGTCCTGCGTTCCATGTTTCTACTGTAGGTCCAGGAATTAAATATTGTTTTTCTATTTCGGGCGGGTATATTTTATCGGTTTTTTTTTGTCTCAACCCCACATCGAACGAGCAGCTAATATCGCTATCGCTTTATCGAAGGACTTTTGTAAAAAAATGAATAAATTGAATTGCACGGGCTGCACGGAGAGGAGGCAGTGGTCCGGAGTGCTGGCGCTTGCGTCCATGGCCAGGGGAAGGGGCGATGCGACGCAGCATGACGACGACTGAGCGCCGACGAGACAGACTGAAAAATTACCGCTCATTTTGATCTGGAAGTCCTAATTCACATCTCGGATGCCCCCTCGACGCAGTCCCGAACATTCGTCCTTTGATTCACACTAAACCGTTCGTTTCTTTCGGGAATACTGCTTCTAAAAGATTACCGTAAAGACCTAGATGGATACCCTACGTATCTTCGAGTAGATCGCAAGAACCGCTGGTTCCTCTGGGTAAATTAATTTGATGGAATGATATAAGATTTGCCAAATTAATGGTTTGCTTTAGAAACGATTTTGGTTTTCAATATCGTTTAGGGTACAAGATATCTAATTTTATATGTAATATTAGATACTCCCACAGAAATGATTTCGAATGCGAAGAAAATCTTACTTGATGTAGTGACAAAATAGTTTTTTTTTCTTGCTGCAACTTGTCGTTCTTGTTTTTTTTTCTACATATTTTTTTTATTGCAAGGAAAATGTTTTTGTGCCAAGCAACAAAAATTCTTACGGGATGAAAAAAAAATTCTTGTTAATGATACCAAGAAAAACATTCTTGGCATCAGAAAACATTTCAAAAAACATTACTGTGAGTGCATGTATCTGACAATGAGATGAGACTGCTTCTAGCCGAAGCCATTTCAAAGTAGCCCAAAAAAAATTATCACAAATTTTAAAACGCAGGTTTTTTGAATGACATTGTCAAATAAAATATCGTTAAAATTCGGGTGTTAATAACTCCGGAAAAGTAATGGTCACGACGATTTGACAGATATACGTAAATGCACGTACAAAGAATCCATGTTTATAAATAGAAGTAAATCGATTATGACAGGGTACCTGATGTTTACAAACAACATAGATTCGAAGTATGAGTTACGTTATCCGGAGATCTTGCCGGTTCACGTCAAGGGCTTTAAACGCATAGCTGGTTAGTGCCCTGCTGTAGCGTGCAAATAGCAGCTTCAACACAGTTCCACCAAGTACACGCCAACTTCGAAGAACGCGTTGCCACGACTCCACGCTATAACTTCTGCGACTTCCATACCGTGGATTTGGACTTCCCGTAATTTCATTAGAAGTTGCAGTTCGGCCTTGCGATTAGGTAATAACTGTCAACAGGGAAATGCACACGAGACATTGCTGTTGATTGGTACCAAGTGCTGGGATTCACAGCACTGTAGTTATGATGCATGCTTGTCCCGATTGTTCAGCTGTTTGAAGACACTGTAAAAATTGGAATTATTGCAATTTTTTCGTTGGAATGCTTAGCGGAGCACAAGGCGCGTAACCTAACCTAACTTGACTTACCTAAAAGCTCACTATAAGCCTTCTTACGAGTATGCCGCTTCTCGACTACCGTATCTGTCCATAGGTTTCCTCAATTCCAAAAAGTTAAAAAAAAGTTCGAGTTTTACCAATTCAAGTTCATTGAATCCCTAAAATTCACATTATCACAACAATAAAATAGCTTATTGTTGAGGCTGCAAGTAAATAACTTAAAATACGGACGGGGACATTGCGAATTCTCTCTATCGTCGTTATGAATATCATTACAACGTTTTAGATATTTTATCGGCGCGCAATTAATCGCATACGCTTTGAAGTGTCCTTGAAAATCCTGTTTCAGCATGTTTGTATTCCCCTCGCCACTTCAAAATCAACCATTTTCTGATAAAAATCGAAGCTTTTACAACCACGCCTATCTTTATTACACTATCAGAATATTAAGTGATGTCGAAAAGATTAAAAAAAATATATAATAATAATTTTCTTACGTTATTTGTGTTTGCGTGAATGTGATCTTGCTCTTTGTTTCAATTGCGTTGGCTGTTTAAAAGTTTGGACCATGAATTTGGTCATAAAGCTAAGGTGGGGCTGTTCTACGTTCAATCGACAGCCATTAGGCTTGCCGTATACAGATGGTTTGTCAGCAGCATCTGCGGCATGCACAGGTAAACAAACGTATTGGTATGAATAAAAGCGGGTAGCTGTCATAAGCGCCAAAAACCACAAGCGCCAATCCGTAACCGCCAAACGAGAAAAGTCGCAGACGCCGAAGGTCTTAACCGCAATACTAACCTAACCTAACGTAATCTAACTTAATCTAACCTAACTTGACCTAAGCTAACCTATACGAACTTTGGCGTTTGCGACTTTTCTCGTTTGCCGGTTACGGACTGGCGCTTGCGGCGTTGGCGCTGCTGGTTTTTGGCGCTATCGAATGCCCCCCAATAAAAGCAAAACGGTTTTCTGACAAACTTTTGATGTATAAATCCGCAGGCCTTTAAGAGTGCCTAACATCGCTTTGAAAACTAACCGCTTTGCCATTTCTTTCATTTTAATAAGCTAATGTTCTTTCCTCTTGGTTCTCAGAAGGAGGATGTTTGAATACAAGGCGTTCTTTTTCTTTTTGATTATGTTGGTTTGTTTCTTAACTCCGATTGGTTTTAATACTAATGATGCTTCCTTTGCCATCTCGTTTAACCTGTCTAAAAGTCTGCTAGGCATTTTGTTCCCGGAAATGTGGAAAAATGCGTAATTTTAATTAAGCGATCAACAACTGCGTCTCAACTTGACGAATGAAAAGAACCTGCATAGTTGCCTAAGGATGCAAAAACTTGCTTTTGGTGCTTATAAGTTGGGTTTTTAATGGATCAAGGTATATGGACGGATCAAGTGGAAGGGTGAAAAAAGGCATAAATTTCATTTCATCACTGAATTTTATTTTAATAACGATTAGCTGTAACGTAAAATAATTATTCTTGTAATGAGTGTGTAATAATATCTCTTTTAACGGTGTTGTCCAAACAATCATACCATTACCCCTACCACTATCTACCTAATATCCCGTATCAACTATCCCTTTTAAGGAAGGACTATTACCTATTGACCATCGCTTAAACCAACTACCACTTAAAGTGACTAATTCACGGACGATCACCTACATCGACCATCTCTTATACAATCTCTTAAAACGACCATCACTTATGACGATCATCACTTAACGACCATTACTGATAACAATCGTTTCTTATGATGGCCATAACTTACCATCACTTATAACGACATACAATCTCTTAAAACGACCATCACTTATGACGATCATCACTTAACGACCATTACTGATAACAATCGTTTCTTATGATGGCCATCACTTACCATCACTTATAACGACCACCTCCTGTAACGACGATCTCTTGTATTGACCATAACGTATATCGACCATAGCTTAAAACGACCATCATTTGTAACCATCATCCAGCACTACGTCCATCACTTTTCAAAGCCCAACATTTAGAATCAGAACTTATAACGACTATAGCCTTTAGGACGTCCAGCACTTATAACGACTCTCATATGGATATACGCCTGGAAACTGAATACAAAAGCGATTCCTTTGCCCCGCCAGGAGTACCGAAAAACTCTTTACCACTACCGCCCAGCGATGCCGTTCGGAAAAAGAATAATTTATTTTAGAGGATCTTTTTAGTTCAGTATTGTCAAAATTTAAAAAAATACCACCTCTCTGAAAACCTGTAATTCAATAATTAAGGCATCTTCCAAAGCTCAAAATTGCCTAATTTCATGGAAAAAATCATACGAATTTCTCTTAATTAAGCTACATTTCACTCCATATACTTTGGGCTGTCATGGTTTAAGGTTAAGGGCGCGCCAAGAGAGAAATTCATGTATAGTTCAACATGCATTGTCTTGAAAAATGCAAAACGAGATTTATGACATTTTTCTGGGAATCCG
>Ga0058701_10002662_pt1 | contig 13677 bp, 11 predicted proteins | sample AgamicOrMae_FD_97039 | JGI IMG/M metagenome (GOLD analysis project Ga0058701, IMG submission 97039) | Agave microbial communities from Guanajuato, Mexico - Or.Ma.e | ecosystem: Host-associated > Plants > Phyllosphere > Phylloplane/Leaf | place: Guanajuato, Mexico | collected 2012-06-04 | reverse complement strand
CTGGCCCTTCGGGATGGGAAGGTTGGAATTTGGGGCGAAATTGTCGCTCGAGGATGGTGGCTTATCTTCGCCACCAATCACAGCCATCAGCTGATTGCTCAACGGTGTGACGTTTCGTTGCGGTTTTAGAGGCAAGCCAGACTCTGATAGCAAAGTCCTTATCCCCTCTAGTACAGTTCTGTTTCCCCGTTCTGCCATCCCGTTTAGCTGAGAGGTATGGACGCAAGACAACTCATGAAGTACATTCCGGTCTGACAACCGCGTATCTAGATCGTCATTAACGTATTCACTGCCGTTGTCAGTGACTATTGCCCCAATCATTCGATGATAACCAACTACACAGGTCATTATTATCAACTTGACAATTTCTTTCACCTGCATCTTAGATCACACAAAACGTATTATCGTGTAGCCTGTGTTTTCATCAGTGGCCAAGACATAATATCGGTTTCTTCCTATGCTCTCTACTCTCGCCGGTCCTCATGTATCTATGTGGAGAATTGCCACCGATCTATTCTTGATAGTGTTTCGGACAGGGTGAGGAGCATTGTGGACTCTTGCTAGCGCACAATGCTTGCAACTATCCCTTGAATCACCGCATAATTTGAGTCCCGATACGATCTGATCTCGTTGCAGACTCTTGAAGTTTATCGAGCTCGAATGGGCAAACCTTCTGTACCATTCGTCTTCGCTATATGTCAGTAACGCGAACTGATCATCATAGTCATTGTGAACATCGAATTCTTCATTTACATATGGTTCCAAAGTGAAGCTGTAGAGATGATTTTGTTTATATCCTCGCATCAAAATACGATCGTTCTTCAAGATTTCGACACATCTCTGTCTAGATACGAACTTTATGCCTGCTCCTTGGCCCATAGCTCTATCAACTGAAAACAGGTTCTTTTTCAAAGATGGCACCCAAAGAACTTCGCTGATAAACCCATATCCATTGCCGTATTTGAAGTAATATTTTCTCATCCCGTATGCCGATATTGAGGTTCCATCACCCAATGAACACGGATGAGGTTCCTGAAAAACATCGTAATACGACAGTAGATTGTTGTGAGGAGTCATATGAGATGTGGCTCCTGAGTCCACGTACCATATGTCTTTCTTGGGTTCTATAGGTGTGCCAGTCATCATGAAGGCTGCTTGTGGTTTTTCTATAGTCTCTTTCGCGGCCTCACTCTTCATTGTTCTATCGTTATTAATTCTATTTTTCTTCTCAAACTTGGCAACTTTTTCTATCTTTTGCTCCTTGCGGTCTCTCGCGATGTGACCTCTTTCATGACAATTGTAGCATTTGACTAGGCTGAAATTTCTCCCCTTATTGCTTCGCCTCTACGGATATCTCTGTATTCTCTCTCTTGAAACGAACTCTTTTGAGGCCTCCTCATCGATCACCTCGCTCATATGCTGGTTTCGAAGCGCTATCAATAAATCTGAAGCCTTGCCTTCTGGGTTCTGGGTCTGCGATGGTCCACATCCTTGCGGTTGTCTCCACGTGAGTTGGTAAGCTGTTTCGAATAGAGCAGATTTTCATGTCTTCACTTATTTGCGCGCCTTGTGACAGGGCCATTCCTACCAACATTTCATACCGACCACAAAAGGAAGCGATATTGTCTCCCTTGATCCATTTTAGGTTGAGTAGATTCTTGACCATGATCGTTCGTTATTTCTCTGCAGTGCTCTCATTGTTTTGCTTAATTTTTGCCCACAATTCCATCGCATTCGAGCAATTTCTAGTCGCGTTGATCTGTTCATCAGTCATTGCACTGTACAAAATCGCCATCGCCTTTTGCTCCTTCTTAGCATTGTTGATGTCGTCTTTTACTTTCAAGTCTCCAGTATAATGTTCCCACAGACCCCCGGCTTTCAGCGTCGCAACGATCAATTTCTGCTAGCTCACATAGTTTAGCCGATTCGTTAGCTTTATCTCGGACATCTTACTTTCTCTCTTTACACATCTCTGCTACCATGAAGTAAACTCACAAAGTAACTTTTACTGACTGTGTCATCCGATGGATACACGACTTTATTAATACTCTACTATGGGTTGCAGATCTTGCTGATTCAGCTCGGTCGAGCTGAATCAGCTCGTCACTCAATCAGACCAATCGCGCGATGGCCCGACGACTGAATGAGTACTCCAACAATATGGCAGTTTTCCAGAGGGAATCAGTGAATAGAAATGATGAGATTACCATGTATCAGTTGGGTCGTTATCTTAGCACTAATGAAGCCTTTTGGAGAATCTTCGGTTTCCAAGTCCATGGTCGGAACCCAGCGATCCAGCATCTGCAAATTCACCTCGAAAACGGGCAGCGTGTATATTTTCGACCTAAAAGAGCCCATGACGTAGCCCAAATCCCCCTGCCACTACCCTCACCGGCTTCTTCAGTCTCTGCCGTAATGATTCCGATGCGCGGAGATTGCTATATCAAGATGTCCCGAGGCACTATGTTTGAAACAAGGCGAGGAAAGTGTGAACCAGGCGATAGAGGGGGACTGCAATCGGAAGAATGTACGCTGTGCATCCAAATAACGGCGAATGCTTCTATCTACGCATCTTACTGAGCAAAGTACGTGGGCCGGTCTCATTCGAGCACCTTAAAACAGTTGGTGAAACTGTTTGCGAGACATTCCGGGAGGCCTGCTTGAGGCGAGGTTATCTTGATGATAATAGACAGTGGCAGAATGCGCTCGAAGAGGCTAAAGAAACCAGATTGTCAGTCGCTATAGGATCTTTATTCGCTATCATCGTGCGCGTATGCTCTCCAGCCCAGCCTCCAGTTCTCTGGGCTAACTTCAAGACTGCTATGAGTGAGGATATCCTAGCACACCAAAGCCGTGTGAATTCGGACATCATTATCGATTTCAATGATCGCAAATTTAGTGAAGCCTTGATACAGATTGAAGATATCGTTCTCGCCAAGACAGAACAAACTTCATCGAGATTCGGCGTTCCTTCCCCAGTTCGCGACAGCGACTACGCTTTAGCCAGTGAAGTTCTGCGGGAAACATCCTACGATGTCGACCATCTGGAGGAATTCGTGTTGCTGATCATTGGTCTTCTCAATCCGGAGCAGAGATCTGCCTTTAATACTTTGAGGCTCGCTATTCAGGATGCTATTCGAGATTGTTCTACACCAGGGAGACTCTTCTTCCTGCACGCACCGGGAGGGACCGGGGAAACTTTTCTGCTGAATCTCCTTCTCGCCGACGTGAGATCTCAGAGGAATATCATCTTGGCAACAGCCTCATCCGGCATAGCAGCCACTCTTATGCCTGGTGGTCGCACGACACATTCAGCATTCAAGTTACCTCTCGATATCATCTGACAAGAGCAACCCATGCTCAAAATTAGTCCCGGAACCGCGAAAGGCCATCTATTGAGGGAATGTGTGGCAATAATATGGGACGAATGCACCATGTCGCACAAGGGATCCTTGGGGGCCTTGGAACGAACCCTCAGAGAGCTACGCATGACTTTCAATTCATCCTTCTTTAGCGGCGTTATCATCATTTTGGCTGGAGACTTCAGGCGGACGCTGCCTATGATACCTAGATTAACTACAGCAGATGAGCTCGATGCTTGCCTTATGCAGTCAACTCTTTAGAGCCGCGTGGAGAAAGCTCAGACTGACGATAAATATGCGTGTCCAGCGTTTTCAAGAGCCTAGTGCAGCAGAATTTTGCAGAAAACTTCCCATGATAGGTGAAAGAAGGGCTCCACTCAACGATCGTTATATAGTTAAATTTCCCCCAAGTATTTGCTAATTGGTTGATTCACGAGGCGCATTGATCGAACGAATATTTGGCGATCTACCCTCCAAGATAACGGATCTGGATTGGTTGCGGCAGAGAGCTCTGTTGCCTCCCAAATATGAGAGAATAGATGAACTGAATTCGAGGATTCAGGATATGCCGACAGATAGGCCCACGTTAATCCGCTACTCGCATGATTCGACTGTCGAGAGAGATGATGCAGTCCGCTATCCCGTTGAATTCCTCAACTCCTTATCACCCTCTGGCTTTTCACCCCACAGGCTCGAAATAAAGGTCGGCTCCCCAATAATATTGTTACGGAATCTAGATCCACCAAGATTGTGTGATGACACGAGATTGGTGGTCAAATATTTACAATATCATAGCGGCCACTATCCAAGCCGGCGAGCATAGAGGGAAAAACGTCCTTATCCCTCGGATACCTCTAATAAGCACAAACCTGATATTTCAGTTCAAGAGAACACAGTTCCCTGTTGGGCTTGCGTATGCGATCACAATAAATGAGTCGCAGGGGCAGTCTTTGGATGTTGCCGGACTCGACCTATCTACCCCATGCTTCTCGCACGGCCAACTGTATGTGGCATGCTCCCGAAGACCCTTATTGTATAAGCACCGAACGGCGAGACTAGGAACATTGTGTATCAACAAGCTCTCACGTAAAGCTCGCTACAGCACCCGTTCGACTTGACTTCTCTCTGCTCTTCTCCTCTCTCTCTCTCTCTCTCCCTGAGGTACTCATTTGGAATCTAAGATCATAGAAAGCAGCATCTGATCGCTCCACTTCTTTTCCACACTGTAGCCCAAACTATTCTCGCCCATAATCAACTATATCAGGACACTCAACCACTCACGCATGGTGTTCGGACCCGAAGTCTCGGAGGATTAGCCCCAAACGCCGGAAAATCCCACTAACAGAAGCCTGCGGAACTTTAACACGCGGACATTCCACTCGAAATGAAGCCGATTTTGTATTTTTATTCCCGTTGTCCCTGCGATTGTTTGGCTTCAAACCGCATGCGGATCAGCGGGTAGCCAGCTAGTACAACTATGAGACTTTACGCAGTCAGAGACACCTTGGCCAAGAATAAGAGATATTGATAGCCTGGTTTTGGTATCTGAAGCTTCTGTCAGCCGGTAATGATAGTAGTTCGTAGACCCGGGGCCTAGATACTAGCTTTCCTGCCTGCTCACCTTGTTTCGGGTGGCAGTTCGCAGAGGCACTAGCTAGCCACAACCTAGCTAGTTGGGTGAGTGAACTACATGCCATCAATGAATCCATGCCTGAAAAACAGGAGATCCATCGTGCAAGGATCTTCTTGAAGCGTCCCAGGCAGACGGAGGAAACTTAATACTTGTACAAGCTCAAGATCGGATGTGAGATCAGCTACAGCACAGCGCACAGCTCCAATATGGACTTCCCCGGACTATGAAGGCACTTGGTCTACTCATTCAGATTTTATCCCGACTAAATGGATCATTATTAGCTCATCAATACTAAGATCGGCCGAAGCGAATTAATATCCAAACTACACCTACGCTACTACCTTGGACGACCAAGAGAGAAGAAGATGTCAATCTTGATCGAGATAATTGCCGCATTGGCAGCTTTTCTAGTAGGTTTGATGCTCAGGAGGTACTTCATCTTGACTTCTGGTGAGCAGAAAACTAACCTACCATTCATAAAAGATTATAATTTTCTGACTGGTTCAAAGGATATCATCTTCACTAATGACAAGGTTCTCGCTGTGAATGCACACGATCGTCACCTCGAGATGGGCGATACATTCGGCTGCTATTTCGGCCAGAACATGCAAGTATTCTGTCGCGATCCCGACTTAATATACAAAGTCTGTGTTAGCGACTTCCAAAAGCACAGAAATCGTTACTACGTCAACAGTTTATCGCCCTACATGAAGGCATCTCTATTGGAGGCCAGAGATAATCAATGGCAGACATCACGTCGTGCAATAGGATCGATCTTAAAAGCATCAAAGTTGAAACTAGACAATGTGGACTCGGATATTGATCTTTCTATTAGTCAAATGTTGAAGAGCATAGATAAGCGTCTCGTGGAGTTCAAGACCAAGGGAGAGGAGGAAATCTTGGATGTTTATCAAATAAATAAGAACTTTGTCATGCAATCCATACTTAAAATCATCTATGATCAAGATAATTTGGTCAACTTTGACAACGACTACAACGACATCGTCGAAGACCTCTACAAGTTCATCAATGTTAACTACGAGTTCGTTGCCAGGATTTGTTTCCTGCTCCCCGTTCTCACTGATCTTGTCCGACCGCTCCTGAGCTGCTTCGATCACGGAAAATGCTTAGCACTGCTGACCCGAAAGTTAGAGAAGATTCTGGGGCAAACGCTCAGGCAGCAGCAATTGGAAGGTAGAAGGCTCACCACAATACACTCACTTGTCAATTCCTACAGAAAAGGAGAGCTAAGCAGGGAACAATTGATGGGTAATGCGGTGTTTCTGATGATAGCAGGATTCGCAACATCGGTGGACTCTATGTCGGCATTGATGTGGGAACTAGCAAAAAATCAAGAAGTTCAAGATAAGTTACGCGCAGACTTGAAGCAGTACGGAGAGGGCTCTAAATACTTGGAGCAATGTCTCAATGAGACGCTCAGATTGTATCCAGGTGCCATGACGAATCGAGAGCTCACTGAGGATATTTATCATGACAATTTCCGTCTCGTCAAGGGCCTCTGTTTTAACATCAGCCTCTATTCAGTCCATCGTGATCCCAAGTATTGGGGACCAGACGCTGAGATCTGGCGACCCGATCGGTTCGATCCGCATTTGGCGGCAAAGTTTCACCCGGCTCAATTCATACCCTTTGGCATCGGACCTAGGAACTGTGTTGGTTACAACTTAGCAAAACTAGAGCTGTCTAAGTTCACAGTGCAATTTATACTCAAGTATAGGATTGAAACCTGTCCCACAACCCAATCGAAGCTAGAATTCGTCCCACTGGGAGCACTGCCATTTGCTCTACCACTCCAGGGTCCGGTCCCCTTGAAGCTTACACAGGTTTTGGTTTGAATGTGATAACGAGAAGCAGGAAATTGGAGATATATTGCCGTTTAGCTCTCCATCAACAGTCTGGTGCTCGCTTGCTGCTAACTAATTCAGGGTTGCAATAAAATAATCCCCCAGAACAAAACTTATCCTGAAAGGCTCTCAGGTTTCTTCATCTTTCTACCTAACTCAGAGTTCTCATGATCTCGGTGGACAGGATTGCAGTTTCTGCACCACCTCTATTATCATTACTACGAAAGCATCTCGTGTCGATCGATCCAGATCCCACGACTGTGTTGCTACGCTTGTGTGCATTCCACCGACTTCAGTCTATCAAGTGTTCAAGCTGAACCCTTGCCCTGCTGCCTCTGTAAGTATTTTCTGCACTTGGATGACAGCGACATTCCAACATTGAGTTTTTCGACTTGCGGGGCTCGAACTTTTCGCCAACTCGCCTAAAAAAGGGGGCTGGTTTTGCCTAGCACAACTGTGGATCCTGACGTGAAACGTCTATATCACTTTGGACATGCTGATGGGCCAGAGATCGAACGGTTGTACCGAAAGCTCTCTCTTGAATAGGCCAGTAAATTTCCTTACGCAGTGTCAAGTAACTGCGAGCACGGACGACACAAGAGGGAGATCTCGACTTGTTTCATGCGTTTTTCTCAGAGATGCTTCGGCAAAGACCAGTCACTATAGCTCCGATTCGTTTTCTCACAGTGTTTTCGTCAGTCTTTTCTGTATCACAAATGGATTAAATTGAATCGGCTCCTTGGACTAGATCGAGCCCCAAACATCAGTCTTAACCTGAATCTATATCGAGCCATAATCACTCGCTAACAGTCAACTACCAAGCCAAGGCGACGAGAAGGTTGTTTTATCCCACACACACGTCGAGTTCTGGGAGCAAGAAAAACACCATCATACATCAATATTATACATTTCCAGTGGAAATGCAGATAAACCACTACTAAAGTCAATGGATATTATCGCCTCATTCGTATCTTCGCCCAAGAGGACACTGCCAAATCATCAATGCCCAATGCAAAGCTCGGTATTCCCATCATGGAACTAAACTTGGCCCGAAGAATGCTGCCGTGGGAATATAGTGCGAGAGACGTTCTCACGACATCTGATTGCTGTGTGCAGGATCATTCATGCAAGCAGAACTTTGGTTTCAGCGAGATAACTCGCTCAATGCGAATTTGCTTTCGACCGGAAACAACTAGACAGACGGTAGTTGAGGTTAAGAATCGGAATATCAGAAAATTTTTGGAATGAATATGTTGCGAACTAAGAGACTAGAAAAGTCGAGACCGCACTGAGAGAGAGACCTAGCGCCGAGCCGCAAAACTCATCCACTTTACATTGCAGATGAACTAATTCTAAACGGAGATGCAATGAAACTCATCAAATAGTTACCTTATTACTTTCGTGGAGCCTTCAACGAAGACTCGCCTTTCTGAACATATGGATGTTGTTTTGGCTTACTTGGCCAATTTCCCTCAATTTGTATAAAACGTGATTATCTTCTCTAAAATTTGTTACTTGTGCTTGCTCTGTGCAATGTTGATCCGCATGAGTTCTTCGTCAGAAGTTTCCAGCGTCTTGCTATCCCAAAACTCTACCCCATCACTGGAAGAACAACCATTCCTGTGGTTGTTGGATTAGGTGAGTACCGACTCACCTGTGTCCACTCTCTCCTGAGAGACTCTCTAGATCAGTTGATCAAAGAATTTTTTTAGCCCGGATCGCCCATATTTGAACTCAAGCTGATGAATATACAACCAGTGGAGATTTATTGCGATAATCCGGGTTGCAACTGATGAGAAAAGTCTGCAAAGAAACCGGCATGTGGATATCCGTGCACGGTTTACTCGTGAGAGAATCAAGGCTGGGGAAGCTGGAGCACAACTTGACCGCGGCCCATTTGAACCAGTGCATAATGTTAGAAGCATAATATGATCCGTGATTCTGAAATCAGGATGATCAGATTCCAGACATCAAAGGCTCTAGACCTAAGAGGCCAAAACTGGGGGCGGTATCGCAATCTCTTGGTCAATGAGCAACGAAAATCAAGAAGCCTATCCCAGGATTGGCTTCTGGATTTTCTGACCGTTCCTGGGTTTCTCATTCATTAGCAAAATCACTGCACGAGGCTTCTGGGTGCTAGTCCAGTTATGGTCGTTGGATGTGCTGCGAGGCGGTCTATGGTGTCAAGTCACCTCGGGTATCGTGGACAAACGCGGAAGCCGGAAATATATTTTCCGATTGGATTTGACTCTAGGTAGAATCGAGTACATCGCGGTCGATTATGGTGGAATTCGGTTGAGAACTAACTGAGATACACGCTTCGGTCTGAGTGTCATCGTGGACTTAATTTGCGGCTTGGCCGACGGGTCCTTCAGAGATTGAGCCGAGCACTGCTTCAAATGGGAAGGTTTCCGCAGGTGCATCCTGATAACCACCAACCTCCGTCACTGCTTCGGAAGTCATATTCCGATCGATAACCTGATTCTTCGATTGTTCGCGCATTTGCTGAACTTTGAGCGTCCTGCTGGTTGCGATCAAGCTTCTTCTGGCTTGGTGGATACCTCACTCTGAATAGCCCCTTCCCGGATCGGCAGAACAACGCTACGACGACTGCTTCACACTCTCTACGGACAAAATTCTGAATTCAGAGAAAAGAACTGTATCACATCAACTTTCCTTGTGCTCTTGCGGCGTTTTTATTATACAGTGTAGTTAGATCAATGTAAATCTATAAATTATACAAATTTAGCCTCAATTCCCATCCCAAGGCGATAAGTCGACGAATGCTAATGCATCATTGACTACACAACTGAGGGAATTGGAGAAAGAGAAATTTAGGTCTGACTTTCTTGACAGCCCCATTAGTAATGTTAGATAGCAAGGAATATCTGAGCGTTTCATCAAAGCACCAACTTGGACCTTGTCGCACCGCAAATGAGTGGCCGAGAAGCTCAAAGATCCTCCGGTGCGGAGCACATAGCTCCTCGTTCTGAGGCGAATCTTAAACTTCCGATTAAGGATCGTCAAATGTCGGTCCCAGTCTATTGGAACATAATTGTTCTTCGAAACCTCCGGATGGCATTTCAAGTTGCGGTCGAACAGGTCATAAATGTCGACGATTAAAGGCGGTCCTGATATGTTCGTCATTGTGTAGGTCAATTTTCCTCCTAGGATTGATATTTCCTGCTGATCGCTCAATGGATATCTTCTCTCCTCGAGTGGTCGTCACCTGCGACGTGTTCTTTGGCCCACACCGCCAAGAAACAGAACTACCTCAACCGAAGGCGACACAGGAAAACGATGCGCTCGTCCGCATGAGGTGGGTAGACTCCCAAGTTCAACAACAGGTGAGTGGAGAGGATGCAGAGAGTCGTGAGCGAGGTAGAGAGCTGGATGTGGAGTGCAGTAATGATGTCGAGCGTGTGGAGACGAAGAGGAAAGAGGAGTTACGAGTGAACCGACACAAACAGCTCCAGAACGAGTAGGAAGAAATAACAAGCCGTACATAAGCCAGGCAGACTTAATGAGGTTCTTTGAGGAAATAAGTATGACCGTCGAAGCAAGCCGACGCTCAGCTGGAGAAGATGAACGATCATCAGCTACCGAAGAGATCATCTACCACACAACCGAATAGCATGGAGACGAGCAAGCCGAGCCAGATGCCGGCAATCCACCGCCACCTCCGCCGAGGTCGTCCAGCCTCTTACTAACCAGTGACCAAGGGAGAATTCCATGTAATTATGACGAAGCGGTTAGGGGTGACAATTCGGCTGGATGAACTGAGGCCATAGGCGAGTAATTAAAGGCACACCAAGATTACGGAACGTGGATTGATGTCAACAGGCCCAAGAGAGCGAAGCTGCTAACCGCAAGAAGGGTGTTTGTCCTGAAACGAAACGCGGAGGGCGAAGAAGAGAGAGCAAAGGCACGACTGGTGGCACGGGGGTTCGAACAGAAGTTTGGAAGAGATATCTTTGAAACGTTCTCACCTGTCCTACGCCTGGAGACAGTCCGAACCTTCCTGACAATAGCAGAGCTGAACGGATGGGTGAGGGTGCAATTCGATATCGCCACTGCCTTCCCACACAGGCCAGTCGAAGAAGAAGCATTTATGGACCCTCTCAAGGGGTCGTGGTCCCACAAAACAAATGTCTCAAGCTGATCAAAGCCCTCTATGGGCTACGCCAAGCACCAAAAGCCTGGGATCAAGCACTGGATAATGCACTGTCTGAAATGAACTTCAAGCAAATTAAATCCGATGCGTGTGTGCACGAAAACAGTGACGCCTCAATCATCATCCTCATCTATGTAGACGATGAGATCCTAGCTGCGAGAATTAGAAAAAGCGCCCAGAAAGTCATCAGCGAGCTTAGCAACCGTTTCAGAGTGAGAGAGATGAGCGGCTCAATGTTCTTGGGAATTGAGCTAGTGGAGTTCGCCAGTGGGCTCAGATTATCACAGAAACGCTACGTTGATGACATTCTGAAGAGATTCAATATGATAGACGCAAAACTCTCCGAAACACTTTACTTAGACGTGGAGAGTGGAGATGAAGACGGAAATGAACGAACTCAAGCCCCCTATCGGGAGGCAATAGGGTGCCTGACATATCTTACGTCGTGTACCAGGCCAGATATTCTGTAGTGCACCAATAAGCTGGCAAAGAAAAACAGCGCACCGACAGAGCACAATTGGAACCGATAAAGCAAATGATGCGATATCCTACAGTCGAGGTCATCTCTGGCTGCGCTTGTGGAACTGAAATTGACGCGTGCGGAACTTACCTCTGCGACAGCGGAACGCGAGAATCTGTTGCCAGAAATCTTAACGGCGCGAGTTTAGGCGTGTCAGTCTGGACGACCAATTAGAATTGCGCCCATACTGGTCAGTGGCCTTCCTCTCGATCACCTTCTCTCATCCTCTCGTTCGCCTTCTCTCATCCTCTCTTCTCTTGTTGTTCTTCTCTGCCATTTCTTGACTTGTCTTACTCGAGGGAAATATATTTTATCATCGCAAATTTGCATCGAATTGCCTGAACCCAAGACCATAGCACCCAAAAGTCATGGCTCCTAGACGTAAATGGAGTGAAGAAAGAATAACGCTTCTGAAAAAAATGGTCGAGCAAGAGGAGTCGACAACGAAAATTGCAAGACTTGTCGACATGTCAGTACGAGCCGTCCAACAATTCATCCAAGATCATGAAAGCGAAGAGCTAGGTGGCCAATGGCGCCCCTTTGTCCGTCGCAAAGATGGGAGAATTGGAAAAGGAGAGGCGCGAAAAGGTGCACTTGTGGCGATTCTAGAGCGAGATTGCACCTTGACTCAACAGCAAATAGTCGACGAATTTCCTGACGATCTTAAGTGTTCGAAGCGCACCCTAGCCAAGACACTGAAACAGCTCGGCTATTTGAGAAAGAAATTGAAGAAGATTCCAGCCGAGCGTAATAGTGCCCAAAACATATCTGCTCGCCGCGTTTTTGCTCAGGCGCTAGCACGCAAAGCGGATACACGACTTTTCTACCTCGATGAGACGGGATTCAATCTGCATTCTGGGCCTCGCTATGGGTACTCGCCCATAGGAACCACCCCTTGTCACACTGATCCAGGAAACCGAGGCCAGAATCCATCTGTCCTCGCTTGTATTGACTATAATGGTGTAGTCCTATCTGAGCTCAAGGATGGCGCCTACGATGGCCCCGCTTTCAGCCAATTTTTAAATCAGCTTTTGCATCTCTTGCCACAAGGAACAATTTTGATCATGGACAACGCAAAGTTCCACAAGAGGCGGATATAAAAAATCAGCTCGAATCGGCGGGTCAACTGGTCAAGTATTTGCCGCCTTACAGCCCACAGCTGAACCCAATTGAGGAATTCTGGGCGGTTCTAAAAAACAAGCAAGCAGCCTTGCGACCAAGACCGTGAGATCGAGCCCAACTTAGACATTGTGTCCTGTGCTGAAAGAACTGGAGCACTTCGACATGTCTGGTTTCTACAACCATATGCGTAGGTTTCTCTCCATCGCGGCACAGAGCGAGCCCTTCCTTTAATGCATAGGGCGCTTTCAGTGCTTCGACATGCGCATTGATATATGCAAACCTGTGCATTCGTTTGTGCGAGAAGCGCATGAAATTGTTCGACTAGTGTAAAATGAAGTTCCAGCCGCGCAGTAGTTAGTGCGTGCCCCGCAGTTTCGCAGTTCCTCGACTGTAAGGAAACGAGAGTTTATTGTTTGCAAATAAACAAGAATGACAGAGCGATACGAGCATATGCGGACGTGGACTGGGGCAGAGCCGACCCTGGTCACTCAACCTCTGGAACAATCATCATCCTGGGTGGCTATCCCATTGTATTTGGGTCCAAGAGGCAAACAACGGTATCACTTTCTACTGCGGAGGCGGAGTACATCTCGGCAAGCGAGGTGGTGAGAGAGCTAACTTGGGTCGTACAATTTCTGCGAGATAAGATATGATCACCCCCAAGCAGTCCTCCTTGTAGACAACAAATCGGCCATTCGACTAGCAGAAGATAGAGAGACAAAGAAACGAACAAAGCACTTTAATATTATACATCACTTCATTCGAGACCAGGTGAAGAAAGGCATAGTTGAGATTGAACATATTGCTAGCGAGATCCAGCCAGCGGACATCCTCACGAAACCACTAACAAGGAAACACACCTGATGTGTACCATCATATCTGCGCATGCGTGGTATCGTTGTGTTCGGCGCACTGCACTGAGCAAGAAATGTGCACACCTTTTCCCATGTTATGCGTTTTTTTGTCCATGGCTACGCGAGAATTGGCCACACTCTGTGCGT
>Ga0058701_10002661_pt1 | contig 13680 bp, 10 predicted proteins | sample AgamicOrMae_FD_97039 | JGI IMG/M metagenome (GOLD analysis project Ga0058701, IMG submission 97039) | Agave microbial communities from Guanajuato, Mexico - Or.Ma.e | ecosystem: Host-associated > Plants > Phyllosphere > Phylloplane/Leaf | place: Guanajuato, Mexico | collected 2012-06-04 | reverse complement strand
CTTGAAAATTTTGTATTTTATTGGAAAAAAATCTTCAAATTTCTCTTAAGCTAAAATTCTCTCCAAATACTTTGGGCTGTTATGGGTTAACCAAATTTTATTTAGGAATTGGTTATTCACCTGTCCGGTCCATGTAAAATACACTCAAGCCCTTTTTACATGCGTCGAAGTCCCCCATCCAAATGAATGTCTTCTTGTCCATTGCCCCAGCGTTCAAGTCTCCAATGTAAATGTATGTCGGGTCAATAGCAACACCTCATTTAACATTCCTTCTCGCGCACGAAGCTTACTTTGAGCGAGATGCTTTTTTGAAGCGAGATGAATTTTATGTTAAGATCTTGAATTTTCTTCATAGACGATGCCTGCCGAACTACGTTAAGGCGAGGTATAGTGTGTCTCTACAAAAACTTTTCACGATGAAGAATCATTTAAAATGACTTAAACGTTGAAGGATACGTAAAACTTCGATCGTTCTCCCTGCCCCTTCCATTACTCACAGAATTTTTTTCTGACGTCGGGAAAATTTCTCTTGATAAAGTGACAAAACAGTTTTTTCCTTCCCGCAAGATTTTTTCTTCTTGCAACAAGAACATTTTTTTACTGCAAGGAAAAAAAATCTTGGGACAAGAAAAAAAATCTTGGGACAAGAAAAAAAATCTTGGGGCAAGAAAATCGTTACTTCATCACGAGGAATTTTCTTGGCGTCAGAAAAAAATTCTGTGAGTGGCGCACGGCCCACGCAGGCCATGCACCTGAACCCAGCCAGCAGGCAACCTCCTGACACGTGTGCATTTGTCTCGCTCGGCATGCAGGCTGCGTTGTAAGCGGGCGTCGCTACACCGACGGCGCAGCCATCCCCGCGGCGGCGCGCTCGCCCTGCGAGAGCTGCTTCTGCCTGCGCGGCCAGGTGCGCTGCGCCCATAGCCGCTGCGCGGGCCCGCTGGCCGGCTGCACGCCCGTCCTGGCGCCCGGACGCTGCTGCCCTGTCAGCTACGACTGCGGTAAGTCACCCCCCCCATCCTTTGTTCCGAACCCACAAAGACGGCCGCCTTTCAAAGATGAGCGAGACGACGCTCCTTTCAGTGCATAGTTGTTTGACCCCCGCGGAAAACTTAACCTCCATTATCTTAAACCTACTATTAAAGCCCCCCGACCCCCCTCACTTTTTACCCGCTTTCGAAGAGAATTAGAGTCTAGCTCTAAATATTTCAAGATCACTGACAAAAATGGGTTAGCTAGGTTAACTCACAAATTAGTAAAATAAGGGACACATAACTTGGTCAGTAAATGTTACTAGTGGGTTAGTATATGTTACCAGCACATTAATGATGTACTGACACCGTGTTAGTCACTTTTATTAGCACGGTGGTTACATTTACTAGCCAACCTGGTAATATTTACTAACTAGGTTATGTGTCCCTCATTCCACTAATCTGTGAGTAGACTTAGCTAACCATTATTCTGCGTGAGCACAGCGGAGCGAGACACAAGCACTCGCCGAAGTTAGGTAAATTTAACTTACGCGGCTCTATGTCATGTAATCCTCAGGACGTTATAAAAGATAATAACAGGGTAAACAGAAAGGAGAAAATTCCACGATTCAAAGTGCGCCTTTTGAGTGCCCTCCAGGATTGCATTAATTAAGCAAAATTTAGGTCTGCCCACGAGTTTGCCCCTCCTATTTTCTTCCAATTAAATTCAGCCCAAGGGTCCTCAAGCGTCATCCTACTTGATATTCTTATCAACTTCACGTAAATGCGATTGGACTAAAAAATTCGACTGAATGGAAAAAATAATTATAAAGAAGCAAGATTTTAATCAGACTCTGAATATAACATAACTATGAGAACCTCTAAATTTAAATGAAATCCTTAAGGAGGTATAGAATCGACCCGGTTCCAAGGATGAAAAGATAAGTTTATTCCAACGAGTCCGATCTATGATACGGCCTGAAGCTCTAATTGGTTGTGTCTCTTACACGCTCGCGAATGAAATGGGTATGCTCCTATAAAAGGGTGTTGCAGAATTTCCTGTAACTCGTCATCTCTCGCCACAGAGTCCTTCTGTTAATTTGACCATTTGAAAAAGAATCTCGTTTTCCGCAATATCATTCCTCAGATATAAAATAATATTGCATTCGGAATCACTACTTTCTTACTTTCTGACCAAATTTTTATGATTTTTCAACTGTAACACCTTGACAGAGCGTGAATGGTAAATTTGGCGTTAAGGGTATCAGTTAACATGCAGGCGCGGAATCGAGGAGGTAGGGCCTAGGCTGGAAATTAGGTGAGGAGGGCCCGGGGCAAGGGCGGTTTGGGGGGGGGCTACCGCCCCCATGGAGGTCCAAAGGTAGGCAAAACGCAATGCAAAGCCCTGGCGGAGCTTCGTTCTGCTCTGCTATCTGGCTTTTTGAATGAAATCTGGAAATGTTAATCAAAATTCGGGAATTAACAAAAAAAGAAGAAAAAAGGCGTAAAATTCCATACAATTCCTTATTACGGTACTGAATTCAAAAAGGTGCGACTTCACCTGGCCAAGTTCGCATTTCACGAAAAGTTCTTCTTTCTAATCGCCTATACCTCCCGTGTGCGATTTGTTTTTATTCCAAGTTCACGGGCGTAGAGACCTAATATCTACTCGCAAGAGCCACGGCTGGCCACATCTTAGAAACTATTATTTTAGCAGCGAAGTGTTACAGGTAGGCGACCCGCACGACAACTATTACTTGGACCGCTCCCCTCAAGGACCAGCCTTAAAACCGCCCTTGGCCCGGGGAGGGGGGATAGGGACAGAAATATCGGGAAAGCACTACTACCGTCCGGTGTTTTTCGGACTCCTGAGACCTCAAAACGTGAAAATTCGTTAAAATCTCAAATTCGACTTTTTTTTTTCGTTGAAAATACTTCCCTATCGGAAAAGTAAAAATGTTAGCAACTGCATCAGTATTAACTAGATAGACGTCCTCGTAGCAAGAATCTGATCATCTAAAAAGGCAATACAAAATTATATTCTTAAAATTATGTACAGTACTAGCAAAAATTCTTCTTCTTCTTGTTTTCCCTTTGGAAATACAGTAAGGAGAATAAACAAAAGAAAGGTTCAAATATGACTTGTTCTTCATTTAAGTGCTCTGAAATTTAGCTGTTTTCCTTGTAGTACAAAAAGATACTTTTTGGTGGTCAGAAATAAATTGCGGAGAGCGTCCAAAAGCCAGTTATCCAATCAATCTCAATTAGATGCTCCTCGACCCGGGTCTATTATGTCCGGTACCGTAAATAATTTTTTTGTAATTGTTTTTGCAGCGGGAGTAGTCGGCAATAAAACCTCAGTTGATGAGACATCAGATGCAGACAAGGTAAAACAGCAATATCAGATAGTTGGCTATTTTTATTTAACATGGTAAAAAATCTCTGTAAATGTAGGTGGCAAAATTTAAATTTCTTTTGGTGCTTAAAAAATCAGACAAATTAAAAAAAAGTCAAATAAAAAAAATAATAATAAAAAGAATAAAATAAATCGAACTGAAACATCAAATCACTGCTCAAAAATATTCCAAAAGTGTGTTATTTTAATTCAAAATAAAATCACTCGAATACGAAAAAAGAAAAACCTTGATGATCAGACAAATAAAAAAAATATGTTGCATGGAGTCTAAAGCTGCATCTTTAAAAAATGATTTTTAAATCTAAAATAATTGAAATTAAGAATTTGGAACTAACAGCCTCTTTGAAAAAGAAAAAAAAAAGAAAAAAATTCTTAGCCTGTGCGATTTAAGCCGTCTTAAAAAAATTACAACAAAATCATGTTATGAAGGCAGTGTCCTCTCGACCTAAATACGTTTCTTTTGTGCCTTTATGAAAAACAATGTCAGCGGCTCGTATCCTTGAACGGATTCAGGCCATCCGCCCTTGTCTCGAGAAATTAAGTCTGCAAAGCGCTTTTATTAAAACAGGGCAGCGCACAATGGGAGAACCAGGTCCGATCGCTGGGAGGGTCAACAGTGAATCCTGCTGAGAATCGTAGTAACCGTGAAGTATCGAGCACGGTGTTTTCAACGGCACAAACAGCGCCAGCCAGCCCTCCCATTGTTACTACCATCAAAACAATCACAACCAGTGAATCTCAACATGCCAAGACTCAAAGGAACATAACCTACCTGACAAGGAAGGTTTCTGCAGGAATTAATGTGGGGACAGATCATACACAGGGCGAAAGACGATCTGCACAAGGAACTGTCAATAGTGAAAGTCCTAAAAAGAGTGAAGACTATGACTATGATTATATGTCCCTTCCTCCATCACTTCCTAATTTAAGGTGAGTAAATCAGCTTTAAGACATTACTAACTCTTTAAAGATAAAATATAGACAACGGTAAGGTTTAATGTAACCATGAAGTAAATGAGAAGGGGCTTGCCTTGCCACTCCTGCCTCAGGTTGTACATGTCTTGTTGACAAGTGGCATCATTTGAGAATTTTAGAGAAAAGCAAATATTTCCTTGCAGAATCATCCCTTTTGTCGCTGCAGATGCAGTATCAGATGAGAAACCAAAGGAAAAGGTAACCAGTCAAGAAGCTGGTACAGTCGAGGTAACAAATCCGCAGGAAGGAGTTCAGGCCCTAGCAGGTGATCCCGATATACAATTTTCACCTCCTCAAGCAACGGAAGGTAAAATAGGTCGGCTGCCAACATGATTCCTGGTAATGTAACAACATGATAAGGGAAAAATCTAGAGATGTGACATGTCATTGTAAATATGTTTAAAGGTGGATTTGAGCCAAGACAGCCACCAATTGATGAGCCCTTCTTTCATTCAAAGTTTATGGTACCTCTCATTACTGCCAGTGTAAATGGACCTGTCGTAAATTCGGATTCTTCTTCAAAAGACGAGGGGGCTGAACCCACTGGTAAACCTGACATTGAAAAGGTGCAGACGACTTTAAATGAAGAAACAACGACTACGGAAGCCACAAAAGCAATACTCAAGAAAGGTATGCTTCAAATACAAAATTTTGATAAAAACACCCATGAGCGCAAAACTTATCACTTATCAAATGACGTTTTTTTACTCTAACCTGTGAACCAGCAGAAAGGTTATCTTGCACCTGCCTGTCCTGCAGACACCAGTCTTCTCTCGTTCAAGAGCAATATTCAGCTTAAAACTTCAAACACTCACAAAGAAATAGATCTTCTTAAAAATTTAACGCTTTTCCACGAACTGTCAACTCTTACTTTCACTAGAAACAATTAAAGTTGGACTTTAATGACAATAAGTACGACACCGCCAAAACTGAAATTATGCCCAGCTGATGCCCGATGTTGTTTTATTTGCTACGAAATGCTACCAACACAACATCCATTATTTGGCAAATCTTCACGTAAAAAGAAATATGATTGAACATTTTATGGATTTCCAGTGTAATAGTTTAAAATGGAAACTTAAAAATAGTCACAAAAAGTATTTGACTTCAAGAAATGAACACTCTGTGAGTGTTGTAAATATGTCGGTATTTCTTTTTAGGAAGTTGCCGGCTTTGACTACTTGCTTAGCAACTTAGCAACCATGAGCGCCAATTTGAAAAGAGCGCTCATGTGCCCTTTCTCTTTATGAGTGCTTCTGAAGACTTGCCCTTTAAGGCCATGACTACCTTTTTTCAGGAGCTCTTTGCACGGTGGATGGTCGCTCATACCGTCACGGAGAGCTAGTTTCCTCTACGTCGGCCTGTGAAATATGTGTTTGTCACGATGGTGATGTGCAATGCCAACCACCTCTATGCGGACCGGCCCCGGATGGATGCCTACGTCTACCGCGCAAAGGATCTTGTTGCGGTTCCATTTTGTGTGGTAATTATATTTTTAAGAATATTCAAGAAAACTGAGAAAAAAAAATCTTACATAAAATCTTTTCCTTTTAATGCGCAGCTCCTACTCCACTAATAGCAACGAACACTCACAATGAATTGCCGGACAAGCCAATGGTTCCAGTATCAACTGTGAACCCTCCATCAGCCACCACGAGAATCAATAAAATCAGCAGTTTAGTGATTCAGTCCACCTCTTCGTCTCCATCTACTAGCACACTTACAAGTACGACAGTCGAGCCTTTCACCTCCACGACCTCGAGTACTACCGGTACATCCACGTCAACTTCATCTGCTCGGCCGAGTACTTTTGAAAGTACAACAGTGTCACCGAAACCAAAGACAACTTCAGAAAAGCCGCAGACAACGACAACGGAAGAGGGCATTCTGAAATCGGCGGCAACTGAAAAGCCAGACGCAGGCATTCTGCGAGTTTCAGCGACGACCAAACCTGCTTTGATAACAGAAGCAAGCCTCGTGCGGGTATCCACAACCAAAAAGCCGATGGTACCAGGGGCAGACAGCGAACGGGTTTCGACACCTAAAATGCCGCTGACAGCCGAGGAGGCCAACTGGGTTTCAGCGACAACTGAAAAGCCGCTGACAACTAAAATGCCAGTAGGTATTTTACGGGTTTCTGGGACAACCGCGAAACCCTCGACAACAGAAGCAGGATTTCAGCAGGATTCAGTATCGACGACTCAAAAGCCTCCCCCAAATGAAATTGGCATCTTGCGGGTCTCTGCGACAACTATGAAGCCGGAAAACAATCCGTTGCCAACATCCACAAGAAAACCAACAACGACGATATCTTTCCTTCAGGCCTTGTGGGGTGAGACTGACAACAGCGAAAACGAGGCACAAGATAAAATCGATCATAATTACGACGACCGAGCTCCGCAGACCCAGATAGATGACGAAAGCGAAGATTCGTTCTCTTTTGAAAAAGTCTTTGAATTGCTCTTCAGTTCGGGTGAAACGACGACAACAGCAAAGCCAAAGACCAGGCCTAAACCACTAAGTCGACGGCCAGTAGCACCTACATCCACCACAACTCCTGCTGACTTTGACAACCTTCCTAATTACGTAACACCTACCCAATTCGTTACTCCCATCGCAACGATTTCCAGCACTACAATCACAGCCATGCCATCGACAATGACCACTCCAAAGACTACCACAACCTTACTTTACGTGACACGGCTTACCTCAACCCCGCGATCAACTCCAGTCCAATTTATCACACCCACGACAACCCCAAAACCAACGACGACGCCAAAATCTACAACGACTCCAAGATCTACTACCCCGAAAAAATCCCTAGTGCAGTTTGTTACACCTAGCACTCATAAACCAAATATTCGAGTACCGGTAGTCCTATCAAGCACCAGTCCACCACCACCAAGACAAACTCAAGTGACCAACTTACCGGAAACGAGGACAGAGCCGTACTTAACAACTTCCTCCAGAAGACCGCTGAATCCTCCTCGCTATACTCAGAGTATTTTGCACCAGACTTCGCTACCATTTTCATCTTTCAGAATGACGACGCCGAAACTGTTCACGTCAACGGAACGAGTAACCACCACTCTAGAGAATTTCATTCCACCACCAACACGCGCAAGCCTGTACGGAAGACCTTTCGCTGGTTCAAAGCCAGTCCAACAGAGTGGGCCTTTCAATGTTCTTAAACTGGCCGGTTGTAATGTTTATGGACGTATGTACAGGGTAGGCAGAATTATAATAGAATTGTCAGGCCCATGTAAGGAATGTAGCTGTACGGAGTTTGGCGTACAGTGTCGACATCTCGTTTGCTGAACAGGTTTTTGAAACCTGCGCATAAGACTGTAATGTACTCTTAGATCGCCGGAACAAAGTTTATTCCAGACTTTAATTTTTGTGATGAAGTAGTGAGTTAAACGCCATATTTTGTGAATTATTATTGCCACTGTGTCAATGGGTAGACAACTTTCACCATATGTGTTGTGACGGTTGCCTACCCCATTTGAGTTCCGGCGGTAACATTAAGCGTTTAGTTTTTGTTATGCAGTAATGACCGTTGTGTTTAACGTCACAAAAACTTATACAGCCAGTTAAATTGTTTTTGATAATGTTGACCTTTCAATAATCACATTGAAAGCTTGGTTTATCGAATTGCACTGGCTTCGGGGATAGGCGAGGCGAATATTGGTGAAGGCTAGTAAAATGCAGCCATGTTGAGAAAAGGGCCCTGATCTGACGTAACAGCGTACTTCAATTTCGCCGATAGAACCACTCACTGATTATTTGAGTTCTTCATGGAAAGCCTATTTTTTTTTTTTAATTCGATGTTTCCTTCTTACGGTGGATAAAGCGCTCGCTGCGAGGTCAGATCGGTAAATCATCGAAAGAAATGTTTCGTATCATCAAGTTTTTCACACATTTTGTTTGTTTCGATTATCACATAATTGAGATAATCATAAGAAGTGGTGTACAGTGATGTTTTGTAGTAAAATTACTTGGGCAGAAGATTTTGTAGAACAAAGGTTAAATAAAAATTATCAAAAATCCTCTAATTCATCTCTAAATAACAACTTTATTGGACAGCAGGTACCATCACATTCACACTAAAAATTGTGTCAACGATAAGAAAACGATCAGTAATACTTACAATGACTACACTTAGTTTTGTTCTAATACTGGAAATCTCAACCTAGACGTTGTTCCTATCCTTATATTAAAACAAAATAATCTCGCACCCACTGCTCTGAAGGACTTAACAGCCTTGTCGTTACACTAAAAACTGTAAAAAGAATAAAATAAAAATGCCTCCAACAGTAACAAAGTGCTATTCGCGTACCGTACGCCTAACTATCAGACTGGTTAATTCAGGCACTTCTACAATACACCAACTCAACAATGATATTACTTATTTTCCTTGTGTAGTAACAAACAAGGTTTTAAACCCTACTTTCATAAAATGCCGGGATCCACAACATTCGTACTATAAATGCAATTATTATCACTATTTACGTTAACACTCTTTCGTTTACGCTAGTATGACGGTATCAGAGTGTGTATAGGTACATGGACAGTGCAACCTATCTTGATAACATAGTTAAAGTATGGCGTTACAGACAACATTTGCTCTGAGTCGCTCCGCTCAGGTAACTAGAAAACATTTTATTTTGGAGCTGATTTTATGTTGAAAAAACTCGGCAAACATAAGCTCTTTTGAACGCGGTCATCGATAACGGAAAATAATTTGAATTCGCCACAAGTAACTCGAAAAAATCAACCAGAATATCTTGTGTCCATCGGAAAAAAGGAATTTTATAAGACAATCTTGATAAGAATGTAATTTTCTCTGACATGAGCCAATCACTATCAGTTCTTCACAGGCTTTGAAGGTAACATAGGTACCTATTACAGTCTACTTAGCCTGTAGCGTACCTACAACTTCTACCAGATTAGAGATCACGATGCCTCGAACGTTAAGGCAAGTCAACATCATTAATACTGTAAATGATCAATCCAATGATAACTTTGTTAAATAATAATCGGCAATTTTTCAGGCCCGCCTTTTTTCGGGAAAGGGCTTATTTTATTTCCTTCCACGCGATGCAAACACACAGAAATGCGAAGAAAATCAATACCGGTATTAAATTCATCGCAAAACAAACATCTTACCGGTAAGTTCAAAAGTGAATTTCTAGCGTCATCTGGCTTTGTTTTCTTGCCGATGTTTAAGATTAAATTTCTTTGAGCTCGATACCACAAAACTGTGATTACCGGTACTTTCAAATTATTTTTACGTTCCTCTGGTCAATCTTCATGGGAGCGCTCGTTTTCTGTGAGCTATTGCTGCTCTTTCGCTGAATGGCTGGTTAGTTGGAAGACGTTTTCAAGCGTCAGGCATCTCCAGATGCTGAAGCCGTAGGAGGGGCCACTCCGATGACGGCCAACTTGCCGTCCCTCAGGGCCACCAGTATGTGGCTGTTTCCCGGGGTCACTTCCAAAGTTTGAACGGGGGCATGAAGGGGCATGTCAAATACTGGACGGAGACTGAAACAATAAAATTATGGTTTTCCCTTACTGGTACCGGACAGTAAAATTTCGAATCATTTGGGGCGAAGATTTAAATTTTCGATCTTTTTGGTGTCGACTTAGATTCCGCGACTCCGTCAAATTCAAACGCTTCTAACTTTTTAATCGTTAAAGAAACATAATGTTGAATCCTATTTTTGGAATACTCAGCTCGAGAGCAATACAAAACGTTCCGACATACTAGGTTATCTTTAATGGTTAAAAAGTTAGACGCGATTAAAATTTACGAAATTGCAGAATCTGGCAACACTGATCGAATTCAACCTCATTGTTGAAGATACCCAATCGTCGTTAGTGGCAAGACTGGCCATGAGTCTCTCTGAATCTCTGTAAAGGAATGACATGTTCGAAGGGATAAAAACGTTTTTCGACACGGGTATATTCTACAGGAAAGTAGACTTTGCCCTTTGTTTTTTGTAGCATTTTTCGATTACCGGTACACTCAATTAAAACACGTTTGTGACCAATTCTAATGTAACATTTGATGGTTTCAGTTTGGATTTGACTCGGTAAGTCCCGAGGCTAAGACTTGGTATGTGAGGTGGAGTTATTCGTTTGTAAAGGTAACATAGGTTAGGGTTTGGTAAGTCCGGAGAAGTCATTATAGTTCTTGTTGGTCAGGGTACTTTACGCTCGGCTAACAAGTTTGGTTAGGTTGAAAGTGTCCAGTTTCAAGTCACATTTAGATGAAAGTGGGTTAGGGTTCTCTTCAATCTGTTGATTTCTGTATCAGGAAATCGGTACCAGTGCCTAAGGCATTAACAGTCCAGATCGAGAAGACCTTTTCTTAACCATTCAGCTCGAGAAGACGTCCAGTTTGAGAACCATTCAAAACTGCGTTTTCCGTGATTTGAAATCCTTCCATTCATTAGTATGTGTGTATTTTGATTAGCAGAACATTAGCAACATTTCCTTCATCTACAACCTTTGCTGAACAAAATACAGCCATACCGGTGAACGAAATACCGATAGAGCACCGGAAAAGCAGTTTTGAATGGTCCTCGAACTGGACGGTTAATGGTTGTAGGTGCCGAAATTTCCCCCATATCGTTAAAGATACTTACCCGTACAGTCGACTCATGGTTAGATCTCCAGCATCATCTACGACGATCAACTTATCTCCTGCCACAGCAAGACCAGTGACACGTCCAGACACGTACTTGGAGCCCATGTGCGCGGCGTTGATCGAAAACACGTGGACAGAGTGGCTGGTCTGAGGAGAAACAAATATCGACACAGACTTGAAATGGCGTCTCGATTTTTTTTCAGGTTCAAAGTGGTCGTAATCGGGCTGTTTCTAGCGGTCGCTGGGTGAAGCCTATCTTAAATTGCTTCCACCTAAACCAATTACCCTACCCTGCCACTGAATTACTGTAGCGTAATTAACGCCGTTCGGACTCGCCTCATTTGGCAAAATTCATGAAGATTAAAATTCAGACTTAGGCCGTCAGGCATCTACAATACTTACACTTTCGCTTACAGCAAAAGCGACGTCACCGTGAGACGATAGGGCCAGGAACGTCACTTCAGCGTCGAGTCCTGAGCAGCCCATCGGCTCTAAAGTATGCAGGTATTGGCCATCGCTGATTGAGTGAACATTGACGGTGAGATCCTGTGAGCGAAACAGACAGGTCCTCATTTCGTTTTCCTCCTAACGTAATTTCCTTCAAGATCTGAGACTCAGGACAAACCTATCCTTTCGTTGTCGTGTTAAGAAACACTGAGGATTTTTTTTTAGAAATTAGCCAGCAATTTTGGGAGCATTATTCAAAATCAGAGTTCAGTCAAGTCTCAAGGTAAAGAGTCTCGATAGTAGGCCTACTTAATTCTTCACATAGCATAATTTTCACTCGGTCTGGTGGGATTTACTACTTTGGAGGTGGAACCTGGATAAGAGAAATCCCACGGGAAGTGGGATTGTATTTCTCTTACAGAGGTTTTCCTCTGATCCGATTTTGTTTTTCTAATGAAGGTAGAAACCCGAAAATTTTTCGTTAGGGAGGTTTCCGGGTGAGTAAATCCTTCGCAAAACAGGTTACCGAAACGTTCCAATCGTAAAAAAGCCATATGAGTTGCGAGCCCCTGAGGATTTTCTGAAAGGACGATACAACCTGCTCGACATGAATGTCATGCGTGTTGCCTAACATGTGCTGGATTCCTGGCTTTTCAGCCTGTAGTGAACAACACGCGTGGCACTCGTGTCGAGCAGGTTGTATCGTCATTTCAGAAAATCCTCAGGGGCTCGCAACTCACATAGTATATGGACTTCATAAGGCGCGCTGTAATTAAAGAAATAACGACTTCACTCAAGGAGATCCAATTTACCGAGCGAGTTACGAGCCCTTGGGGACTTTCAGTGATGACAATGGACCCCGCTTGACACAGGTATCATGCATACTGCCTATCGCAGGCTGAAGTACAGCATTTTCAGCCCGCAGAAGGCAACACACGTAGTGCTCGTGTCAAGCGAGTTGCATCATCGTTACAGAAAATCCTCGGGGGGTTGTAACGCGCTCCGTGCGCTGGTAGAGAAAGAGAGAGAGTGTGTCTGGTACCTTAGACCCAGAGACGACGATGTCCAGATCGCTCATGATCGCCACGCAGACCACCGCAGAATCGTGGCCGTAGAGGGTCTGGACGGGGCGAGGTGGCGGCGGGATAGCAGCGCCCCCGTCGTCTCCCCATTCCCAGACGACGCAAGTGGAGTCCCTCGAGCCCGTGACCAGGTGCAGGCCCTGGCGATCGAGGGCCACGCAGGTCACCACGTCGAAATGGCGGACGATGCTGAAGATGACCTTGGCGCGAGCCACGCTCCAGCCGCGCAGAGAGCAGTCCCAGTGGCCCCCAGTCAGCAAGAAGCGCCCGTCCGGCGAGAGGCACATGAGTCGAGACGTGACGGGCAGAAGGGGATGAGCTGGTGCACAGCAGCGCTGGGGGCGTCCACGAGCGGGCCCCTGCTCCACTTCGAGGAGGTTGCTGACGGAGCGGACATTCCAAGCGTGCGAGCCGACGACGCCCGCCCGGCTGACGGTCACCACCACGTCGGGGAGGGCAGGCCCCAGGAAGGTGCGGGGAGGCGAGCGCGGTGGCGAGACGAACACCAGGGGATCCCTCTCGGTGCCGACATCGAGCATGGCCAGCGTAACGACGCGGTCAAGGTGCGTGGTTAGGTCTGTCCGGTGGCGCCTGAGGGCGGCGTCGTGCTCGGACAGACGCGCTGGATGGGGCTCCCGGAGCAGCTGGCAAGGCGTCTGCCCGAAGTTGTTGATCATCCCCTCTAAGGCCTCCCGTTCAACGGCAGATTCAAGGGCGTCGAGATCAACTGCGCCTTCGTAGCTGAACGCATGAAAACAAACAAGAGGTAAAGAACATGGGGTTCGAAACAAAGTTGACAGAAAGTAATCGCGTTGCTCGTGATACGACGTTAAAAAACGGGCCTGGTCAGTCCAATACTTTCATGTCCCACTGGCTTTAGGTATGGGCTATAAAACACGAGAGGAATAATACATGTGAAAACCACAGAGACACAAGCGCAACCAAATTCGCTTTGTCCTACTTCAGGCCCGTGTCCCACCTTAGGAACCTTTGCTTCCGGCATTTTACTTCCATTTCACATGAAAGTAAAAAAAATATCTTAGAGAAAAAAATAGGTCAAATCAGCAATAGCGACAATCTTGAAAAATTGAAATAACCACAATTATTGGCTTATAACTAATCTTGATTGTTAATTTG
>Ga0058701_10002660_pt1 | contig 13685 bp, 7 predicted proteins | sample AgamicOrMae_FD_97039 | JGI IMG/M metagenome (GOLD analysis project Ga0058701, IMG submission 97039) | Agave microbial communities from Guanajuato, Mexico - Or.Ma.e | ecosystem: Host-associated > Plants > Phyllosphere > Phylloplane/Leaf | place: Guanajuato, Mexico | collected 2012-06-04 | reverse complement strand
ATGGAAGGCCCTTCCCCCCCCCCCGTCCCTCTGTTTGACATGCGCGCCTGGTTGTCTACTGTGACATCTTTGGTCCATTTTGCTGGCGTGTTCATTGGAGCGGCGCTGTCACAAATTAACGCCCCGCACAAAGGGACTCCCCTGCTTTGTTCAAAAGCACAACTTTCTGGGAGAAACATCTTGGCTTCGCGTTCGAATAATTTCGGTGGGGAACACAGACCCCGTTTCTGGTGGCGCCAATACTCCGGAAAAAAGACGATGTTATGTTTCCCGGGTGAAGTGACTTGCTGTACCGGAAATCTTTCTACACTATCGGACACTCGAAATATTTTACCAAAAACCGTGACGAGTTGAAAAACTTGGAATGGGGTTTAAACGATTAAATAACATTCCCATCTTTTTTTTTAAAAAAAAATTAAATAAATGAGAAACCCGTTTTTTTCTAGTGAAATAGTAGTCAAGAATAAGGCCTTTTTAACCCAGGATAAGTTTCAAGTAACCATCTCTAACAAGGAAGCGGTATCAGGCTAGGTGAACGTAGATTAGGCTAAGCTAGGTTACGTTATTCTGCGTACTTAGTAAAAACCAACCGCCGTTTTGGGGAATGCTATTCGTGTTTTGGGGATGAAACTGAAACGAGCGTAGTGCGTATTTTGGTCATTTTTCAATGTAGACCTATGTTCAGCCACATCAATGGAAAGCTCTCGTACTTTTGAATGAAATGGCTGATCATCTCTAAATACAACCAAAATAACACCCCCGTTTTGGTACCCAAAACAGGTATAGCATTCCCCAAAACGGGGTTTTGTTTTTACTGTGAGTCACATGGGGCTAAAAATTCTATCTTGCGAATAGTGCACTATCTCCGGCACGAGGTAAAATATGTGTATCGCTTAAATCTTCAATATTCCGCGAAGCTAAAAAAATTGGTGGGCTGGAAATGGGCGTCGCAGCATCCGCAAAACGTTGCACACGTAATCTATTTGCGGTGGCGAAAGTAGATTTAAGCCGAAGCGCCAGGGGATTGGCGAGACCGCGTGACTTGAACACCAACGTCACTCGATTTGTATCCCCAAGACGACTTCGCGCCTCCCGAGCTGAGCCGAGGCGCCTTCGGGGCTCGCTACCTTTGCCACCCTTCCGCCGAGATGGCTTCTTCACACGGAGACGGTCCACTTGTTAAACCGACGCCATCATCTTAGCGGCTTGCCGTGCCAAATGTTCCAATTCACCCCCGTCTTCTCATCCCGAACATCGCGTTTAAGTTACGCGCCTTTCGATAAAGTCCCCAAGGCTCATCTACCAAGGTGGTATTCAACTCGAATTCCCTTCGGTGGTTCGTATTGTATTCGACGTTTTAGCGGCCGCCTGTATCAAGTCACCCCAGTAGGAGCTGTATCTTATCAGCTGACTTTAGAACTTTTCTAATTTTAAGGTAACATGGTGATATTTGCAAAATTAAAAAGTAATCAATGGGATTGTGCTTAGTACTCTTTCTTTAAAATAGGTGTAAATTACTCTCATACCGAGCGTAACTTACTCTCATACATTTTATCTTAGTTTGAAAGCTTAGGACTATCGCGAATGGTTGCTTTAATGGGATTTTTGCCAAAAGTAAACGATCTTTGTCCTAGATTTTTACTTGTCTCTTTTTGCAACCAATTCATGAGGTCTGAAACTTCATGTACGAGTAATATCAAATCGTCCCGTGACCTCAAATTTATCAGCACGTAGGAAGTTATTCATTTTCTGGTGGAATATGTAAAGAGAATAGTATGTTTAGATTTCAGCCATCAAGTATTCTACTTTAAACTTCAGTTTTTTGAATAAAAAGTCTGCATATTCTAAATTATTCAATCAAACAAAAATGACTAAACAATGTCAAAAATCAAAGCTTAATTTCTTAGAAAACAAAGAAATATTTATCTGAAAACCAATCATTTTTGTACCATTTTAAACATTATTTTTTGAGGACATTTTGAAAGATTTTCAGGTCAGAAAACAGCTTATTGGCGTGTATGTAGCTTAATATTCAAGACATGGCTTACTTCGTGTTATACGCATAGCGGATTTTTTTTTTATCAGGATGATTAATTGCATTTCAGAGATCTTCTCTTACGTGCCGATATGGAAATACGGTACCACTGCTAGTGGTGAGATAGGCTAATGAGAACGATAAGGTAGATGTGAGCTTGGAGCATAAGCCTCGCCTGATAGGGAGATGCAATTACACGGATCTTAATCCGCTGAAAGGGTGCCACTTTTCTTGTTTCCCACTAAACGTGCCGATTGAAATGGATCGTAAAAGATGCAAAACTGTCTGGTCCCTTGTTGGAACTGCCTATAAAGTCGCGTTCTATGTTTCTCCGAGTCCAGTAACAGAGTCATCCTAAAAGTTTAGTGGACGGATAACTGATGCTTTTTTGATTTGTTTTCTCCCGTCCGCTCGACGCTGGGTTTGATTGCATTGCACACCATGTCTTGGGTGTCTGGACAAGCTGATACTGGGGCATAAAACGGACCATTTCCTCCTTTGGGGTGGCTGATGTTTACGGACGCTACAAACTGTCGCTTCGGGGTCAGTTGACGACGCTGGGCTTGCTGCCTGAGCCGTCCTGGTGGCGTTCCCTGCTGGGGCCCGGTAGCACTAAGAACCTCCTCGCTTGCGGCACGCCGTAAAATATCAATAAAACGACGCAGATCACAGATCTCTTTCGACCGGAAAACATTGACGGCCTACCAGCACAGTAATGAGTAATGTTCGTGCGATAGAGGGGCTGCCTAAATGAATGTTGCCACCCTGACTTTTATGCATGTTTCGATCGTCAAAGGTTTTATTTAAAAAGGCGGGCCCACGGGGGTGTTTCACGAGATAAACTTGTTGTGATGAGTCGTTAAGGAGCGTGCACCCTGGTGTTCCCCTAAACTCTTAAAACACCTTCAAGCCATTGTATTTTTTGCCACTTTGGGGCTGTATTACGCGGTGTTCTGTCTTACGATGGAACTCGTGGACTCAAAATCGTAGCTGGTGGTTTTGTAAGGTGAACCCGGGAACATACTGTTGCACTTCAGCGATGAAGCCTTATATGAGCGCCTGTTGGTTGAGGTGCCGGGTGTTTCTAGTGGTTCAATTTATTTTGCAGTTATCATTTTTTTAACCTAACCTCAATTACAGTAAAAAAAAACCTTTTGCGAAATGCTGTACCTGTTTTGGGTGTAAAACCAAAACGAAGGTGGTACGTATTTTGGTTATTTTTCAGGGTAGGCCAATGTTCAGCCATATCATTCAAAAGGTCTCGGCGAGACCTTTCCATTGATGTGGCTGAACATAGGTTAATGTTGAAAAATGACCAAAATACGCACTACCACCGCTTGAGTTCCATACCCAAAACATGTGTAGAATTCCCCCAAACGAGGGTTTTGTTTTTACTGTCAATATCTGGAATATGATACCTATACATGGATTGGCTACGGGGTTCATCTTATAGGCCGTGTTATTAGTTGGTAGTTTTTCCGAGTTGCATAAGTTGGCATACCTGGTGCGCACCTCCCGGCACTCATTTTAATGATGCACCAACGTCACAAACTTAATTAAAGGAGCTAGTTGCTTTTAACGGCCGGCCCGCCGTCATCACCTGACTGACACGTTGAGCAAGTACCGCGCGGGCCTGGTAACGGAGTCGGGTAACCGAGCCCGGCCGGTAGTCAGGTGTTACCCTTGAAATTAAAAATTAGCCATGGGCCTCATCTCTCTCCCTATAAAGTGATTCGCCTTATAAATCTTATCGGTCCAAGTAATGAGGATGGGAACGCCGCCGATATTTATCGAACGGGCCTGTCAGCGCGAAAAGGCCCCCTGACCTCTCCACGCCTACTTACCGCACCTCGACAGTGCGCAATGGCTAATCTTCATTAACGTGCGAGAACCTATATTTGCTCATTTTAGCACTCTCCATACAAAAATCGATAATTCCAAGCCAAAAACTTCAAGTTCTTTCGTTCACTTAATCCACTATCGCCCAGCAATGCCGTTCGGGAATACAAAAAAAGTTTATGGGATCTTTCTAGTTCAGTTTTGTCCCAATTAAAAAAATATCACTCTCTGGAAATCTGAAATTCAATAATTTAGGCATTTCTATAAGCTTAAAGTTTCGTATTTACGTAGTTATCGATATTTCGATCCAAATACTGTAGGCTGTTATGGGTTAATAGCTATACCAGCTGGTTTTGTCACTTGAAGTAATGACCTATTTTAGTCTGTAGTTTTCTTTCATTTTTGCTTCACTCCAATTTTGTTTCTTTTTGGAAAAAAATGGAAATGAATGTTGCGATGAAATGTCACTACCGCTAACAGCTAATCATCAGATATCCTCTTCATAATTGTGTATCATTGCTGAAATTTGATAACCACCGTTCATTCATAATAATATAACAATCTAATTTTGTTTTATAATCAGTTTCTTACAAGATGTTGCGCCCAAAATTTATATTCGCACTGAATATTTCATTCGGAGGTATGGATTTAGTTTCAGCATCTCTTTTGCATGTTAGGGATTAAAAAAAGTTATATTTTTATTTGATGAATGGGCGAAAAAAAGCACTGGTCATTTTGAGGAAGAGAGCACCCATGAAAAACTGAAAGTAGCCGTTTGACAACTCGAGGTGTCTGAGTTATTGATAGGTATCCGGGTAAAAGAAATCAATCTCTAGGTTAGGTACCGACTTCGCTCCGAAAATGATTACTAATAAAAGGTTTAGGTAAGCGATTGAGAAATCAGTTTTACAACCCTTGTGGCGAGCCGAGAATGGGGAGCCAAGATGGCTGGCTATAAATCATGGGTTGGCGGTTCGAAGTGATGAGAGAGGTGCACTCTTATTTTGACGGAGGGCACGCGTATCCCCCCGGCTCCCCACCGGACCCCCCGCCCAAATTGGAGGCTCTGTCGACCGTGTAATTAAAAGGAATTGGAGCAGGGGGAAGTAATCGGTCGGGTCACTTCCGTCCGACGTTGCGTCCATTGCTTGCAACAGTTTATCGCCTTTCATCTTAAACGTGGATTGCCTCTTCATTTGCCTATTCGCCAATTTGCATTATCTCACTCCTGCAAACGAAAACCAACTACATCGTGTAAAATCAGAGTGAAGGCCTCCTCTTCCTCTAATTACGTTGTTGAAACGGAAAGTACAACTATTATTTACCATGTCGATATCAATGCTGCATAGATTTTGAGTTAGTATAAGGATACACCCAGACCAGTGTACTGTACTTCCTTACTATCCTGAATGCTCGGAGATAAAAGAGAAAATTTAACCCTCTACCGCCCAGCGATGCCGTTCGGAAACAGAAAACACAAAAAAATATGAGTAAAAAAAATAAAAAAAGGATCTTTTCAGTCTGGTATTGTCATAATCCAAAAAATATCATCCCTCTGGAAACCTAAAATTTATTAATGTAGGCATTTTTCAAAGCTCAAAATTTCGTATTTTAATGGAAAAAAATCCTTCCGATTTCTCTTAAGTAAATTACACGCCAAATACTTTGGGATTTTGTGGGTTAAAATTGGTATTGTGTGATCACACCCAAGTTGAGACAATACCTAGTCATGTATTCTTCATTTTAGTCGCTTTTATACTACTGGGCCACCTTATGAGGCGTAGGGCATCTTTGATGTACCCGCTATATCTTTCTGTTCACTTTTATGGTAACTGTTAGTTTCATAAACATTTTCATTTTGTGTCGACAACTTGGTAACATCATCCTGCAACAGATAAACGCAAATTTTGAAGTGAAAGGGATTTGCTGACATTTGGTTGTAGCAGTTGCACGCAATGGGCGAGTGAATAAGCTGTCCGTCCAGGAATTGAAAGACCCTGCGCCAAGCGAGGTGTGTGTCGAGGTCTGTGTAGCGGAGAGGCCCAATTTCCATTTTGATTCCTTAGTGATGGCCGGTTTGCGTGGAGGGAAGCAAGGAAGTCGACCCCACAGGGTGCCGTGTGCGTGAGCGATAACCTCTAGCCAGCATGTTAATGATTCTCTTTCTAATTTATTTTTTTAGTACTATTTTAGACGAAAACAAGATTCCCTAGCTCCGCGAGCATGTTTACAAATCTATCGCTGCACAAACCCCTGCTAACTTTTTCGAGACTTTCCTTAATTGATTCTGACTGAACGGATGTAGGTATTTCCAGGTCTCATCATGCTAAAGGTTGGGGCAGTGCAGTTTGATCGATCTCCTGATTAATTGATTGCAAGGCTTCCTGGTGGATATTATGAAGTTCCAAACTTGTTTGTAGAGTGGGCGGAGCAGGGCGGAGTTGATGAGGAAATAGAAATATTGCTCGATGATAGTGAAAGTCCAGCATAATCTATGGGAGCGGAAAAGACGTTGTGTCATCTCTGAGTAACGAGGTGATTAACAACATCGAACGGTGTGACATCCCATGCTGATGACATGAGCCGATACCGAGATGTTCGACTGATGTCCAGCTGAAACTGTTTGGGATCTCCGACGAGCTGACTTGCACAAATCGCAAAATTTATTGTTGCTAACGTTTCAATTGAGTCAACTATCTTCCTTGCTGAATAGAGTGACTCGCGTTCCACTCCTCCACAGGCACTATGACAGCCTAGAATGATACTTGTTCAAGGGGTACCATTACACATTATCCTAAACTGTTTAGGAAGTGTAACGTCATGAAACTGTTGGCTACAGAATAATGGAAACGAGCGTATAGAGTTAGTATCTTTGATGAATAAATATTCCGGTCATTTAGGACCGTAAGAAAAACGGGAACACAGCGAATCGATTGGACCAGGAAAGAACGCTTCCTCCACCATGAGAACGGGGCTGGAAAGCCCACAAAAAATGGACTTCTCGTGAGAACAAAAGTCCTACGGGCTCAAACAAGTTACTTTCGAAGGCAGTGAGACATAGTCCCTTTTTTATACCTTGACCAGCCGAATCTAAACTGATTCTGGGAAGATTACACTAAGGATGATAAACACAAATGAGCGAGAAAAGGAAAATGCATGTCAAAACAGTTAGGTACACTTTATAACGATGACCACTTTGAGGAGCCTTTATGAGTGATCAACAGAACGCCCGTTGGAATTTTTTATGTTCATCAGGAACACTAGTTTTAGTCCCATGATGTCCTGTTTGTTGGATGCGAAGAGATGTAAGGTATTGCTCCCAATGACTATCGCTGCGACTCCCTGCACCCATTGGGATGGTTGTTGTCTTGGTCGGGACCAAATCCACTGCAGTAATCCCTTAATCTCCCAAGATAGTGTTGGGTTTCTACGATGAACGTTTTGGCGATAGTTGATGGCGATAGCACTTCGTTTTCCTTAGGATATTTTAGAACACTTTCTGCTATGTCTCATCACTCCTCACATGTCTGAGCCAGGACTTGAACCTCAGGATCACTTCGTTGAGGCTGGAGCAAGTCGCAGCTTCGTCTGGCGACGTTTTAGCACTGATTGGTTAAGGAGGGACATGGGTTGCAAGTGGTAAAGTGGTGGGTAGGTGGAGGTGTCTGGAGGGGTGCGTTGATGCGTATCGCGAACTGCCCTCGTGGTGGCGTAGAGAGGCGGAGGTGAGGTGGAGCGGATGCCTGCTTTATTTTAACAGCTTTCGAGCGGAGGTACATTTCACGCACGACAACCTTCAATAAGAAAGTTCCCAGGACGGAAGTCTGGAAGAACTCGTAGGAAATCAAATGTGACAACGCATTCATCCTGCCGATAACTCGATATTCCCTGCGGAAAAAAGGACGTTACTTTTTTGCATACATTGGGTGGACATCGATTTGGTCTGACCATATTCTTTTTTCGTAGCCTTCTCTTGTGCGACTCGCAAAATCCCTTCTCATCATACGAGGCTCATTTTTTTCTTCCTCCAAATTGGGCTTGTGTGCACTTAGCATCGTGAGAAGACACGCAGTGCTGTTTGTGTGCCCTTCGTACAGAGGTCGATGATTCCTACTTCATGTATGAAGGAGGATATTATTCTCTTTCCCCTGAGCAGGTGTTATTCCCGTGGCCTAATCATAAATGTAGCCTGCAGAACGTGGTTGTCTAGTTAAAGCGTCGATGCAAACATTGTAGCATCTGAGGTGGTATTTCATCACGAGTGGGTTGCCTGTATGTGTTGATGCGCCGGCGATTTTTTTCCTAAACTCGTTTGTAGAACCGCTATCGCTGATGTACGACGAAACTTGCCAAATTTTCATCAGTTATGCAGCACGGTCATTGGTGAGGTGAAAGGAATTGGCGAGGATCCTGTGAGTGGGCTAGCATAGTTTGAGCTAAAACTTGTATGACGTTTGTTGATGATGATGAGGCATGTCCTGCTTCTGTGGAAATTGTCTGTGGATCTCGGGACGACCGATTTGTTGCGCCTGTCAGTATTATCGTGGTCCCCCATCCGTCCGAAGACATCCGGTATCCCGTTGTCTTCGTTTGCACTCACCAAAAAATGACTCAACAAATGCCAAATTCCCTTGAAATCAACTAGTTTTCTACTTTCAGAATTTGAAATTGCCACTCACTAGACATTGAGATTGTATTGGGAATGAATTCACCCTTCACCTCTTTCCTCTGTTCAAAAAGATTGTCTCAGTCCCATTAACTTTTTTTCTAAGGAATAAAACGTTCCTTTTTTTCTTTTTCTGAAGGTACTTTGAGGGACCTGTGTACCTTACATAAATAGAGTACAGTGAACAATGCTTTGTGTCCTGTAAAATACACAGACGGCATGCCTAGTGTCCTTTGAAGGACATTTGGAATTTGATTTCTTCAAAGGAAATTTTCAATGGTAGGAAATCATATGGTCTTAAGGGTTAGGCTAAGTAAAGTTACGTTTCGTTTCTATAATTTCAAGGAAGAGCGGTAGTATATAAGTTTAATCACGGGACTCCGCATCACAAACGTCTTTCCAGAACAAATTGTTTTCCGTTGTTTCCTGGGAAGATTTTCCGCGCTGTATTAAAACAAAATAACATACTCGCTGTCACCCTAACAATAGCTCCGAACTTTGCTGTGTGGGGGTGAAGTGAAGGGAAAAGGAGGGGTGGTTCTGGAGGAAGGTGTTCTGGTTGGCCCGCCCTTCGCCCCCTCGACCAATGACAGCCCTCCTCGGGCGCCGGCGCCACGCGGCCCTTTAGGGGGTGAAGCGCGTGCCGACACTCTGGTGCTCGCCTTTTTCCAAACTCTTCATATCTTCAAGCGCGTTATCTATCTAGTTATGTGTATACATTTTACTTGTTACCGGCTCTTCTTTTTTTTTTAAATCGTATACCTTTCTGATTCAATAGCAGCCACTTTGGTAAAACTATTAAATGACGAAGAGATTCGTATCCGACAATGCTGATTCAGCAATTATTTTCTTCGAGGAAAGGTTTATTTTGAAAGTTTTTATTTATTACCTAATGAAGTCTACTCAACCATTCAATGAGTGCAAAAAATGACCGTTTTTGTTTTATATGTAGCATTTCCTCTACCAGTGTCATTTAAAGCTCAGTTTCTGCTACAAAGGTATTCTAGACCCAATATTTATTTGATATCCACGTTATTCGAAACGCTTCCTTGAGCTTTCCTATAATTCTTATATTTTTAGCAACGTCGTGAATCTTTTACGAGTACTTCAAATGAGCATCAATCAGAACTCACAGTTTTGGTGGTATTAAAAATACAACTTTTGCGGGAATAAAGGGATTCCATTCAATTTTCAAGTTGAGACCAATGACTTGGTATCTTTCACTCTTTCGGTCATTTTGGCCCCACAAAAGGCATGAACGATCGTCTGTGGGCACGGAGGGGGAAACGGCGTCTGCGCGCTCTCGCCGTCCGGCCGCCGAACCCGACGCGATCTACAGTTTAATATAATATTTTAACAAGTCCAAAGAAATGGAATTCCAATATTGCTCAGCCATGTGAATAAATTCCTCAATTAAGTTTAGACGAAATTCAAGATCCAAATTCACTGGCGCTGAGAGAAACTTCGTCAAGTTTGTAACGCATCTCCAATCGATTGCTGAGCACGTCTATCACGATAGGACATTACGAGAAAGAGGCCAGATCGTATATACCTGCCTACGTTCGTAAAAATTTAGTGCAAAACAAGAAGCTGTTGCGTTTATAGAAGTTGATATGTATTTGAGGACTTCCTTCTTTATTTTAAACCACCGTTTTGGTTAGTTGATGTTTCTTGTTAAGTGATTTATCTTTAGATTCTTATGTTATACTAGAATATGTGAAGCAAAAGGTCCGGTCTATACAAAGAAAGGCAAATGTCTACTCATCAATGAACATGCTGACGACTTGCAAGAATGTTGCTATTTTTCGCTACTTCATCAATTACTTCGTCGTGATACTCTTCGGAGAATCCACATTAATCCCAATGGAGAATTCATATTATTCTCAGTAGTTTTCTGTCAATGAAACCAGTTATTTTATTGAGAGTAAAAAGGCGTTCTTTTGAAGGAAGACTACCCCGGACTGATGAAAAAATTGGTCGATTTCAATTCAATATGAACGAAATTTAAAGAAGAAGAAAATTCCTATCAATCTGAAAAGAAACTGACTTTTGAAGCATATCTTTAACGGTAATCTAACGAAATGATGGGGACGAATTGATGTATAATAATTGAGTTTTTATTTTGTTGCAGCGAAATGCTGGCCTCGACGGGATTGGTCATCGCCTGTAGACGCGCGGTCCGCGGCGAGTGAGGCGGCGAGAAGGGGTGTCCTCTATTCTTCTGTCTTCTTGGGCTCTCCAGGTGCGGAGTATAACTCATGTAAGTTCAACTTCCTCCACAATCATTTCAAAACGAAACATCGAATCAAGACTGCTAGTTTTGGCTTGAAATCATTAGCCACATGTCATCATCTTGTTGCTGACATTTAATGGCTGTTCGATCTTTTCTTTTTGAATATATTTGGAGGAGGTCGTAGAGCTGTAGCTGCATGCTGGTTTGTGGGTCATATTCTTCTTTGCGATTGGGACGACAGGAGAAAGACGTTCTGGGTGGACTTAGATTAGATTAGGTCTAACTAAAGTAATAAGATAATTATTGCTGTTAATGTAGATACAATGTTGGGAATACAGAAAAGGTCAGCGTACATGACGATGTAAATACATCATAAGATTTTTATAAAAGTAATCTCGCAAAACACGCGATAAAACCATTATTTTGTTGTTTAAAGTAATGTGAAAATGATTTCCATAAGCTCACAATTTATGTGACCAAAATTTAGTAAACTTTTTTAAGGCAATACGTTTTTTTTATATATCTTAATTTTTTTAAAAAAAAACCAACGCCTTGCTTTATTTAAAATTTACTACTAGTGCAAAACTCGGGGATTGTTGTCGATAAATTTTGTCAAAATGAAGTTAAGATTTATGATGATACTCCGCTAGGCGCGGGTCAGGTTGTTTAATTTGTTAAGCAAGGAGACACGAAGAAAAAAAGAAGAAAAAAATGAAAAAAAAATGTGAAGGGAAAAAAGAAACTTTTGAAAAATTTCTGTTTATGGATAAAGTAGAGCTCATGTGCGCTTATTCATTGACGTTCATGATTTCCTTTTTCATGCCATGAGCTAGTATCAATAAGCGCGTTCTATTTCTGGTCCCTTTACGAAAGCCTGTTCTGTTACCCTGGTGCAAAACTCAATCGCCGTTCCTCCTCGCGACTCCCGATAATGATTATGGAGGCAAAGACTTTGAGTGACCCACGAGGAGCTCCGGCGCGGCGGTACAGCGCGACCCAGGCGTCCCCGACCGGGCCTGCCGCCCCCCGGCCGGGCCGGCCCGACGGTATGCTAATGCCGAGCCGAGGCGAAGCGACCGACCGAGCCGGTGCGGCGTGGCCTCACCGACGCATGCGCTCTGCCCCAGCGCCCCTCTCCGCGCGCCCAGACCGGTTGCCATGGCGACGGTCCCACATTCCGCGCGTAGCCATGGCAACTAACGACCCGCCGCTGTACGCATGCGCGGAGGTGGGAGAAGTCAGCGCCCGCCCCCCTGCCCCACCACCGAGCCCGAGCCGGCCTTCCACCAGAATTCCATTGTTCGCGTTAAATACCTTCACCGAAATTTATCTCCAAATGAAACGGAAAAACGGCCGTAATCCCATAACTGTCGTTTGGCTCATCTTTTTATACGAGTGTAGGGTGAGCGTAACGTGCTATTGGACACAGCTTGACCAGTGATAGCTCACTGCGAGGACGTATCAAAGGAGTTTCGAAAAAGTGTCACTTTGTATTGTAGTAACGTTTTAATCAGTCCTAGAGAAGGAAACATTTTTTTTCTCATCTTGTTGACTTCATATCTGCAATTTAGTAGGGTGTAGTTGAGGTCAAAATTTATGATGAACTATATCTCAGGTGACAGAAATGACCGATTTGGTCATTAGAGATAACAATAAGGATCAGCTATTTTTGAATACCATTTTCACATCCCGATAATGTACTCCATTTTTTGGAACATTAATAAACAAGCTTAGATTAATAATTGAAACCAATGAAGTGATAATACTTTATACCAAGATCATTGAAAAATGAGCGTTAAAGATAAATATTGAAATAAATGAAGATACATTTCTTTTGTGCCCCCTCCCCAGAAACATACATAGCTGTGAGGCGACGAGCGCATAAACTACTTTAATTAAAACAATAAACGATGTCTGCAACTGATTGGTCTTTCATATTCGTGATTCGAATATGACGTTTTTATTCATCGATAAATTAAAACCTCACTTGAATTCAGAGTAAGGCATAATTACTCCTTTTTTGTCGTTCATTTCTGTTAATCATAAAGGAGGGTGCAAAATATATTGAAGTAAGAGTTAACTTATCAAAAACAATTTTAAAAAAATACTAATTGTAAGAAGTCTAAAGAGTGTAAAATTATTATTTATTGTGAATATGTATAATTTACCTTCCTGTCTATTCCATAAACTTTGCTACGAACTGCTCCGGTATTTTTCTTGTTTTCCTTACGTCACGGTCTAGTAGTTATACCAAAAGTGCGATTATGGAGCCTACTGTCATATCGCTTGATTTCTCGTCTAGACAGCGCGGCAAGGCATTATTTTGCTTCTCAGTGATGACATGCACCTCTCTTTGATACGGTCATAAAATATGCAAGGTTGTTGGCCATTGCGTAAAGTGGTGGAAAAAAGCGCCCCTTGGTGTGTGGCTGCGTGGTCTGGGCGGCCGGCCGGCCCGCCCCATCCCATCCTTGGAGGCAGCGGCCCGCCGTCCCTCACTGACAGCTCTGTGCTCTGTCTGCAACTGACGGTTCGGAAAATGCGTTTTATTTCACCCTCTCCGCTTTTCGAACCTTTTCCGCTTTCATTGGCCACGTTCCGATTTCCAACTGTAATTTCTTTTCCTCGCAGTTTCATTCATTAAGCCTCGCTGATTGGACCAAAAATATCTGAAAATTTTATACCTCTGTAAGCCTTTAAAAAGACGAGGACCCAATACTGAAGTCACCGCAACCAAAAATATTTAAAAAAAATCTCCAAAAATAAAAGATTTTAACACAAATATCGAGTAAAATTACCTGCAAGGAAAAACGAAATTTTTACAAGATGAATATTTTCATCGAATATTTTTACACCATAACCCTTTTTGAGCTCCTCTCCAGCCATGCCAGATCAATTCTTACCGAAAATTT
>Ga0058701_10002659_pt1 | contig 13686 bp, 9 predicted proteins | sample AgamicOrMae_FD_97039 | JGI IMG/M metagenome (GOLD analysis project Ga0058701, IMG submission 97039) | Agave microbial communities from Guanajuato, Mexico - Or.Ma.e | ecosystem: Host-associated > Plants > Phyllosphere > Phylloplane/Leaf | place: Guanajuato, Mexico | collected 2012-06-04 | reverse complement strand
ATGTTGTTTAATATCCGGATGAGAGATAACTTTTTTAATTTTTTAAATTGGGGTGATTGAAAAAAAAAATTAATTTTTTTAAAAAAAAAAAAAAAAAAAAAAAAAAGTGTTTTCCCGCTGCCTTGAACAAATCTGGCAACGTTGAAAAGGCGTAATATTCCATCACTATTCCCAAGTTGACGGACTGCTTACAGTCACCACAAACGCGATAACGACCTTGGCCCTTGTCAATCGGCACCATTGCCGTGGCCCACGATGATATCGTCACCGGGATAAGAGCCCCCCCCGCAACCATGGATCGCAGTTCCTTAGCTTTGCTACGCCTTCTCGCTTCGCTTAGGGTAGGGTCCTGGCTTTCATGAAAACCGGTTTCACAGTTGGATCCATCTTCAGGCTCAAGGGAGGATCCTTATAGCAGCCTAAACCCGGTTTGAAACATTCAAACATTTTTGGGCAGTCTTCCACTTTCGAAAACGTCGGGGAATCTGCATCTTCCTCAGACTCTACATTAGCGATTGACGTTGACGGACCCAAAAAAATCTTCAGACCCAACGGTAAAAACCAGCTGCGACAAATAAGGCGTATTCCCCAGACTTGAGCTACACACAGGGCAGCATTTTCGCCTCTTGACCGATGCTTACATATCGCACGTGCCCAACACCTTTAGGCCGTGCCCGCTCCAAGCCTCGAGCTTGAGACCAGGATCCTGTCGCAGAGCCGGGCGGTAGGCAGCCTGTTCTACAGTTCTTCGCTGCAAATCGCGATCACCGCTCCTGAGTCGATCTCCCACTTCTGCCATGCCGTTGACCCGGAGAGATCAGGTTCTCGGGGCCAACCTTAGGGTCGGCGACGAATTACCGAGCTGAAAGATGTAGTCTATTTCCGTAGTCTCTGCGTTTTCTGGACAAGGCTCAAAAGACGTCGCCGCTACATTCTGCATTGTGGCTTTTCGTTCACGTTGGCCGCGCTGTGGCTGTTCCTTACGGTCGTTGCCATCAATGGGGGGAAACGAGCATACTCGTTTTGTATGTCGCACCCGGCTGCAGCTGTAGCATGTTGTTCCCAGATGGAAACACAACAAGGGACAATGATTGCTCCCACAATGTGGACATCCAGGACACTGATGTGGTGGTGCCGGGAATACCGCCCGAGTACGATGTACCACGTGGACGACAGGGAGGACTGGGTGTCCTTTGACGAGATCGATTACTGTCCTATACGACTCTTTTACCATCACTGGAACGCCTCAGCGGCCGCGATCCCCATCGTAGGCTGGATGTGAGGAAAGTATCATCGCTCTCCGAGCCCACGGCTGAGATCGACGTAGTGGGATTGCCCCCTCCTCCCATTTGGTCCTTATTACCCAAGTCTAAGTCCTTAAGACTGTCCCAATCCGATACCAACCCAGCACAAGAGTCTTCTGCCCGCTCCCCGTAAGCGGGGAGGCGGTGGGCACCACAGGCTAGTGCTTCTAAACGAAGACGATCAGCGGTGTGATTTGATACAGGGGCATCTCCCAGATCAGGCCGATCCGATGAACCGGTCGCTGAAAACAGTGACCAATACTCCCGCGGTTGCGTATCAACTGAAGTGCGGGCCATCGACTCCTGCGGGCCATCATCCCATTCTAACAGATCACGAGAATACTGCTGCGTCGTAGACGACGGATCACGTAGTTCTGCATTCGGATACATTGCAAACAAACCAAGTTGTTGCGCCAGTCTATATTTTATTTCCGCGGCAAGTTTTTTTCTTCTGTATGGAAGTCCGAGCTAGCTCCGACAATGGGACATCCCATTCACTATCGGAATCTGTCAGCCAACTGGGCGACATACAGGACTAGAATCCACTAGATCGAAGAGTCGGCCAGCGCGAAAATAAAGAGAGAAAAAACGGTCTAAAACCAGCACGATAATCGTTTATTCGGGAATGCCCACGCAAGACGCGGATGCTATGTAGTCGAAACATACGAACGCTAACCTATCGTCGATAGAAGTCGCCAGGGAATCACCACCCGGCCAATGATGTCACTAGGTGTCGCGTGGCTCGCAAAATTAACCACCGAAAATAATCGGCCTCTTCGGGAAAAACAAAAATCGGTGTGGGGTTACCGCAGCTGGTGGTACTGTACATGTGGCTACTCGTCACGATATCCCGCCGAAAGCAATGCGAAACGAAATTCGAAATTTTCACGCCACGTGGTCGAACCACGCCCCCCGATGACGTCACCGATCACGACACGCAGTCCTGAATAATCTGGCCCGGTCTCCGTACACCCGCGCAGACAGCACATTTCTCAACACACAGTATGTTCACAACACTTGTCACACAGCACTTCACTAGGGACTCCTTATTTGTTATTGTTGTGGAAGTACTTACTCAAAATATGACGTTTTCGGCAATGGGTGTGGTGGATCAGTTTCGTCGCCAGTTATGTGCCTTCATATGCTGTCCGCGCTGAGGGGCTCCCGGGCCTCTGCTCTTCAATGAACACACACAATTCGCCTGTACCATACCGCCAATGCAAGAGGCGATGAACCCACACTCCCGCGGTCGACCCAGTTGTCTGCTCGCTCCGTTGCCGCAGCCGCCTCACCAGCCGTCCCCTGAGCTCTCCCCCGATTGGCGATAGAGGGGACGGCTCACTTCCCGGCCGCGACGACAGAGGGCGCGGCAGGGCACATCAATTATATTGTGACAATAATTAAGAACCTATGTTAGGTGTCTTGGACCTTGCTTCACTAAGGCTCCGATGGACTGTCGCCAAGCGTGATGCCACTTACTCCTAAGCGGTAGAAGCCAGCAGCCGAGAAGTTGGCGGTCAGGCTTAGGAAGGCAAAGTGCATTATGCTTCGTGCCGCTGTCACCGCTCGGCTTGGCAATGAAAGATAACATCTGTGACGACAACACCATACACTATATTTTTAAGGTTGCATTTTCAACCTTTTGGTTCAACCCCTACGACGTAAACCGAGCGGAGCGAGGCACAAGCCACATAACCTAACCTAACTTAACCTAGGGTTACCTAATTAAACGGTCGTCTAGCCTGATGCCGCTTACCTCTCGACGGCCCTAAATCAGCCGCCGAGAAGTAAGCGGCATCAGGCTTGGCGACAGCCAAGCGAAGCGAGGCACAAGTGACTTTAACTTATCTTGTTAAACTGCAAGGGGCTTAGGTTAGGTTAGGTTAGATGCCTCTTGCCTCACTCAGCTGTCGCTCCGCTCGATGATGGAAGGTTCGATGATGACGGAAGGTTGAACCAAAAGGTTAAAATTGCTACCTTAAAAAATTAGTGTACCCTCAACAGCTCTAAATTCCGGACCTAGCTCTAAAAGTTTTTAAGCTTTTACGCGGTCGATCCTGCCACACAGGATTTGTGCGGCACCGGGGCAACAGAATTTTGAAATATTTTTTTTTAATGGTGGTGGCGTCACGTTAACACCATTCGCTTGAAATCAATATTCCTCGGGTTACATAATAACGCGAATTCTGTGGATCCTAGCTATCAACTCTCGAATTCAGCACAAATTTTTGAGCTAGGTTTGAATATTTGTGCTGATGGGTGGTGCGGGTATGAAGGGTGAAAGATAAAACACAAGACGAAGAAACTGTGGCCTTGAAGATTTATGGTTAACCTACACTGGAGATCAATGTGTTTTTTACACTTGGTCGAGTCCATAAGAAGTGGGACTTAAATTTTCCTCCCAACAGTGCAGTTCCTAAATTGTCCTTGTTCTGAAAGAACGCTTCTTGGGAGAATAAAATGAACGGAGCTTTAAAATATTGTCAGTTCTTTCCACATGCGTTGAAGTCTCTCCATACATGTGTTTGAATCTTCAGGCAGCAGTGCTTTAAAATCTGGAATACATGGCCGGCTACATAACAAAATATGGAAACATTGGAGTTGGATTCTCTTTAGATATTAACGGTTTTGAAATCACAAATCTTAACTGCATGCTCCCTACAAAGGGTGCCTGCTACATGGGCGCTGTTCCAATATTTTTCCAATGATTACGACAATCTACCGGTAAAGGCCAGCTTAAAAACAGGGGAAAAAACTGTAAAATAGGTAAATGCGATCAGTCCGAATACCTAATATTAACTGAAGATAATGACAAGAACCGACACGATAATAAAAATTAGGAATTGATAAGAAAAAGCAATTAAAGCTAGAAAATGCCTTATTTGATTTCAAAAACACTCACTTTGCTTTTATATTTCCTGATAACAGTTCCTGAAAGATTTAATTTGTAATTTAAAAAGGATAGTGAAAAATATGCTTTGTAATTATTACTTCTAAGGCACGTGTCCCTTTCCGTGGGTGTAAACGTCTATTTCCCTGTGTAAAGGAGTATGTTTAGATTAATTTTGGTTTGTCATTGTTTGGTTATTTTCCAGTTTTGAATATTTTACAATAGGGAGCCTTGCCTTGACGTGAGTTGAAGTCTTCCACGCAGGGAAGATATGCAACTTAAAAATAAATTCGACGGAACCACTCACAGTCAGTGACCGCCAGTGTTGTATAACGAATGCTACCAGCGCAGCATGTTGAGATGTGTATCGTTACGTTACGATAGGTTTGACAGCAATTCGGTCAATTGGCGGCAATATTTTAAGTTGGCGCACTGGCAGTGTCTCTACTTTTTCTGTTTATTCGATCGAGCGCACTCATGAATGAATTCAAATGAGCAATGAATATTTACGCTATAGGCCTTCTGTTAGTCTCACAGGTCGAATTTTTTACTTCTGGTGCTGCACCTGGTATAATCTTTCATTCCAGTATTAGGATTTTCGAGGTACAGTACAATTCCGTCGGTTTAGATGCACATTGGATAGCGCATAACAATCACGAGCCCTGTGTCCCCGCTTCGCTGTCACACCGCTCGGCAGTTAGCCTGATGCCAGGTCCTGCCCTCGAGAAATAAGCGGGTCCGTCTCACAATCAGTGCGGCCAGATTTCGCAATTTTGTAATTTTGTCAACAGTTATTTCGGGAAATACCGTACTACAGGTAGCATGTCGGGTAAGTTATGGACAGCTCTCGGGCAGCTCTCGGGCTGACAACGAGCAATTCAAAAGTAGGGTCCGGCTATTAATTATCTTTACCGGTTAAAATTTACGAAGTGACTTTTCAGAATCTGCCCCATTTGAAATGGATTAGGTTAGTTTCGGTGCGTTCAAGTCTCCCTTGTATTGACATAGGCGTGCGAATAGAACTGGCCTAAAAAAACAGATCTTTTGGTGGAGTCGCCAAATTTGGCACCGCCGTTACGTTAACCCACTACCGCCCAGCGATGCCGTTCGGAAACAGAAAATTTTATTTTGGAGGATATATTAAGCTCATCATTGTTACAATTAAAAAAATATCATTCCCTAGAAACCTGAAGTTTTATAATTTAGGAATTTTCAAAAGGTTAAAATTGCGTATTTTAGTGGAAAAACTCCTTCCAGTTTCTCTTAAGCTAAATGTATTCCAAATACTTTGGGCTTTTATGGGTTTAGTTAACTCAGGTTACATGCTTTGTGCTTCGCTCTGTGCTTATATTCGCACAAAGAATGCATTTGTATGGGGAGACTTGAACGCACGTAACCAACCTAATGCATTTTCTTATGGGGAGACTTGAACGCACGTAACCAACCTGATGCATTTTAAATGGACCATTTGTGCCAATCCACTCCGAAGTAAATCGAACCGCTCCATCGACCCGAAAAAGAATGATTCCCATGTTTGTACCTAAACTTGTGTGTTTTATTTTTCAGTGTACAATGAGCAAGCGGAGCGGGATAGCCTGAACGTGGCCAACTCTTCGCGGGAGTCGCCAGAGACGCACGCGGACGGCGCGAGCTCGCGGAGCCGCGCGGACTCGAGCGGCCAGCTGCCGCTGCCGCTCCCCGGCGCCGGCCCGGACGCGTCTGTGTCTGCGGCGGCGGCGGCCGCCGGCGTGGCCGCGCTGGACGGCGTCCTCGGGCTGGGGCGCGGCGCCGGCGTCAGTGGCGGCGTCGGCGCCGCCGCCCGGGCCCGGCCCGCCCGCGCCAGGACCCTCCTCAGCCTCCTCTCCGGAAGGACGATGTTCCACGGCAGCGAACCATTGTAAGCCTTCAAAACTGATTGTGTTTTTAAAAATACTCGATCGCTCTTCACCTTACTTCACACTCTGCATTTTCAACCTTTTGGTTCAACCCCAACGACGTTTAGCCGAGCGGAGCGATTGGAGCGATAGCAGAGCGAGGCATAGCCACGTAAACTAACCTTACTTAACCTAGGGTTACCTAATTAAACGGTCGCCAAGCGAAGCGAGGCACAAGTGACTTTAACTTATCTTGTTAAACTGCAAGGGGCTTTGTTATAATAGGTTAAGTTAGGTTAGATGCCTCTTGCCTCGCTCCGCTATATTTGACGACGAAAGGTTGAACCAAAGGGTTTAAATTGCTCCTTAAAGAAATAGGGTACAGTCAATTTTTAAACTTGGGGAAAGGAAAAACAGAGACAGAGCTAGCTGTTAAAAATCTTGCTTGGAGTATTTTGTCTAATGATATAGGTGCATTGACTGTTTCGTGATTGATTTGTTAACGTCAAAAGAATCCCTTCATTTCGTTTATGAATACAGGTAGCTGCAGTTTTCAGAGATTTTGACATGTGAAATTTCAGCGAAACAATACTCAACATGTCGATGCCAAGTAATAAAATTTTCTTTGACGGGATAAAATCATGTACCGCTGCAGTTGTCTCTCTTGATATCGCGGCGCCAATATTGTATTGTTCTTTCTTTCCGCTAAATGCCATTTGGTTGGTCGTTAGAGTCAATTTTTAGAGGGAAAAATCCAGTTAAAATCGGACTTCACCATGAAGATGCATCAAGCACCATAAGTTTTCAATGTATCTCATCTGAAGTGAAAAAGGCAAAGAGACGATACCAACTTTTTTATTTATTTTTTTTATTTATTTTTTATTTGCCCCGTCTCAAACCATCAATCCACAAGCACAATGTAATTTTTCAGGTGGTTGGGGTCAAGATTGAGTCCGATTTCAAGCATTCCTTTTTTCCCCTGAATAAAAAATGTATTTCAAAAACAAACTACTTCTTAAGAAAGTGCTTGCCTATGTTAGGCTGACTGGTCAGACCGTGTTTGGATGGTTGGCGTCAGTACGCTGGCCTACGGACAGGGGTTAATTTAACCACTGAAATGTAAACCAACCCAATTTGAACGCCAGCGACTGGCGGGCTGATTGGGACTAATTTTCCAAAGTTTTTATCTGACTACCAAAATACATCCTAAACAACCAAACGATTCCTACACGAGAGTGACGGAACGCGGTCTATTCACGATTTTTTTATATTTGAACTGCTCTAGCTCGATTCACTCTTCGTTTAATTTTTTGTATTTCTTTTTCTTTTAACTACCGTGACTTAACAGAAAGAACGTAGTTTATATTCGCATGCAAACTCCCAATCAGAATACATTCAGTTTTCTTGCCCTGCGTTAAAATCTCCCCATATGACTACGTGCTTGCTTAAGTCATCGAGGGCCTTAGTCTATTCAACCTTTTCCATGTTTCAGTGGGCAGCTATGGATCTGCTTAAGTTCCCTGTACGGCAAGTTAGTAGTGACGGTGATGCTGGCGTTCTGCCTGACGGAAGTGATGGACAACAGCGTCCGGCTGCTGAGTCTGCAGGTGAGCATCGCGCGGCGGAAAGAGCGGCTACGAGCGCATCGGGACCAGTGTTGTCAGATTCCGCGACTCCGTCAAATTTAAACGCGTCTAACTTTTCAACCGTTAAAGATAACATATGTTGATTCCTATTTTTGAAATGCTCAGCTCGAGAGCGATCGAAAACTTACCCGACATGATAATCTTTAACGGTTAAAAAGTTAGACGCGATTAAAATTTACGAAATTGCGGAATCTATGGCAACACTGATGGACACAGAGGATTAATCGTGTACCCGCACTGGGTACGTTTTGCAGGGAATCTACTTGATGTACCTGTACGTCGGCTGTATCGGCGTCATCTTGTGCATCTACGTGTGGGTGCTGCTGGACTCATGCGCCTCTCTGCACGGCACCGCCAGCGACGACGGCCTGCACTGCTCAGGCGGCCGCTTCGGATCGCTTCGCAGGGCGCATATCTCTAGAGATAAGACTTCCGGTACAAGTTTTTACCTGAGGATCGGCGCTTTGGGTAAGATGTGGCATATGTAAGTCAGAATCTGACAAAAGTAGAGACCCTGCCCCGGGGTGGTGAGGGTGGTTTGAGGAGTAGCCTAACAAGGGTTTCACAGAGGACCACTTCAGCCCCTAACAGAATCGGGGTTGTCCATCAATTCTTCGGGAGCAGGCGGCTTGGATAACTTACCGGCGGGACTGGAGAGGCTTTAAGGCGGAATAGCTTTGACGAATTTCAGTATTTGGTATTTTTTTATAAGTGCTCGTGTAAAATTATTATTAAAAAAATTACAGGTCCTTTTCAATACAAGACGAGATAAAAAAAATCTCCTCACTTTTTAAAAAATCTTCTTTTGAAACTACTTGAAAATTGTTTACAATTTCTTTTTTAATGCAGCTTAACTGTAAACTTGACTCCGTAGAAACCGAAATACTACGGGACTCTATCCCCCAGGATCAATTATCATGGCACCATACTCATGTGGTTTCCCTGTTCAGAATTTCTACAGCGCCAACATCGTTCATAGCCATGATGTTGGCACCGTGAAAATTCGACTCCTTATTCTTCTTGGATATGGAAACATGATTTCGGTGCCGTGAAAATTCGTCTTCGTGGGTATGGCTCATTGTGAGGTGTTGCAGAGAAAAAATAGTACCCGAAAAAAAAAGTTTTTAAACGATCTTACAAAGCGATATTCTTTTTGTTATAGCGTTTGGTCTGGGCACTTTGGTGTTCAACGGATTGGAGATGGCAATGCATTCCATGATGGAAGGCGACTGCCTCAACGACGTGGTGTTCGTCCATCCCGTCCTTCATGGTCTCTTCACTTTTCTTCAGATGCACTTCCTCTTCGTCAACTCACAAGTAAGCGCTTTGCAGCGATACTCGTTTTGAGTAAATCCGCGAGAAGTTGTGAGATAGCGCGTATCTTCAGCGGAGGCGTCACGCGGTACTTGTTTTAATTAACTTTGTTTTTGAGCGAGCGCGGCTTCAAATAGCAGTTTTGAAAGGGTTACTCACAACGGCACGATTTGCTGCCATCACCGTTGTTTTGTTTGTTTTTTTTGTTCTTTAAAGGTGCTTAAGCTTTATACCGCCCGTTCTTATTCCCACTGCTGAATGTTGTCCAGTGTAAGGATAAGTTCCACTGCCCACAAATTAAAGACAACAAATGTGAGGTCTCGCGGGTAGGCATAAATTTTGCCGATGTTTTCCGTTTTAGGCGTTCGTTTAAAAATTATTTTGAGAACTGCGACAGAAATGTTTTGTTGTCTTTTTTTGGCAATTACCCTTAAAGAATTCTAGTTGATGCCTTGTCACGTTTCACGTAAAAAAGCCTCGCGGTCAACCGAACATCTTAATCTTGACAACCTCTGCAATGGGCAGGGCTGTCACGAAAATCTTTGGGTCTTACTCTTACCCGTAGAAAAATCGACATAGTGTTCATGCCGGCTGAATAGGGAACTCAAGCATAGGTGAAATGCAATGACGGTTTTGCACTGGTCTAAAGGTCGGCATTGGCCCAGACCCTGTGCAGTTCGTTCCTATGGTGTACATACCGTACTTCTACGGGAAGGAGACAAACACTCTAAATCTGAAACAGTGAAAGTCACCGGGATTCAGTGAAAATTCACTGTTCCAGATTTAGAGTGAGGGAGCTTTTCGCAGTGGAAAGCCCCTACGTATACCCAAAATCCACCGAATAGCCTATTCGGAATAGGCTACAAAATGTATTCTTGACGCAGGTTCTGGTGGAGCGGTTCGGGCCAGCCGCCCGGTTTGGCTTCATGCATTTAGCCGCGACGAACCTGGCGCTGTGGGTCCGGTTGGTGGTGTGGGAGTCTGGCAACGAGTGGAGCTACCTGGTGTTCCTGGCTCAGAGCGACAGCGCCTCGTACGCCGTTGCCGACCGAGCGCCGACGCCTCTGCAACTCCGCGGATATCCCCGATCAGTAGCTCACAGACAAGTCAGAGATATACCTCGTAAGTGGGACCACCAAAGGACCGTGAGACCAAACGAAACATAAACCGCGCGATAATACTCATTGTTAGTCCATGAATTCGCACAAAAACAATGTCCCGTTACTTGCACTCTAAAGGTTGCATTTTCAACCTTTTGCTTCAACCCCTACGACATTAAGCCGAGCGGAGCGAGGCACAAGCCACGTAACCTAACCTAACTTAACCTAGTGTTACCTAATTAAACAGTCGCCAAGCCTGATGCCGCTTACTTCTCGGCGGCCGATTTAGGGTCGCCGAGAAGTAAGCGGCATCAGGCTTGGCGACAGCGGAGCGATAGCGAAGCGAGGCACAAGTGACTTTAACTAATCTTGGTAAACGGCAAGGGGCTTGGTTATGATAGGTTCAGTTAGGTGGGATGCCTCTTGCCTCGCTCCGCTGTTGTTTCACTCGATTTGACGACGAAAGGTTGAACCAAAAGGTTAAAATTGCTACTTAAAAAAAATAGTGTAGGGTGAGCAGACGTAGGGAACTGTTTTCGTGTAAACCACAGACTGAATATCGATGTATTCTTTTTTTTTGGGGGGGGGGGAGACTGAGTTGTCGATTGGCCAGACTTTTCTTTTCGATCCCCTAACGTGCGGATTTTTCAGGAACGATGAATTCGACGTACCACGTCATTAAGTCGGGCTGCGCATATTCGCCGGTGTCCGAGGCCCACCTTTCGCAGGTGGTGTCGCTGCATCAGTGCCTCAACACCAATTCGCTGGGGCAATTATGGACATCGTCTATGCCATTCTTGTACCCGTTTATCATACAATTCAGGTAAGCTTCGATCTGCCAAAGAATGGAGTCAAGGCTCAACCATACAGGAGCCTTACCCCCACCACTTACTACGAGAGCTTTTTCCTAAAATGGACAAGTAAACTCGCTAATAACATGCACGAATGAACAGCACCAACATCATGTAGTCGCTTGGTAAATCCGCTTTGGATCTAATAAACGCCACATATGGAAATGAAATACAGTAAGTTAAATTCATTGGATAGATGAATAGGCCAACGCACCGTTAAATTGGACCCAAGCAGTGTTTGATTCAATTTCCAGCAAGACTCGCTGATGCTTAATTTAGGGGATCTAATTACCAAGCAATTTTTTTTTCTCAACCGCTGGCCTAACCGATGAGTCGCTGTGCTGCTGCGCTGGATGGGAGCACTTTTAAGCTGGAGGTGGCGTGGCCAATGCAGACATTTTGAAGGTCCGAAATGTGCATTTCGCACAATATTGGTCGTTGTTTATCGCATTGCAACTATCGGTTTTCAAGCGTGCAAAAAAATCGAGCAACTACGTTTTAAATGTTACATCCCATAAGTAAACAGTAAATGTTGCTCCAAGAATAGTAAATGCCCGATTTTCAGAATCGTTCTATTACCTGCTGGAATCGTATCTCGTGATTTGAATGTCCGAACACGGACTCTCATCGCATTTTCCTTTCCGATCTGATCTTTGATTAGATTCTTGATCAAGCTTAGTTTCCGAGGGGTCTTGTGACGGATTCCGATCAGAAAACGACGGCCGATCGGACATAATCAAGTCCAATCGGAAGTCCCAGTTTCCTAACAAAAGCACTACCTCCTGGTCGGAATTCCTTGATCGAAACTGACTGGATTTTTGCGAACGAACTGGCTAGTCACCCGACAGTCCCCACCTGAAGTGCACTAGATGGATCAGTCTTTAGACGGTGGCAGAGGGGGAGAGACGTCATCACGCTTACAATTAGTCCTTTAACAAGAACGTTCATGTTGTACATAGTAGCGTTTAAGTCCCTCCATATACATGCGTGCGTGTCACTGTCGCGTTAAGAGCCGTAACCTAAGAGGACAGGTGTAATCGCTGGTCGGTTATGATTTGAGGGATTCCTAGAAATCCTCCGGCAAAGAGCAGCACACAAACACATCCTTGAGTCGCGTGGAGTTGGTTGAGGTTTCATGTTCGTCCGGGGGGTTCCTCAACATCGAATCAAAGCTTTTTCTTCCGCTAGTAGAGAGCGCTTACTTTTGCAGCATCATTGCGGCAGCAGTGACCTTTATAATGGGCCGTAACGTCGGCAAAGGCCGCTACGTGGGCAAGAAGATCCAAGCGGTGCTGTCTCACAAAGCGTACTGCGGTCGGGGCGGCAGCGCGGCGTCGCCGGCCGTGGACTGCACCGGCGCCAGCAAGGGGCTCTTCCTCGGCCTCCTCTTCCTAGTCGGCGGCATCGTCATCATCATCATCTTCATGGTCGTCAAGGACGACGAGGACTTCCCCGCAGAGACGGTCTTCTGGCTCACCACTGGCCTGCTCGCCACGGTACGTAGTATTCTAGTAATGCATGGGTCATTCCGGAGTAGCCGCTTGTGCAATTACAGTCTACCACAATAGGGAGCTGTCACAAGCCTTAGTTCCAACTTTTCCCGCTACAAATTGGCTCTCTAAAATACATGGCGGCTCATGGAGGATAGACGAATTTTCAGCTGTTATGGAATGAAAAATGCATCTTTACTCTTTTAGCGCTCACTGAGTGATAGTTTAGACTCTAAACTATCATTCAGCTGTCACGTTCCTTAGCACAGCTCCTCATTGTGGAACACATTTAGACCTATTTTATCGGCAAAACTCGCGGATTTTCATCGAGGGAAAATCTAATTACCTGACATTTCTTTACCCATTACAAAATGGCCAGCTATCGGGCGTTGAAGTGTCCACTTACATGCTCGTCCAGTCCAATAGTGTTCTACAATATAACGTAAATCGTGATGAAATGAGCGAGCGTTGCATGGTACACACTTGGAGCAAATTCTTGCTTTTTTTCTTTTTGTCCGATACCAGTTCTTTCATGAAACATTTCGTTTGTCTACTCGCGCATCAAAGTCTCTTCACACTCGTTCGCGCTTATCCCTCAGCGGTGCTGAGTACACGAACCGGGAAAATTACACACATGGCTCAGAAGCTATTGGGGCTGCAGTAACACGTGTTTTGAAATAAGGAGAAGGACGCCGCTTGGCGGCTGTTTTTTGAGACAGGACCCAAACATTTGTTTCGGGTTTGTTAGCGTCTATTTAGGGCGGATAAAGCCGGATCCGTTTTGAAAGAAATTTTAATGAAAACCACTACTTGTAATATAGATAGATGTGGGCCGAAGAATAAGATCTCCGGTAGAACTGACAATAAGGGAAAACACCACCTTCAAGTAGAAATTATGGAAAACAGTTGAAACCTTCTTTAAGACAGCCTTCCTAAAAGTGCAAAGTTACAGCTGCGATCAAGCTTTTGCTTTTAAAAATACTTGGAGTCATTTTCTAAGTTGTTAAAGCCGATTTGCAACCCTCTGAAGTCATTTTGAGCATACATACACTTTCAAACTGTAAAACGAACACATGACATCAATTTAGTTCTTCACACGGAAAAAATGGTTTTGTTACGGCAACAAAATTAGGGACAACAAATTAATTTTTCGTTGCTTCAACCAAAAATTTTGCTGCAGCAACCAAACGTTTCGTTGATAGAACTAAACATTTTGT
>Ga0058701_10002658_pt1 | contig 13688 bp, 5 predicted proteins | sample AgamicOrMae_FD_97039 | JGI IMG/M metagenome (GOLD analysis project Ga0058701, IMG submission 97039) | Agave microbial communities from Guanajuato, Mexico - Or.Ma.e | ecosystem: Host-associated > Plants > Phyllosphere > Phylloplane/Leaf | place: Guanajuato, Mexico | collected 2012-06-04 | reverse complement strand
CGCCCCCCTTGCTCCTGCCCATGCTCTGCCTGCCCTCCCAGCTGCCCCTCCTGCCCCGGATTATGCTCGCCTTGTCGGTGCCCCACCCTGTACTCCCCTCTTGCGCCCCGACTGCCGCCCTGTGTTCTCCGCTACCCCCCTTGTCTCCTAGGGACTCGACGCCCCCCTTGCGGATGCCCGATTTGGGGTATGGGCATAATGCGGGTCGAGGTACCCAATCGCCCCATTCAACAAGCAGACGACCCGCAAGAAGAAAATGAAGCGCAAACACCAAATAATTACGGATCATGAAAATAAAGATGTTTCGAAATATTTTCTTTTGATTTCAGTACGTTGTAATATTTCCGGGGGGTAGCACAAGCAGAGGGAAAAAATACATCCAACAGAACCTACACTCTAAATTTTTAAGGTTGTATTTCGAACCTTTTGGTTCAACCCCTACGACGTTAAGCCGAGCGGAGCGAGGCACAAGCCACATAACCTAACTTAACTTAACCTAGGGCTACCTCATTAAAAGGTCGCCAAGCCTGATGCCGCTTACTTCTCGGCGGCCGATTTCGGGCCACTGAAAAGTAAGCGGCATCAGGCTTGGCGATTGCCGAGCGAAGCGAGACACTAGTGACTATAACTAATCTTGGTAAAAAGCAAGGAGCTTTGTTATATTAAGCTAAGTTAGGTTAGATGCTTTTGCATCGCTCCGCTCGATTTGACGACGGAAGGTTAAACAATAAGGTAAAAATTGCTACCTTAAAAAATTAGTGTACCAATGACTCAAATTGTGTTCATAATGTAAACTGATAAACGACTCAGTTTCAAAAATGTTTGATTTTACAATTCTTTGATACATTATGAATATAATATAATCTTTGAAAGCAAAGCAGATATACAGCGGAGCGTGCCACGAGGTACCTATAGAAACCTAACCTAGATTAACCTATCTTAAAGGTCGTCTTCTTAGGCCGATGGCGACAGTATCTGCCGTCGAGAAGACATTAAGCAAGGCGACAGCCGAGCGGCGCGAGGCAAGAAGCACTTCGTAACGGAGCGAGGAACAAGAACCTAACATAACCTTCGCGATTGTATATCGTTCATCCTCATGGTATTCACAAAGTTTTAACCACAAAGGAACTCAAAAGTGAAAAACCCAACCTTCAAAAGTAAATCATATTATTCAGTCATAATCTCATCAAAGTTATTCAAGCTATCACCAAGATGTCCCGGAATGAAGGGAATTTATGAACCGATAGTAAGCGGTCAAAATCACAAAGTCATGAGACTTGACCTCGGTCGAGTGATATCAGAAGCGCTTCAAATCTCTGTGGCACGCTCTTTGGGACATGCAAAATCCATTTCTTGCGACAACACTCATCGCCGAGCTCAATTTTGAAATAAACAGGATTGAATTATATATTGTTCTTATGGGAAACCGCACGCGCTTGCTTCTGTTCATGAGATTTTATAAGTTTACGTTTGAGAGATTGGAATTTTCTTCAAATCAATAAACATTAGCTCTTTTCAGAGTGGGAAATATATGGAAAAATAAAATGTGGGTGTCGCCGACCAAATAACGACAATAAAATGCTTTTTTGTAAAAAGCAACAAAACAAATTGTAAAAAAATTGCTATGCGTTTTTTTTTGAGCTCAAGAACTCGTCCGCAAGCATGACAGGGTGAACTTTTAAGACTCTAAATGATAACAGACCCCACGTAAAACATACAACACATTCAAGGGTTTTGAAGCATTTTTTTTACCCGTCCTGCGGACCGGGCCGGTCACGAGTCTCCTTAAGTCAGAAGACATTCTTTTGTTTAACGAGTCTAGAATTTCGATTTGGACTCAACATGAAACACTGCTCGCCCACTAAGTGAATTCTAACATGGGGCTAGTTGAGTGAAAACGCACTGTAGTCGTGCTTTTGTTTGGTCTACACTCAAGCAGTTTATGTCGTCGCATAAAAGAGACATACAGGATATGTAAACAGGATAGAGCACGGTGCTGCACAAAAAGAGAAGAAGAGAGCTTTAAGTGAGTTTATAATGACAATGAGGCTAACAGGCCGCTAATGATACAGATAGGGCGAAACTTTTTGCTTGGGGAGAAATCTTGCAGCGAGACAGAAAACAGGAAAACTTGCGGCGACAAGAGAGACATATATACTGGTGGAATCTCGGCTCAATATGTAGGGGTAATTTCGCTATGAATGTTGGAAATAGGGTGCAGCTTATTATGTTGTTTTCTTTTTATTCCTGTTTTTCATATTTCCCGTTAAGCTTCAATTTCGTTGACGTTTTAGAGCAATTTCATACGCAGCGCCTTGTCGCAAAGTAAAAACTGGCACAAAGCACACGATTGGGACGCAAAATCGGAATGTTTATGTTTACACCTGCAAACGGTATGAAAACTCTGATATATCAAGAAAAAGCCGATAAAATTTTAGAAGTCTAACTGCCACTGAAAAAGTTCTTTTCCTGCTGACACAGTAACAGTAAGTAATAAAATATGCAAAACATTTCATGAATCTAGATTCAACAATTAGGTTAGGGGGTGCTGACAAATATCACAGCCTTTTCGAAGAGGCTTGAACTGCTTTTCCGGCGCTATCTTCATTTTTTATTGGCGCCAATTTCAAAACTTCCTTTACGATCAAGGGCTGCGTGAAAAAAGTCATACATATGGTAAAAGACACAGGAGAGGTTTTGTGCAGGGCTGCAAAGAAATTTCGTCTCCAATAAGAGACCTGGGACATTTTAGCCCGACACAAGTGACAAATTTTCTAATTCCAACCCAAAAGTGACCTTTTACAAACAAATAAAGCCTATGTGTATTTAAAAAAAATATTAATAACTCCCACCAACCGTCATTTTTGTTCCAACAACATAAAATGGTTGGCTGGCTATTCAGGGTCCCAACAAACGGGAAATCATGTAAAGAAAGGAATCGTGAAAGTATTCCTTCCAATTGGTTACTTGGGCTATATTTACACTAAAAAATATATTGCTCAGAAAAAAATATACCAGCTATACAAAATAAGATAAATAAATAAACGCTGATAGAAATATGAAAACCACGAACTAACCTCAATCATGCGCTAGGACGGTTCTACGGAAGCGATTTTAAATTCCAATTTAGGAGTAATGCATGCACTAAGCAGGCAACAAAGATATAAACAATTGTTAGTTCCCATCAAACGTTAGAAAATAAACCAAAAAAGAAAGAAAATTCAAAAAAAGTTCAGGGGTACCCAAAGTTTGTTCGTTTTTTTGTGTGTCTTTTTTTCCTTTTTTTTCTCAAATTTTTTGCCCCATTTTTTTTACTATAGGTTTTGAAGATTGGATGTGAGGGACATTGAAAAAGGTTAGAACCGATGCCTATTACTCACTTAGTCGATTTTGAACAGACCGGGAGGGTGAAAGCGATTGGGCGTGGGAGGTTTGCGGGGGAGGGGCGTAAATTTCACATTCCATTTTTGGAGCGATAAATAGACGAAGTAATCAACAGACGACGGTACTAATCATTTTTAGTCCCACTCTATTAATTCCAAGCAAAAAACATTAAAATTCTACAAAAAAGGGACCGAAAATTTCAAAAAGCAAGTTTTTTTTTTTTTTTTAATGGGATCTTTATTTTGACGATTGGATCTGATTAAGGGAGACTGAAAATAGTCTAAGAACCGATGCCTGTTGCTCGCTTTTTCAAATTTAAACGGGCCGGGAGAGACGACAGTTCACGGTCGGGAGGTTGGAGGGGAAGACGTGATTTACAGTGCTTGAGGGTCATCGGTCCGCGCAAAAGCAATATCTCAACGAATGAGACTAACAAAGAAGGATCTTTAAGACGGTGACAAAAATTACCGATAAATGACAAATAGTGACAGAAATAGTTTCAGGAGACAAGTGATAAAAGTGACTCACTGGTAGGCCCGGCCTTGTGTAGAGTTATGGAAGCTGTGTTTAATTTGTCGACAGCTGACTTCGCAACATGTTCGGATGCAGAGAACACAAGACCAGGCACCACATCACTTTTAGGGAGGAAGACATCACGAAAAGAAGGAAGAAAAAAGATGAGGAAAAGAGCGCGAAGGAACAAGGAAAACCTGAAGCAAGCCGCGAATGCGGGCAAAGACGCAACTCTAAAGGGATGACAGTGAGAACAGAGAGTCCTTCTTGTAGTTGGAGAGACGAGGATGAAAGCGAAGATGGAAGTCGGGGTAGCTGCGAATGTCGGTGTAGAAAATGTCGATGCAGTAGTTGCAGCAGCTGCAGCTACCCCTCGAAACAGAGCACTTTTAGCTCGTACAGCGAAAGCAGTAACCGCAGTGATGCCAAACGCCACCACGGACAGAGTATAACTATCAAGGCGAAGAACCTATACTTGAGCTGCGATGACGAAGATGAACAAAATGCCGTCGACCACGGCCGCATCGGAAAGCCACCCGAGAAAAGCATACCCGCTGGTTATCCGACAGGCAATGAATATCGTCCACCCACGGGTGGAAATGTTCCGTTAGACTATCCTCCACCCGCGGTTGAAAATGGTCTGCTAGACTATGGTCCATCGGTCAACCGGGTTCCAAGAGTAACTGATTTTTGTCCACCTTGTCTTTGCTGTCCACCCTGCATTGGCTGTTATCCTCCTAGCATTCGACCAGGTTACCAAGGAGTTAACTACTGTCCACCTGGCATTCGACCCGGTACGGTGGGAACTGATTATGGTCCACCTGGCACTAGACCAGGTCCGGTGGGACCTGATTATTGTCCCTCTAGCATTCGACCAAGTTCGATGGGTACTGATTTTAGTCCCTCTGGCATTCGACCTGGTCCTGTGGGAACTGATTATTATCCACCTGGCATCCGACCTTATCCGGTGGGAGCTGATTATGGTCCACCTGGCATTCGACCTGGTCCGGTGGGAACTGATTATTGTCAGCCAGGCATTCGACCAGGTCTGGTAGTAACGGATAATGGTCCTCCCGACAATAGGGCAGGAAAACTAGAGGATGACTATCGTCTCCCAGCTAGTCGAAATGGTAAAGGAGAGGCTGATTGTATTCCCCCAGCCAGTCGATATGATCTAGCAGACGCTGACTGCGTTCCCCCAGCAAGTCAAAATGGTAAAGAGAATGCTGACTGTATTTCCGCAGCCAATCGAAACGGTAAATTAGAGGCTGAATATTGCCCTCCAGCCAGTCGCAATTGTAAATTAGACGCTGACTATTGTTCTCCAGACAATCGAAATGGCAAATTAGACACTGACTATTGTTCTCCAGCCCGTCGGAATAGTAAATTAGACGCTGACTGTTGTCCTCCAGCCGGTCGCAGTGGCAAATTAGACGCCGATTATTGTCCTCCAGCCAGTCAAAATGGTAAATTAGACGCTGACTACTGTCCACCAGTGATTCCACAGGGTCAAATAGGATGTGACTACAATCAACCTGGATATGGAACAGGTCTTAGAAACGGGCATGATCCACGTGGCGACGGGACAAGTGAACGAAATGGCTATTGTCCCTTTCGAAATGAGACAAGTAATAGCTACGGTCCCCCTCGCAACGGAGGGAGTCAACTAAACGGCTACTGTCCTCCCACTAGTGAAACAAACCAGCAAGACCCCTCCTCCTGTCCACCTGCTAATGAGACAAGTCAACAAGATCCCTGCAGCTGTCCGCCTGCTAATGGGACAAGTCAAGAAGACCCCTGTAGCTGTTCACCTGCTAATGGGACAAATCAACAAGACGGACAGCCCTGCTGCTGTACGTCTACTAATGGAGCAAGTCAACAAAACTCCTGCTGCTGTCTGCCTTCAAATGGAACAAGCCAGTTGAACGGCTTTCCTCCCGTGGGCAACGGGACTCTTCAACAAAGTCCTTGCTGCTGTTCATCGGCCAATGGAACAGGTCAAATGAATGGCTATTATCCACTTAGCAATGGAACAGGTCAACGAGACGGCTATTGTCCACATAGCAATGGGATAGTACGACGAAACGGCTATGGTCCTCCTGACAATGGAACAGCTCCACAAGACATTTGCTGCTGCCCATTATGCAATGGCACAGGTCAACAAAATGGCTATAGTCTCTTTAGCAACGGCGCAAATCGAAGGAACGGCTTTTATCTATCTGGTCAACGTAAACCCGACTATTTTCCACCAGGAAATTCACTCATCCAACGAGGCCCCGTCTATGGTCCACCTGGGAATCAACAAGATACTGACTACTCTCCATCAGTCAACGGCCAACAAGACCCTGACTATTCTAGGGGTTGCACTTGTAACCAAGCGGCCCGCGATGGCCACAATTGCAATGGCAACTCTGGATTCAGTGGTCCACTTTGTGCTCGGGCAGCTACGACTGCAGCTCTTCTTCAATCCACTCCAACAGCTATGGCAGTTCTCTGTCCTCTACAACTACAACAAAATGATGGGCAGGAGGATACCAGAAATAATCCGAAAAACGGTCTCCCACAGGAGAAACAGTCAACACCGCAAAGTTGAAGAGCTGTCACGGTAACGATACGTTTAATCCACCATGAAACCGTTTCCGGAATGTGTCTCAATATCAAGGCTTTTCTTCTATTTCTGATATTACGAGTAAATACGAGTCCTCAACACTTGCTCTAGTGTGTTTTTTTTCCCCAAACACTTACGTTTTTATAATGTGTTTACAATGTGTGTACGTTCCTATAAAACACGGATACTGTACAATAAACAAATCCGTAAATCTATTCCAAGTTCTTTCATGCTTATAAACAAAAACGTAACCGGCGGCAAAAAGTTTTATAGGGCTGCAACAAACACAATCTCAGCTCTGAATGCCTCTGAAAACTTTTCTTGCGCCATTCATACCTTGTGTGTAGTTTTATTTGTTCATAAGGGATTCCGGTTCACCTTTACGTCGAGCATGGCGTTGCAATCTTACCTGCAATAAAGAGGAGGCAAAATTAGAAAAAGTCAACACCTTATCTCCTGTCATGAAACCAATGACGCAAAGTTTTCTGGCCTCGACATACAAAGGCATTCTGATCAACATCAGATAACCAGTCATACTCCAGTAAACGCAAAAGTTTTTCCTTCTCGGTTATTTTGAATTAAGAGCGCAGCCCATAATTAGACTGCTGCTGGCGTGCCTAGGAAAAATACAGGGTCGCCGTCAACACAAAAGGTCAACGAAACACTACATTTTGATTACGTTTTCTACTTAAACCTTTCGTCGACGAGCTGAGCGGAGCTGTAGTGGTGCGAGGTGCGATCAACGTAGCTTAGCCTAGGCTAACATATGACCTGACAGAGTACCATCTTCTACGAGTCGTTTCACAGGGCCTAAAAATTCAGTCTTCGGTTTTCTTGTTTGTGAGCATTGCAAGATCTGCGATTTCTGATGGTAGGCTGATTGCGGGACATTTGTCATGCACGTGGTTTAAGAGTAAGGTAGGTTTTTGGTATTGATCGTGCGGTCAGTCAGCTAGCTGAGTGTGACACGTGACCGTCTCGACCACGTGACCTCTCGACCCCCAGGGGAGCCAATCGTAATCCAAGGAAAGACTGCGTCCTTCTACGTTTCCCAAAAACATTTGATATACGCGGACCGGAAATACACACTCTGATATGAAAAGCTTGCACTCGGTGGATTGAATATAGCCGGCAGGAGTCGCATGCTCCGCTCGTAGATGGAATATTTTCGATGCATCAACAAGGTTTTCGTTGTGCAGCACACAGCCGATACACCTAAACATAATGCTAGATGGAATAATATTTACGAATCTTAATCCTGTAAAGGCTATACGAAGCCCATACAAGACATACGTAGAGCTATGTCGAAAACGTAAGATTTGATAGTAGCTATAAGCGGTAAAAGCTAAATGGAACTCTGTATAAACAGTAATGCGGTGCAGGCTTATAGCTGTATTGACTAGTCTATATCACTAAACCATTAAAACGTACTGCTGTTACAGGAAAACGCGTTTTTGTATTGGCTAAGAGAATGTCCGTGAAGATATCGAAGCTAAGGTTTCCTCTTTGAGCTAAATCACGGGACTATCTCCATCACCTCAACCAGCAATCTAAAGACAATTCTTTTGGCACGCGGCGGATCTCATTTCCGAAAGCGGAGAAAAAAAGAAACCTACAGAGTTGCCAAATTTCACGACTTGGTAAACTTCAAAGGCGGTTAACACAAGGATCGTGTTAACTAAGCAAATAATGTTTTCTTTCAGAAGCGCGTGTTAGCGTTTCAAAAATAGTAATATTTGCTACACATAAACGGTTCTTGCGTAATTAACCGCAGTTAAGGTTTACAAAGTCGTCAAATCTGGCAACACCGACGACAAGTACCGCTCAAGAGGCTCCGGGGATCACTCTTTCGCGAACTTGAATTTTTAGGCACGAGGTCTGACCCAGCGCGACCCGACCCTCGACCTTGCGCGAAAAAGGGGTCGTTAACAAACTACCTAAATGAGATTATTCGTGTTTATGGATGGGCCCTCATTTACACTCAGCACCTAATTGGCCTGACGTAACACCTCAATTATCCCGTCGTACGAATGCGCTGAATTTCACCCAGGTTTTTCTCGGAGCTGTGTTTCGATGCCAGCCGTTCGGTTACACTGACCGATTCAATCGGTGATTTCTCGTTTCAACAAGAAGTTGCAAAAAGAACGCAACTTCTCCGCGAGAAGATCGAGCGAGAAGGTCAAACAATTCGAGAGTCGATCCGCACAGCGGAAACAAAACCCTCACAAAAATCAACACTACTAAAAGAGAGATTCCTGCAGATAAAAGCTAAAAGTTTTGGAACCAGCTCTCGAGAAGTGTCTAAATTATAACCCATTAAACCCCATGGAAAAATACGCTATCTTCAGCTTACAATGTTGCCTTTTTCTGGAGTTTGTCACGAAGCCAAGCGGTGCAAGGTACGAGGAACCTAAGTTAACCTCACCAAAACATGGCAACAGCGACGATTTCACTTGGTTCCACCATGAGAGAGGTTCCACCAGCCCTGGGGGGTGACTGGCCTCCACTTTCGAGGATTTGACTCAAAAGCGAAAACTTGAGAACCGTCTTAGATATACCTAAACCTTCGCCTTCATGAACTTCTACTTCCACTAACAAAAGATAGTTGTCGTATTTTAGTTTCGCTTTAAGACGATATTAATCCACATTTCACTGTGAGATACGAGACTCACATCCTTTCTTCCCGAGTTCGCTCATGTCAGCTTAATTGTCTGCCGGCTTTCGTTTTAAGGGCCCTTGAATAACCATAAGCGCTTTCGGGAAGAGACAGACTTGCGACAGGAGATAACTGTCAAGGTGAGCGGCTGTTACTGGTCTGGATATTAATGATGCAGGATTTCCACGTTGAAACATAGTAGTTGTGTTACACGAGCGACATGATGATAACTCAATAAACATGTCATGTTAAAGAAACAATCCGATATTTAATAAAAATATTTTTTTAAGGTAATATTTAAATATATAACAAAAAAAGTTCACTGGAAAAAAATGCTCCAACCTGTGCGTTTGGAAAATGATGATGACTTTTATTGTGATTTGGAGATTCGGAGGAAATTATAATAAAGGCCGCATTCATACCCAAGCACTGACCTCAGCAACTCTGACCCTAAATATTTCCAAACTGACCATACCTTATTTCTGTGAACATCATTTAAGCGGATCCTATCGACTTGTCTAATTGTAAGGTAAAAAACGTAGCCTAAAAAAAGGAAAACCTTTAAAGATACTCTTCTGCGGCCGGCCCGATCCGCGGGACGGGTAAAAAAAAGTTGCTTCAAATACCACGTAAATTTTTGGTAGTGTTATGGAAGGTCTACATTTTCCTTATTTCAACTTTATTAGTCAAATAATGGTGATTTCATGTTGGTTTAGGAGCTTCAAAGTCACTCTAAAACGCTAATTTCGCAAAATCTGAACCAAATTAAGGTTAAAACCTACCGATTCCTTTGTTATTTCATGGTGACCCATCCTTTTTTTTCTTCTACATAGGTTTACTCAAGGAAGGTTTACGTATATGTAGTATATGAAGAGGATGAGTTTATTCGACCCACCTCGAAAAAGAAAAAAAACTTATAATTTGAGCCATAATTCCGCTCCACATAAGAGCACGTGTATTTTTTAAACTTTCCTGACCATTTTCTTTTCAAAAAAATAGATCGGCGACCCCACTTTTTTAGCGTCTCAGACACATCTTGACGTAAGGAAAACCAAGAAACCACTTTTCTAAGTTTATCTTTATATGACCCTTGGTAGAAGAGTATCCTTAAATCAGCTAATCAATACTTGTACCTGCTCTACCTCTTTTCTGAGCTACGTTAGGTAACGTGAAGTTAGGCAAGAATCAGAAAGGTTCGTTAAACCTGGATCAAGTAAGAGTACTTGGCTTGGAGAAGAGGCATTGAGGGTACAAAACCATGGGCGCCGCCATCTTGTTTCCGAAGTTACTTTGTGAGCTAAAATGCCTTTGATGGTCCCATAAGAAACAAAATGGCTGCCCACAACCTCCTCTCTGGTATATGAAGGTCTCTAATTAGAGAGTAAAATAAGTCAAATGGCAGGTCACATAGGTTACATTGAGTCGAGTAAGTTTGGGAAACGGTTAGGTTGTCATAGTAAGGTTAGGAAAGGGTTAGTATGTTAACGTTTAAATTGCTTTTTGGGGACTGTATCGTCCGGGGTTTCCTTCCGAGGTTGATAAAAGCTTTCCGCGTGTTTTTGAAGAGGTTTGTTTTTGTGTGCGCGTAAAAGCGGAGTCATTTGACACCAACTAGCCTCCTACCTTTTCCACGAAAAGGTGAGATTCCCTCGCGTCCCGTCCCGTGGCGGTTGCCACGTGTGTTTGTCCGGCCCAACGCACAGTGTTGCCAGATTTCGCGACTTCATTATTTTAAAACGCGGTTAATTTTTAACCGGTTAAGATGATTTAGTGACCAACCCCATTTTTGGATTGCCCAGCTCAAGACCGATCCAAAACATACCCGACATCATAGGTTATCTCTGATGGTTCTCGAATTTATCGCGGTTAAATTTACTCAACAGCGAAATCTGGCAACACTGGGGGTAAAACTTGGCCTTGGATGCGGAATTTATCGGCGTGTTTCTTGCCATTACCACCAATTGGCCGTCGCGATCGCCAAGCCGCCCCACGCCACTTGAATATATTACATTTCGTTTCCCATAAAAAAACACGCACGACTCACATAGCTAAATTCGGAAATTTGCCGCCCTATTTTCCCGCCAAAACTTACCTTGCAAATCAAACTGTCTGACCCACACCATTCCATTTTTTTTATTATTTCCTTAAGATAGCGTATGATTTGAAGGTAGTTTTACACTTTTTCATACGAAGCTTCTCCTTTTGGAAAACCGATCAGAAACGACGTCAAAAATATGAAACTAACTCAATTTGAACACGCGATTTTTGGAGTGACTGCATTTAAGAGCAGGTATACTTTCACTCTAATTATTGTAAAATCGACTTTTAAGATGGCTTCTAAATTTTATTTGTCTGAAAGCGGACGGTTTTTATCTCAAATTACCGAAATTTCAAAGAGGCTGATACGCTTTTAGGCATCAACAAAAATTGCAATCGAAATCGCATTTGACTACGCGATATATAATGCTCTAAAAATGATTAAAAAACCGCAATCGGTCCCACCATCTTACTGCCTCTCATAATTGCTAACAATGACAAAATATCCTCTAATTTCATCTACTATTTCCGACCGTTAAAAAAAATTGCACTTCCTTAGCAACCTTCTACAGGTCTTGTTGACCCTATGCCATAGGTCCACATTTTTCGCAGCGCATGGAACGGGGTGGGGAGGCAATATCCTGCTCGAGCGAAAGCGTTTTGTAAAAGCTACGTGGCTTGCTTCGCCCCTCCCCCTTTTTTTCCCCTCCTCCTCCCTCTTTTCCCCTCCCCCGCCCGGGCCGCCCGACCCATCGGCGCCTTCGTAAATCTTCCCCACAAGAGCCCAAGTGCCCCCATTCAGAGAATCAAGTGATTTATGTTCATGTTAGCAATCAATGTTTGACACGCCAAGGTGTTGTAAGATGGTGCTTGACATGATCACGATGCACAAAATTGTTGCCATACATTTCTCCTGACAAGTGTTTTTTGTCGAATCGACAAGGAATTGTGGTCTCCAACCTCCGGTTCGCGTTTTTCAGAGGGTCCGTGCGTAAATTTAAATTTATGAACAGGAACGTTTAAGGTTTCCGAAAGGGAAACCGAAGGGGAATTTTCTAAATGTTCGTGGCGGAAAGGGTCGGGTTTTGATTGGTAATTTAAAATTATTACCTCTGATTCTGATCACGAGATTTTCGGCGAAGCTATTCATTGAGCTTAGTTACTTTTGTGATGAATATTGTAAAATTGACTTTTTATCAAAGTCTCTAAATTTCAAGTAAGTTTTGAAGCGGTCCGGTTTTCTTAAAATTTAAGCACTTACAAGAATAAAATCACAAGAAATTCCAATTATTGTTCGATGATGCTCTCGATTTCTTTAATTTCAAACTATCAATTGTTTATTTATACACGGTTGCACTTCCTTAAACTTTTGAAAAAATAAATAAAAGATCGTGTTTTTTATTTTTTTTCGAATTATTCTTAACCGGAGCAAAAGTAAGGGTAAAAAAAAACATACGCCAGTTATTTTAAACGATGATCATATTTGTTAATCTACAAACGTATCGGTATTATAAATCAATTCAAAGTTAAGAGACAACGATTAATAAGCACTTCCAACCTCAAAAGCGAACACTTGACTACGATCAAACACGTCATGTGAGCAATTTATATCAAAGATGATCAAACAGGGTGTTGCAAGCAAGACTAATAACTTCAGGATTCGCTATTCACAGTTGTCAGGATATTCACCACGAGTCGAAGTCTATTGGCCGCACGCCCAACTTTAGAAACCGTATCTAAGAGATTAACAGGCCCTGGAAGGTATCCAATTAATGTATTACGCAACATCGCTACCAACACCTATTAACATTAAAAATAAGGCGAGGCGAGAAACTGGTTGGTTAGGTTTGGCAGTCGGGGTGTCGCCAACCGAGGAATGAATTCGCTCTTGTAATTCAGTAATCGGAGCGTTCCTCAAAAAAATGAACGTGTTGTTTCTTTGTCAAAAAAAATGCGTTCCTGGAACGCGGTTCCTTGGAAAGCGTGCCTTCGAACCCCCATTCAGCATATTCCTTCATATTTTACAAGAAATATATCGGGAATTTTATTAAATTAGACGAACACCTTCGCAGCGGGATAACACGTCTACGAGTGAAATTCAACTCGACAGTTTTCTGGGACTGGTGTTCTGTAATGTGGATGTTCATTCCCGAAGCGGGTGAATGGCAAAAGAACTTTTAGGGCGGTAAAATTAGGCTGAAGGACAATAGCTAGGAAAATTTCGATTAAGTCAAGATGAATTAAGGCTAGGTTATGTATGTTCACGTTCAGGTTACATGAGTTCAGGTAAGTGGATGTTAGGTGCTTGCTAAGTGTGTGAAGGGTAAGTGTGTTAAGGTTAGGTGTGTCAAACGTAAGTGTGTTAAGGTTAGGTGTTTTATGGCTTCGGTGTGTTAACGTCAAGTGTGCTTATGTCAGGTGTGTTCGAGTTTGGTGTTTTAATGTTAGGTGTGTTAAGGTAAGGTGTGTTAAGGTAAGGTGTGTTAAGGT
>Ga0058701_10002657_pt1 | contig 13689 bp, 3 predicted proteins | sample AgamicOrMae_FD_97039 | JGI IMG/M metagenome (GOLD analysis project Ga0058701, IMG submission 97039) | Agave microbial communities from Guanajuato, Mexico - Or.Ma.e | ecosystem: Host-associated > Plants > Phyllosphere > Phylloplane/Leaf | place: Guanajuato, Mexico | collected 2012-06-04 | reverse complement strand
TTATCAGATCTGTGGAATTCAAAAGGGCCTTTAGAGACAGTTAAGGGATCAACTTAGGAAGAAAGTGCAACCCTTAAATTTTGTTTAGTTTTTCTTTCCTTTTGATGTATCTTTTCCCTGATATTGTAAGAATATATCACATTTTATCTTCAAGCTGTAAGTATTCTGAAGTTAAGCAAACTTTTTTATCCTTGAAACAAGAACTCCTTCTCACGGTAAAACATGTAGGCTATTTTATCATATCGATTCATTTTGTTTCTGAGATTTTCAAGAATTGAGAACCGAAAACTCAGAAAAGCAGGCCTGGTAGCAAATCCCCGGGGGAGCCTTAATTGTTTAGGAGGTAGGCTATCGCGGAGCGAACAAATTCGCCCCACCCCTCTCGAGAGGGGGGAGGGATTTTGCCGAGTGATCAGCGAGAAACAGCTGAGTTTTCTGGGCACGAATGCCTTGCTTTTCCCCCCAAAGGTCATATCTATGCAAAGGCAGCAGCCGGGATAATCCGTTATTGCGTGCAGACTGATCCACAACCTAAGTCAAAATCATGGATCTCCTCAAAACATTTTCTGAATTGCAGACCCTCCTGCATTTTTTGTTCAAATTCAAACAAAAATCGGTGTTGTGCCTGAACCTTTTTTAAAAGTGAAATTAAGGACATTCGGTTTTTACTTCTTTTTATAGTAAATTAAAACTGTTGTGTATAAAAAAATAGCTTTTGTGCTCTTTGTAGTAATTTTAAGTAATTAATTGTCGAGCTGGAAATATGTTTGACCGAAACGAGATCGAGCAAGGGAGAGCCCAAAATGACGGCGGAAGTTCCATTTGCTTTGTATTCACAAACACCGTCGGAATCCCTGTTGTTTTTCAATGTTTGCGTTGATCCCCTTTTATTGGACGCAGTATTCCTTGTATCGGAAATCGCGGCCTATCCGCGTTCGAAAATCATAGTAAATGACGTAGACAGACCGTGAAAGCAGCGTAAATCGAATCATCGTAGTTCCAGACGCTACATTCCATACATTTTAACATAAAAGAATCGCCAAAGAGAACAATGCATATACCGGGAATACATGCTTGAAAGAACCGGCTCTAATAGGAAAGTAACCCAGCCGGATATAGCTTTCCACTAAAATATGTCATAAACTTACTCTAAGAATAAAGCTAGGCGGTTTTTGCTAGGTGATTGCGATTTTTATCTCTACAGCCTATACTAAAAAGACCCGTATTATCCTCATTTCGAAGATCTTAAACTTGCATTTTGTACCTTTGTGTTCGAGCGTCGTTCTACCTCCATTATCAAAATGTGAGTTTTAGGTTAGGTGGTCTGTGTCTCGCTTCGCTTGGCTATGCGAAGAACATTTAAACACGAGTGGTATGAAATGCAGCCTGTCTTAAGAGTGAGACCCCGTCGCGGGATTGAGACCAATTTCAGACTCCCTCCTGCCTCGCATTCATTTTATCGAATGAGTGCTTTTTAAGCCTTTCTCCTTTCAGGGAAGGGCTTTATTACTTCGTGAGAGTCCGTGTTTGTGTTGTCGCTTCAGAGATTCATATTTGATAATAATGGGGAATACACAGAAAAGTTAGGATAATTTCTTGATCACGACTAGAACGCTGCAAATCTTGTCGCAGTGATAGGTGATTCATTCGAGACGGGATTGAATATCAGCACGAGATACCGTCTGTGATCATAGTGCCCGACCTTTTTTTAGGCGATTTTTTCCCAATCAAGTAAAGGCTTAACGTATGTTAAGCCAGATTGGTTGCTGTCAAATGACCCCCCATATCAGTGCAGTTTTTAATGGAAGTTTGGAAGCAATTCAAAATCGTTGCAAAGCGCTAAAGCCGCCGCGATGGGCCTCGAAAATCACCGAAACGCTAAACCAGGCAGCGTAGCCTCCTGATGCCTCACACAAAGCAAATGGCCGCTTGAAAGGGACACAACCTAAATAAAACCGGGGAACAAGAGATCTGAACTAAATTCCAAGCGCAAATAAGAGCATATTGATCGCTCCTGCAGCATTCATTATACTCTAATATTACCAAACGTCTGCCTTGTTTATTTACATTTCATTACAACGAATAATAAATTTCGTCGTGAGATTTCTGTGGGAGTTCTAAGTTCCGCACTTTGATTCCGAACAAAGCTACCGCCTTTTACGATGGAACAATGCTTAGAAATAAGTTTTTGCCGCGCTTTTTAAAGGGGTGTTTTAGTGGAAAGGGGCATTCCGTCTTTTATGTTTTAGTTATAGAGTCATAATTCGTGTATTGTAAGATGAACACTACGATTATATTATACAATTCCTCCGCACTCCATCTGTTGATACACTTTTTATAACGTGCCTATTTGAGGTAATTTTTGCATTCCGGGGGAACGCCAATACGCTAATTCTTGGCCCCCTCTGTCTGCCAGATTTTAGTATGATCACTCAGAAAAAAAATCTCGAATATACAGAAAGGATCTCTTTAGATCCAGAAACCGTAAAATTTATCCGGTGGACACAAGATCCAAAACTCTCTTAAATTCTCGAGAAATTAGTGCGCTTCAAGTTAGATTCAATCGGAAATCAATGATTTAAAATACCTTTCCAGGAACAAGGAAATTCGGTACGATTTTTTTTTTCATTGCGCTTGAACTTATTTACTAGTTTTACTCCGAAACTGTCTGCGTGGAAACCCAACAAAATTTTGACTTACCGCCTCCTTAAAGACGTTAAAGATGACGGGGAGAAATATCCAGAATTACGTTAGCGCGTCAAAAGTTCTCAATGGAAATAGCCGGGCGTCTCGCTTAGTTTATAACAAATGACGCATTTTCCCCGGCAGAAACTTAGACAATTTGTTCGCATACCTGCAAATTTTATGATGTTATTAAATTTTTTTCTCAGCCTAAAAGTTGGCGCGAGCCAAGCAAACGTCTTGATAACAAGTTTAGAAACAGACTGCGCTCACCGAGAGGTGGCAGGCTTTCTCTTCTTCAACTTTTTGTTATTATTAATTCAAGGCCTAGTTCCATGTTGATTTGTCTGTCGGAAATGCGGGGCAACTTTTTTTCAGGGGCGCTGATATGCCAGTGTACTTAACTAATAGCAGCCACACCCTTTGCCAAGTTTTGTGTGCGGTATCATTCGTACGGCCATTGCTCGTAATGAAAACAAAACGTGTCAAAACATAGCTACGCATTAAGGTTATTGTTCCCTGGGCCTCCTCAAATGAATGAGGGGACTTACCACGGCGTGCGTACATCCTGACATGACCATACCCTTGTTGCCGTAGCCGCGGCCGCTCGCATACTTACGGAGTTTAGACTCCTTTTCCAGTGACGCTGGTTTATTCTCAAGTAGTCTTAACTGAAAACATAGCTAACCGTACGTAGCCTAAATAACCTTACTAAACCGATCATTTATTCCTTAAAGATTGACCCATCATGGATGAACTCGTCAGGAATTGACGTAACATACCATGAATTCACTAATGAACTGATCCGTCGCATGAATTAACCCATACCATGGATTGACTTATCATTGATTGACTCATCATGGATTCGCCCTTAGTAGTTTGACCCATTAAGCATGAATTGACCCATTAAGCCTATGCATTAATTTACCTAGAATGGATTGACCCATTAGACCTATATGCATTATTTGACCTAGAAAGGATTGACCCATCATGCATTGTCCCCCTTTAGATTATCCCATGTTAGATAGGGAAAATGTGTGGTTAGGGGTGTAAAGGATTATTTCCCTAATAAAAATGAAAAAACACTGCGGCACTTACCATATTTCACGATATTCTTGTGTAAACAAACTCAGTCTTCTCCAGATCAGGTGTTGCTCCGAATCCGCTCTCTGACGAAATTGCCTTCCGATCAGATTTCCTCGTGGCACATTAATTTCTGCTTCTTCTGCAACCATAGTCGAAATCCAAAAAGTGCAACGTGGCGCGAGTCGTCGAATGATTTTATGATCTGTCTCATTAATAGAATCCAAGTTACCTCTCGTAACACCCACCATATATGATTTGACCCGATGAGGATTAAACCACTGTGGATTGACCCATCAATATTTGTCTACAATTAACACGCAATATAGGCTACGAATGCACCGGTATAAATATATGTCATCCTTACTCAAGCCAGTTAAAAAAAAAGGAACGATCCGGGTTTTAGTTGCTAAACATCAGGACTACTTGAGTTTCTACTGATGAAAAAAATCTGATCAAAATTACTTTATGGAAGTAATAGCAAATTTACATAGTAAGTTTGAAGTCCGATACTTTTCTTTTCCCGCCAAAAATGCAAACTTTTCTGCAGTAAAATGATCGCGTTGGCGGCGTGGCTGTTTGAAGAGTGCGAGTGGCCCGTTGATTTCGAGTTTCCACGCGGGAAGGGCTGCAAGGTCGCAGAGGGGCGCAGCTATGGAAGTACTAGTATGCAAATCGTTCTGAATTTGGAACGGCTTGCTTCGCTCGGTTGTGCCAAGCCGCGCTCGAGGCCTAGACTCTTAAAATCGTCGCACGGGATTATGGTAGTCGCCATCAACAGTTAAGGATTTGAAGTGGTTTAATGACCTGCGCCTAACGGACAATGACGTGCTCACTGCCTCAACTGACCTTTATCGCTATATTAGGATATAAGACATACATCACGTCGGTTAGGTTCAGTCCAGGTGCCCTTTCTATAATTCTACGCTTGACGTGGCCACGATAGGTAAACACAAGAAGTAGAAAAACATTTTTTGAAAATTCAGAATGGGTGACTATGGATGTGTCCAACAAGTAGTGTACTAAGTAAAATGTCAAGGATAATTACGAAATCCACCAATAATAAGAGCATAGTGTCGCTCTCAAAGGATAGGCCTAACTTTTGATCGTTAACTTATGCAAGGTCAGCGGAGAAAAGGTCTTGTTGCCGCAAAGGGCCCTCTCTCTGATATGTGGCCTTCCTCATTCTCACTTTGTCTCTCCTAAGCGAAACCGCTCACTGGCCGTGGGACTTTGCTCTCCCCAAATCTAACTTTTGCTTGGATTATTTCGTGTGCGGGTTTCCACGAATGTCACAGTGAAGAGGTTTGCATAGTTTTGCTGACAATTTTAGAACTGCTTCCCATTCTTGCCACAGGATAAAGGACCTCACGATGTGAGGAAACTTATGATCTTTAAATGGGCATTATTTTGATTGGTTACCCTGCCACTCGCCATTGTGGATTACCTAAAAGAATCTTGGAGTTTTTGAACACCGCAATAATTTTGTATATAACTCGAAGGGCTTGAAAAACCACAAGATTTTTTTCCGAATATTCTTTCCTCTGCTCTTTTTTTTTATTTGAGAAATGAACTTTATTTTTGGTGGTCTTTAGTGAATATTAATATTTCTTGAAAATAACAGAGATCGGAAATTTCTAAGACAAAGGTATTAATCAAAAAGAAAGGGAGAAAAAAGGGTCTACCGGAATGCAGTTTTCTACCCCAGTTTGTCGAGTCTTCTCGGCGTCTCCGTAGTCTTTTGAAAATGAAAGTTTTCCCTTTTCTTGCCTCTCTACTTTCGTTGCAAGCCGATCAGAGCTCCAGCAAAACGAGGCTTATTTTACGTAAACAGACATAGCTTCACCTAGCTTAACCTAACTTTGCTTGAACCTGCAACCTAACCGTTTAAGTAAGTCGCTTGGAATTTAACATCATATTCTGCCTGAAAATTGGAGGCACGGGGCCATGAACTTCAGAAACTCGTTACATAACAAGGCATTCCCAAAGCGTTGCCCTTCTAGGTATGAAACTAAACTATCAACAGGTGAAGGAACCCATACAAGTTGGCGGAAGTAGTTTAGACAGTTGCTCGTTTCTACACGAACACTTAACATCGCACAAAGATGAGTTTTCCTAGGAAAATCACGGTTTCGCGCTCTGGTATCACGTGGTCGGTTGGATACTTTGTTTTAACCCTTTGTCCAATCACAGGCCTAAATGTCTGGTTGTCATTAGCTATTTCGTTTCAATGGATGCAAAAGGTTTGACAACTCTTGTGCCATGTGAAAAACAAAATCAAATCATGTGAACTACTGTTATAGCTGTGGTTAACCGATTTTTGCCCACTGGGCTGTTATCGACCCACCAAAAATATCAACCTTTATGCAAAATTCTCCCACTTTTTTAAAGTAAAAAAGTGACTCTAAATTGACGCAAATAAAAAAAAATTGATCATTTTAAAAACACCATTTTGAAAAGTTTTGGCCCAAAACGTTTTGATTATTCCCTTAAATTATGTTTTTTTTTTTCAAACTTCCTCTGGGCACAAATCGGTTAAAGTCGATCAGGAAGAGCCATAGAGATCCTACGAGCCCATGTCGTGTCGACTGATCACGTGACCGGTGCATCCAACCAACGTGTCGGATTTGATGCATTCAACCAATCAGGATTCAAACACGTGAGAGATTGAGGGGCCCTTTTACCTATGGGGCCTCTTTGAAGAACACGTGCGCGACGCTCCCTCGAATTTATTCCTTAAACTTCTGTCCTAACTTGTGACGGTTTGGGGCAGGGAGCCGAAAGTATATCGATCCCTCCGTAATTCCGCACCTTTCTCTTGTCTAACAAAAGTAAAAGTACCGCAGTTAGGCCCCTAGTGGCGCCAACATAATCACCCAGGAAAATAAAACTATTTGAATCAGTGAGTGTATTATTTATTCTCAAGCAAAGAGAGTAGAACTTAAAATATCACCCGACATGGGTAATGAGTTTTTCACATGTTTGTTGCGTCCCTCGTTTCTATGCACACCTTCGCATTAGGAGCTTCTGTCTTGGAATTTTGCCTGTATATCCTATGGTTTCGGCTGTGATATCTGTTGGCTAGACGTCATCCGCATTGAGCGTTCTTGATCTTTCTATCTCAAAAATGGAAGTTAGGTAGGGAGAGTTAAAGAGCGAGTAAAACGGTTTTATGTATTAATAAGAGTAAGTGAAGCTATTTTGGTGGGATTGAGGTGAAATTTTTGTGTTGAGGAATTTCGGGTAGGCAGCGACCTTGAAGCTGATGCATCCGATAATAAATCAATAGTGAGGGACGTTTTCGTCGGTCTGTTCGTGTTCGCGTCACGGATTCATTTGGAACAGCGTCGCCGAATAACACCGCTCATCAGCAAAAGTTTGCCTTCATGCACCTCTCCCTCAATATTTATCAACCCATGACAGCCCAAAGTATTTGGAGTGGAATTTAGTTTAGAAGAAATTAAAATGATTTTTCCCGTTGAAATACGCAATTCTAAGCTTTGGAAAATGCCTAAGTTATTAAATTTCATGTTTCCAGAGGGGTGATATTTTTTAAGTGTCTCAATACTGAACTGAAAAAAGATCCTCTAAAATAAATTGTTCTGTTTCCGAACGGCATCGCTGGGCGGTAGTGGGCTAAGTCTCTCCGGCAATCTCAGTTTAGAGGCGGGATTATGCATGTATGTAGCTACCTTTCATCACCAAGCAGAGCAGAGTAAGGAACTTAACCTAAATTAACGTAAGCCTAACAGTCTCTGAGCGTGATGCTACTCTGAGGCTGTCGTAAGTTAAGCGTTACTTTCACCGTAAGTAGCCAATGCTGCTTCTCCCGTGAAGAAGCATTTTCTCACTATGTTTTCATGCTGCGCCAATCACAATCACTTAAATGAGTTGTTTACATCACGACGTTTACTCTTTACCTCCTTGTAATTGCACGTCAATGATTTCGTGGAACATCTCGAACAAGCCAGCTTTCTACCCGTTCAACCATCCACGATAAATCGCGTTTAAATCGGAACCGTGGGCACTGAATTTGTTTCTGGTTCGACATTGCCTAGGGATTTGTGGCCGCGTAAACATTTTATCGGCCGCTTAAGTTTATTCAATTGGAGTAGTTCGTGTTTTGGAGGCGATGTTCAGAAGCTGCCGAGCTCAGCGCCTGGGATTTTCGTACCGGATCACAGAAGAATCGACTCCACGTGCAAAATTCCCCTTTATAGTTTTACTATATTTCCCGCTCTTTATTCGAGTTTATCAGAACTGTTGCCTCGCATGTCATGCTAAGCGGATTGCGGCTTCGACTTTGCCCTTAGCAACAAGGCCTACATCTACAAACACATTTTTTCTGGAGAAAAAAAAATCAGCAATTTAATTCTAAATACAAACCGCATTATACAACAGGACCGTTACAGCTGTACGGTACTCGCCACCAGCAAAGATATATTGATTGATCTTTGTCTATTTTACATAGATTAGGTTTTGGCATCGTCATTTGTAGGGGAGGACTCTAACTCTAGGCTAAGTCTAAGGTTAAGAATAACCGCAAGTTTTTTATCTGTGCTGTTGACAGTGCATAGAATAGTATTCCCACGCAATGATGGATAACAAATGAAGACAACCAGATATGCGCACTTTACCTCAACCCATAACAGCCCAAAGCATTTCAAGTGAAATTTAGCTTAAGAGAAATTGGAAGGATTTTTTCACTAAAAACGCAATTTTGAGCTTTTTAAAATGCCTAAATTATAAAATTTAAGGCTTCCAGAGGGGAAATGTTTTTTTTTTAATTGAGACAATACAGAACTGAAAAGATCCTCAAAAATATTTTTTTCTGTTGCCTAACGGCATCGCTGGGCGGTAAAGGGTTAACCTATAACAGCTCAAAGCATTTGGAGTGAAATTTAGCTTAAGAGAAATTGGAAGGATTTTTGCCCTAAAATACGCAATTTTAAGCTTAAAAAATGTCTCAATTAATAATTTTCAGGTTTCCAGAGGGGTGATATTTCTTAAACTGTCACAATACTGAACTCGAAAGATGCTCTAAAATATTTTTTTTCCGTTTCTTAGCGGCATCGCTAGGCAATAGTGGGTTAATTTGAGCGCGTGGAATTGATGGACTTTTCTATCGTGCAGTGCGAAGCAAAGAGACTTAGTTGACATTGAGGATAAAGAGAGGTCGTCCTTTGGCTGCTCTCTTTGACCGTTATTGTAGCGAATTAAGAGGAATAGCGGGCGCGTGTACTTGTATAAGATACGGAGGGGACCCGGACCGGGTCGGGATTTTACCAGGCTGCCCGGAGCTGCGCTCGCTTAAGCGAAACACGGAGAAGGAATTCCACATTTTATTAATCACGGAAAGTGTTTTCTTGTTATATCGTTAAGGGCGGAGTAAGTGCCTTTGAAGGTACGCACCTTGTAATAGACATTTGGTGTTTTCATCGAGACGGTCAAAAGCACCGTCCAAGCAGGTGACCTCAAAAATAACCCAAGCTTACAAAATTCAAGGATATGGCCGAAGAAACAATGTAAACCCGTGGGGTGAATTTTGTTGCGTATGAATTTCAACGATGATTTTGTAGGCTCTCCAGAGATTATTGAATGAAGGCCAAAGCCAAGTAGACGCAAATTTAACCTCGTTGGGGGCTACTTTCACTGATTTACCCCATTCGGTGAGGTTCACTGCCCTGCAAAAAGGTTAAACTATTTGTGGTTGAAAGTCGAATTTGGGGTGAAAAAAGTTGCATTTAAAATTCACCCTATTTTTGGGGGTTAAATAAACCCCAAGGACTTAGAGTGAACGTAGCATAAAACATGCTTATTGATTCCTATGGGTGGTATGTTAGACCTCACATGTTGATTTTTTTAAATTCTTAGTCATGGAAAAAAAAAGAAAACTTACAGAAGTTTCTGGAGGACTATTTTTGTCACTTCTATTCGTACGCCAATGTTAATACAAGGGAGACTTGAACGCACGGAAACCAACCTTATGCATTTTAAATGGGAGGTGACTTGAACGCACGGAAATCAACCCAATACATTTTGAATGGGACAGCGTGTAAAAAGTCACTTAAAAAAAAAAACGATATTAGTCCTTTGCACTCCAAGATGCACAAGCATATCTTCAGCTGAATCTTTTACTGCTCTCAAGCGAGTGAATTTTCCTCGAATGTATTGCGAAAGTGCACCCGTAAGTTTTGAAAAAAAAAAGAGATATTTAAGTGCATTACGTTTCATCAGTGAGTTACTCTTGTGGTATGGAAGAGCGGTAATAAGTGACCTGTGTGCTCAAAGGGCTTGGTTTTAATAATGTTACCCGCTTTGTTTTTGAATTACCGCGTTGACTGCGATGTGCATTAGCTCCAGAAGCATCGAGTGATGCGAACACTTTATTTTAAGATAACAACGCAGTTTTCTTTTCTTTGATCTCCGCAAATTAGTGCCTTTTTATTTACGGTGAGCTTTTATTCATTTTAGGTGATTTAAACATTAACTTTTCAAGGAACAAGTGCTCTTTTGCATGAATAACAAGACAAGGAAGGTGATAAAACGTCGTTAATACCAGTTAAAAACCTTTTGAAGTTAAGGAAAACCGGAAAACGACCCCTCTAACCTAAGTAACCTTAAGTAACCTGTTTGAATGAATATTTAAGTAAAACAGGGGAAGATTTTTCTATGTAGAGTTGCAACAAGTATACAAATGAAAAAGTCTCGTCAAGAGCTCTCAATCGATTTAGTTGTTGATTATCTTCAAATATTTACCAAATTACGTGCCTGTCCTGTTTTACCTTCATACCTACATGAATGGGACTACCTATTACAAGTTTGTTTTTGACTGTGTAGTCTGTTTTGCTACTATCGACTTGGAAACGTAGAACGCGAGAATGATAGGCAACCTTTGAAGTTTACAGTGCCGAATAAGATGTAAATGTATGTGAGTGGGCATGTGGCGACGCGGGCCTGTTGGGACGCGCTTTTAGTACTTATCACGTCGCGCCCTCGAATACCTTAAGTTGTGTAATCGTCGAGAGTAAGTGCTTCAGCATGAAGGAGGGATTAGGTAGGCGAAAGCTCACATGAGTGAACCTGGTTTACATGAACAGGCCACGCAGGGAGGCATGTGTTTGACATAGGCGATTTAACTCACGGCCCGATATTATTCCGTCGCGTCTTGCCCTTAATTGCTGCGAAGATGAACCTCCCGGCCAACACTGGTTTTGACGTTTAGGGTTCAAGTGCCGCTATCAGGACCTTGCGGCAATTTGGATCACCTGGACGGTTTTCCAACTCCTTATTATAACAAATACTGAGAATCCTTAACACCACCTCTTTGTACGTGCTCAATAAATTTTAGGTGTAAAAGTAGGAATTGTTAAAAAAAGCCCACTCCGGTATAAGTTTTTTTTTAAACCCCTTTTACTAACTAGTTTTCGGCTTTTTCAAGAATATTTTTTTTCCTTGCAAAAGTAAAATGGAACTAACTCCCATACTAAAAAAAATATAAATAAAAATATAACATAGCTTAGCGTGATTGAACATTGTTTCTAGTTGACTTATCCCTCACCCAAGTGTCCTGGTAAACAGTTTTAGCGACTCCTTTTTACAAAATCTGATTGTCAAAGTTCTTCCGGAAGAGCATATTAAAAGGCACGGGATGCATTTTCTTTAAGAAATGCCGTCGAACTGAAATCAAGCTCTGCAACACTTTTTAAACTTAACGCGGATCGAAAGTTTAGTTGAAGGAATTTTCTCCTGTTGCACGAAAATACCGAGCATATCTTCCGGGGTTTCATCCGCTCATTTCCATAAATTGTGGATCGTTTCAGAAGACTTCCTTGGCGGAACAGAGTCTTGACAAACATATTCCAGGGCGGAAACAGAATCGGCTCTGGACTTGTCTGTAACTTTGATTTGTAATTTGAGACAATCAGTCATAGTTGATTTCCAGATGGAACAGATCTGTAAATATTTGTGGTGCGGGTAATGCTATTTACTACCTTCTAAGTGCTCGTTGAGACGTTTTGACAGCAATGTGAGTGATGTGGTGATATCGCCCATAATGGCGCTTTTCGCCCTCTTTTTCCCCACGCAACTTTCTTGTTAGCCTCAACCAATCGGTATTGATGAATGCTGGCTTTAATTGTTAGAGCTGTCTCGTCGCTCACTCCTAACTGATGGCTAAGTGGACAGCTGCGTGTGATAGCTTCATCAAATTGGCCTTTTTACACCATTTTTTGTACTTTCTGTGATAGCATAAAGTAAAAGTTCAGTCACTATGTAAAAGCGAAACATTTGTTTTTGTGGGTTCAATACCTGTTCTGGATGTGAAACTAAAATTTGAAATTTGGATGTGAGTTTGTGAAATTTTCATTATTTTTATCAATGGTAGACCGATGTTCAGCTATTTATTTAAAATGGTCGTTTAGCGAGAATTTTCCATTAATGTAGAAAAACATAGGTCTACCTTGAAAATTACCAAAATACGCATTACCCTTGTTTTAGTTTCACAGCGAAAACACATACAGCATTCTGCACAGCGGGTGTTTTGGTTTTACTTTAATGACTATGCTTATCGTAAGACTACGTTTTAGCCATAGCAATATTAGGTAAGGCTAATGATATACCAATCGCTTCATAGAACTACCGAAAAAGAATGCGTGTTTCAGCAATCGAATAGGCGAACGTCCTCATCTGAAAAATCGACCCGCCAATGTATAAAATTAGCATTGGTCGATCAAACATGCACGGTTACTCGTATTGCCGAAACTCGACCTTGTGCCTTGGAGGTAGGAAACCAGAGGAAGAGTCCTATTTTGGGGAATTTCAGTGCGGTGTAGCGGGAATGTGTTTCCGCTCGGCACCAATGTATTTTTGCCCTAAATGAGTGGACTGACTATTGGGCTTTATCGAGGAGCCCAGCGGTTCAGCCAGAGCAGAAGTCCCGTGATAACTGCGCCCACCTGTTCTATTTACCGGACGATTCGGGTTACGTCAGCTGATAAGGGAAGATATTGCCTCGATAGGAGCGGAGAGGCGGATTGCAGCGCCCCTTGGCGCAAGTCACCGCACAGCGCCTCGCGTGCTCCTAATTCAAAGGCGTTACTGCGAGACAAAACGCGGCGCAGGCTGCCCGGGCCCGGGCGCGGGGCAGGGACCACCCGCCTCCTATGACGTGGGCCCGTCACCTAAAATTGGACAAAATCTTTTTGGAAAAGTGGGGTGTCTGGAAGTGCGATGACGTCTGCGCATCCATTTCGTAAAAGGAGCTCACGTGACCTACTTACTCGACACTAGTTTTCCCTATTGTTCTGCCCATTATAGGTATAGTAGACTTACTATGGCTAGTGTGAGCAAACGGAATCACCTACTAGTACACTGTAAAAAGAGAATCTTAAGTTCATATGAAACGAAATTCAAATCACTGATCTAAAAAGGAATTCAGTCCAAGTAATTATGCCCTGAATTTCAGACAACGGTTTTAGTTTCTATGGTCTTATTTTAAGCTAATATAACTGGAATTCAGTGAATATTTAGGCTGATTTTTTTTCAGACCAGTAATTTGACTTTTGTTGTATCTGGAATGAAAGCTTCTCTTTTTACAGTGTATCTGTATGAACTGTGATTCACCTATCAATATCAGCCTCTTAACCTTACTTGCGGTGACAATAAAAGCTAACCTAACTTAACCTAGGTAAGCTAACCTAACTTAACCTAGGTAAGCTAACCTAACCTAGGTAAGCTAGCCGAACTTAGCCTAGGTAAGCTAACCTAACTTAAACCTACTGGGTACTCTATCGAACCAAATTTAACCTGGCGAGGCAAGCTGATATTTAATAAACTTTATGGTTTTTCAGTTAATGAAATAAACATTCCTTAGGGACCATCCATTAACTACGTAACGCTATTTTTCGTTTTTTTTTACCCTCC
>Ga0058701_10002656_pt1 | contig 13690 bp, 4 predicted proteins | sample AgamicOrMae_FD_97039 | JGI IMG/M metagenome (GOLD analysis project Ga0058701, IMG submission 97039) | Agave microbial communities from Guanajuato, Mexico - Or.Ma.e | ecosystem: Host-associated > Plants > Phyllosphere > Phylloplane/Leaf | place: Guanajuato, Mexico | collected 2012-06-04 | reverse complement strand
TATATTTCTGGGGATTCTGTGATATTTCCAGCTGTTTCCGAGGTAATGGCAATAATATGCCGTGTTTTTACACGATAATTTTATTTTTCAGATAGAAAAAATGCATTCTGGCAGCAAGTTTTGGGCTTGGGTATCTTTTCATACAACTATTTTAGAGTCCTGAAAGTTTTAAGAAAATCGGAAGCGGACAGTTGTATTGGTCTCCTTGTAAGCAAAAATAAGATTAGGCCTACCCAAACAGAACCTTAACCTCTCAAAGTTGCCTGCTACTTTGTTCACTTCAAACGCCAACTAATTTTCATCCGGTATTGATTGATAATCTCATATAAATAAGATTAGACATTTCATTACGCTTAAAGACACAAAAGTACCCTCTACAATCCGTTCCAGCTAATGTATTTTTGTAGTCCTTGTTGTCACTGTGGCAACGCTCTTATTCTGCACCCCGCCACCGGTTCTTGGCGTAAAGTCGAGAAGCAAAGATTTTAGTCATGTCCGCCGTAACTTTCAAGTGTCGTGTGTTCAAGTGAAGAAGAGTGACAATCGCCGCAGAGCGACCTGGTGCTGCAGGGCTGAGCAGCCGCCTTGGAGCGGAGGCGGGTGGCTCAAGGGACCTCGGCCACGATGACAATTCGCGACGTCACGACGGGCTCCCCGAAAAATTTGCCGCAAAGTGGCATTCGTCAACCGATTCAATTTCTGCTAAAACTGACAACAGAAGTGACGGCCACTTCGGCTCGAATAATAATAGCTACGGTGCGCTGGACGGATGCAAGCCCTGATTAGCATTCTCTTTTCTTTTACTTCAGATGCAAAAGGACAAGGTGGCTCGTGACTCATTGATATTTCCTCTTAGTTACTTGCAACACGATACAAGGATCCTTAAAATTTAAGCGAAAAATCGTAGCTGAAACTGTAGTTTCAGGAGTTAAATGTATGTCGCGATTATTTAAATCCTGTTGCAGAAGATTCGTTTAGATATTTATGGATTTCAAATAAAATTATTTTATAGAAAAGATTTGGAAAAAGGGTTTTTAAAACAAACTTAAAGCTTCGTTAACCCTTTACCGCCTGGCGATGCCGTTCGGCAACAGAAAAAAATATTTTTGGAGGATCTTTTCAGTTCACTATTGTATTAATTTAACAAATATCACCCCTCTGGAACCTTAAATTTTATAATTTAGGCATTTTAAAAAGCTTAAAATTGCGTATTTTAGTGAGAAAAATCCTTCCAATTTCTCTTAAGCTAAATTTCACTCCAAAGACTTTGGGCTGTAAAAAGTTAAAAATGAAAGCGTTATTGCCTTGGAACCGTTGGTTTAGGTTAATAATACTTAGGTTAAGATTTAGGTACCGTCACTCCGCCTCTTGATGAAAGGTCGGAAACAGATGGCAGAAAAATTCTCATTTTTTAATAAAAACTTTATACTGTGTATAAAAATCGATCAGCCTCAGAACTAAAACAAGATTGACCTATCTTGAATTAAGGTATCTTGAAAGCTACCCTCGCGTCCGTTAGTAAACTCCTTTCTCCGTGATTCCTTTTTTGGGTCGGTCATAATTGCAGCAGTACGGGACCGCCTCGCAGTAAAATCCTACATGCTTGGTCAGCTGTCTTGAGAAAGAGCTGACTGCGAGTTTGACAGTGGAGGGTTGTATGGTACCCGAGTTGAACATTGCCGCCGCATCGAGAGTAAAGTTCCGCTTGTAATGTTAAATATGTCCATGTTATCGGTTTTTTCCCGTTGACATTAATGCGGTGCAACCAGAGTCTGGCTTTGTTTACTGTACAAACTTCCGAGAGAACCTTTAAGTTGCACGTGAAGTTGTAACTTTCAATGTCGGTCAGATGTGAAATAAAGTTTGCACGTAACGGCTCGCAGCAAGAAATAGAACCACGGACCCTCTTCAAAATAGTACCGGCAATCTCTGCATTTTCAGCTTATTGCGATTCGATTGTATTCCAAGAACATATTTTACGAGATTTGATTTCTGTCCTACTTAATTTGTTTGGGAGTATTGAAATAATAATCTCTTTGTCTGGACAATTTGTTTAGGTCTTTGTTTAAAAACCTATCTCTCAGCAATACAAACTTTTAAAGAGCTAAAAAATAAAGGGGGAGGGGCAGGATCACAAAAATTTGCACTTAATGAGATTTCCGTTTTTTTATTTTTGTTAATAATTGTACGTTTTTTTTCAATGAATATCTCACAATAAGACCAACCCGAAGTCGATACTGACATGTAACTCCTTCAGGGTTGGGAGGAGGTACGAGATTGGTTCACATTCTTTGGCTCTGCCCATGCAAGTAAACCTTAAAATTCAAGTCATACACTACAATACCTTAGAAGCCAAGGTAATTCAAAAACGTTCAAATTTCACAACCCTGTAGAAAAGATGCAGAACACTTGAAACTAAACCTATGAACGGAGATCCGAAAATCTGTCATTTTACACGCGGCATAATCTCTTTCGCAAAAAGAGGTAAATTTTCGGACGGAGAACTCTCTTTATCTCAAATAAATTGAAATAGTTTTACCTTTGGCTTCTGCATATTTTTAATCAAATATGTAGGCTAGCTAGCGTCATATCGAATGAAAACTCATTTTTGAAAACCATTCGTGACGAAAGGGCATTCTTCGCAAATTCCCAAACATGGGCAAATCTCTCAATCCCGCAACTACATTTTTATTTGAGTCTACAACGAACGGCTTGATTTATGGGCAGCACACCACAATAGCAGACAAATCAGTGACATACGTCGTTACGTGAGATTAAAACCGAAAGAAACAGCCTCGGTTTTTTCTTCTTTTTTTTCTGGATCTCTCCGCCGAATAAGGCTCGACAGAGAACGGTGGTTAATCTGTGGGCCACATAAGTGGGCAAATTAAGTTCTAGTTTTTGTTAAAATCCAGCCCAGGTTTATCTTTGAACTAGCACAAAGAGGCGTTTAATGAGCGTCAGAGGCCGTGCAAATACGGGCTCTGCACAACGCGCCCCCACGCCAAGGAAAGCAATTTCAATAAGAAGGGAAAAAAAGCGTTGAAGGGCAGCTTGCGTCGTGCAAACCGAGAGAAAAATATTTGTCGTTTGCACACACCTCAACCACATCGGAATTGTAAAAAGGAAGAAAATCTTATTATCGGGGAAAGAGTGGGAGACCCAGACGACTGGCATTGTTTGCTAATTGCTAAACGAGCCTACGCAACTCTCTTACCACCCACTTAGGAACTCTTCTCGATGTAGTGACCCACTTTTCGCATTAAATCTTGGAAAGAGTCGATGGAATCCGTTCTTCAAATGTAGTCTTGCTACGAGTATGAACAGTTTCTCTTTTAAAATAGAATAATATGAATAAGCTGGAAAGATTTTATGCATCAACTGAACACGAGTATAAAGCACCGGTGGCATCAAAGTATTTGAAAGAGTCGCGAAAGGTACTCTAAAAGTTTTTTTTTTTTTACGCGATATTTCTTTAGGCTCTGAAAAATATTTTTAGAAGATAAATTTCAAATACAAAAACAAGGTTTCCTTCTTTGGTACATGATAGCCTTAGTTGTAATTTTTCAATAACCAAAGATTATCGTCGCCCACGCGTAACAGGAAATATGATAAGCTGTTTCGAAACGATTGCGAATCTTAGCTCAACTGCTCGTGAATATTCTGCATGTGTAAAGGAAGACCTGGTTATTACTTTTTAATACAAAAGTAAAAGAATGTTTTCACTGGTAGGTTCACAGTAAAATCACAACCCCCGTTTAGGGGAATCCTAAACCTGTGTTGGTGTGAAACCAAAACAGGGATGGTACGCATTTTGGTTATTTTTCAAGATAGGCATATGTTCAGCCATATCATTCAAAAGGCTTCGGTGGATGTGGCTGAATCTACATCCAAAAATCACCAAAATACGCACGACCCCCGTCTTCGTTTCATACCAAAAACATGTAAAGCATTCCCCAAAACGGGAGTTTGTTTTAACTGTGTTTCCGAACAGTTTCAATTAACAACGTTAAAATCATGATGGCAAAACTTTCCCGAAAACGTTTCTAACAGTTCATAGAGCCAACTTGGTAAAGGTCGAGTTCATTGAAGTTTAAACAAAATAGTTTGCGTTGTATTGTAAAATACGTTAGGATCAGAAAGCCACTCTTTTTTAGAAAGACACCGTTGTTGCATGAGAAGATATCCAAAATATATTCATAATTCAGTCTATATAATCTGTCAAATGCGGTGATAGTACACGTCAAGCAGCCAGTTTCTCAATCCAAACGATTCTGACAAGGGCCGAAAGCCTTGTCTTTTGCGTCCTCATCTATTATTCGATGAGTCAAAAAGTTGAGGTTTAAGGATATTCGACAGGTGTGAACCTCTTTGTTGTTTTGCTACCGAACATTGTGAGCAAGTCTGATCTCATTTCTTAACTCGAAAGTCGTCAGAATTGGGCTCCTAAATCGTGTTCGGGAAATGAAATCTCGCCAGACGGAGATTTCTGCAGGTTCCCTGGATCGAGGGCCGAACTCGCTTTCCAGGAAATGGAAGATACATCATTGGGAAACATGAGGGAAATACGATGTCTACAAAGGACGATATACTTCGCATTGAATTGAAGTACCCTCGGCGAAGTTTACACACAATCTTGAGTACCATGGAACAAAAGCTTGTTCTATTTGTCCACGAAATCTTTCAATAACAGACATGGCACACAAAATGCAAACATCCTCGGACATCTTCACAGGACGATACCCTGCATCACAACAACTCTTTGATTGAACTCGAAAGTGTCACTGCCATACAGATATCATTCTGCCTCACTTTGACTTCACTATCATACTGCGCAAGCCTTTGAGGCAACCATTCATTACCAGTCTCTCCACTCAATATTGAGTACTCATGATACCCTAAAACAAAGACGACTAGTCGGTAAAACTAGAAGTGTTATCATCATCGTCAGGTTCGCCTCACTGATTTAAAGGTTATTTTAAACTGATATTCTGTACCAACTCTTTTAGTACTAAGACCAAAGTATCAATGAATATTCATCGTACGGTTAAAGTCGGAACTAATGCAGACAAATATTCAATAAGCCTCTTCAAACAACAGTAAGAATTCCATGGCATACACTGCATCAATATGAATTCTGCGCTAAAACGCGAAGTGTCGTTTTCATTGATACCATTCTGATTCCCATGGTCTGTAGGCCTATGGTAAGGATTATCGCTCTAGCCGACGAATCCAGTTCCTCGCAACATATCCTCAATTGCTACGTGAGAACACACGTCCCTGAACTGCCATCTCAAAGGGCTGTTATTAAATATCCAAGGCACGAGCAAGTTTTTATTCGATTATTCGCAGGGCAACGTTGCGAAGTAGGAAAAATCTTAATGCCGGAGGCAGGAATCGAACCCTAAACCGTTCACCTTATAGCTCCACGCGTTAGCATCTACGCCTATCTGCGACACAGCCGTAAACGTTCGTGAAAAGGGAACCTTACCCTAATGAAAAGCAGGCATTTGTTTGCCTTGGAAATTATCATTTTGATCTTTACAAATCTAATAATTGCAATGCTTCAGTACTTCGTCAAGTGCTTCAGAACAATTGAAAGAAATCAACGATGTAAGTAGGAATTGGTACGGCCAAGAAACAAAAAGGCAGTAGGATTACAAACATTTGCCTGTGATCTCGGGATGGTAATAAACAAAAGCAACTGGTTTCACTCAGGTAAGAAAAATCCTCTGTGACTAAAATCGTGTTACGCATTAGAAGTCAGAAGCATATCAAATACCTCTGTGCCCTGCCCATGTTCATTTCCATACTGGGTTAATATAGTACCGCTACCAACAAGTAGGGCCGCGTGGCTGTTTGCATAAAACATCACCCGTGCATCCGGTGGCGTTGCTATTTTATGAACAAAGCAAACGCAACTGCTTCGATTTCCACCGCAAATAGAGGCCAACTGATAAAAAGCAATAAAACGCATGTAACAAGCTGCACTGACTTTTTCAAGAACACTCTACTATTACGACACATCCCGCGAACCCAGTTTCCATCTCCTTTCGAATCCCCATACTTTAACTGAGAACTAATCCATTGAATAGATCGATTTCCATAACATTCGGTGAATTCTACTCACCAGAATTTATTTAAAGAAAAAAAGCACATTTTCAACCTCCTACCGCCCAGCGATGCCGTCCGAAAACAGAAAAAAATATTTCGATGATCTCTTCAGTTCAGTATCGTCATAATTTAAAAAGTATCTCCCCTCTAGAAATCGAAAATTCAGTGATTGAGGCATTTTCCCTTAGCTTAAAAGTGCTATTTTTAGTGGAAAAATCCTTCTAATTTAACTTACGCTTAATTTCCCTCCAAATACTTTGGGGTGTTATGGGTTAAATTAAAACTTTGAACTGACGATAAATTAAGTAATTCTAAAATTAATCAAATTTTAAGATTAGCCTCTTGAATAGCCAGGTTGCTGACAAAACTATGTTTTTGGGTCTCTAAAACTGTGTTTTTGGGCCTCACATTATTGCCAATTTTTTGGTGTACCCTTGTTGCCTCACGAGAAGCTGAAACGCTGTTTTATTTCTTCGGGTCGCAACGACAGAAAGCGAGCAAACCTGAGAAGAAAAGGGAAAGGAATTCAGGCTCAGTGCACTGCTTGCGCCACCGTTGCCGGAGATGTTCATGCTGAGTTGCCCAAGCTGGACTGCTCAACAGGGGAAGATGTGTTGACAGTGGTAGGTCAATACTTGATACCATCTATTCGATCCAAGGGTCAACGAAGGCGCTCGGCCCTTCGAGGACTGCGCCTGCGAAGGGCTGCCTCTGCCTCGACCGAGCCCGGTCGGGCCGCCTCCATGACCCATCTCCGGTCTTGTCCGGACCACAGAACAGCACCTCCGGCAAAAGTACCAGGGCACTCCTTCCGCCGGAAGTGGCGTTGATGGCCGGGCCCATGTAACCGGAAATGACGGTGGCCCCCGTCCAGATCACACTGATCGCCCGCCCGTTCCGAAACTTCCCCGCTTCGAACAGTTAAGTATTAAACAACGCACGGGTGAAATCATACTTTTCAAATCACCGGAAATTGAAAACTTTCCACTTTTGTTTCCGTCACTGCCATGAAATTGTTCGGAGTTGCCTCAAGTTACATAACTAAGGAATGATTTGATTGCTACTGCGTCGCCGTCGAAAAAAGAAAAGAAAAAAAGGCTTCGTTTTTTTCAAAGCTACGAGAGCTCAAAGGCTTCACGAGTCAACAGTGTTTTGGCCAATCGTCCGGAGACAGGAAACATTCAAGCCACAGTGGCTTAATTAGCGTTGCTCGTCCTGAGAATTCGATAAGATCTTGTCTTTTCGTTTTCTTTGTTGAGATCTTCTACATCTCTACTATCCTTCACGATAAAATCCTTAGAAACCGATCCCTTTAACACTCGACCAAGTAAAAATCACTGGTTTAAACGATCAAGCAGGTGAGAATATACATTTTAACAAACGACCAACTGCGATGGCTGCTAATGGTACTTGTTAGTACGATTTCTCGTGGTCGATCGATTCTTGGATTTCGTTTCGATTGATCGAAGAGGAGGTGAGGATGTAGAGGGGAACGGGTCGAGCAAGTCCATGTTGACGTTTTGACAGGTTGAAGGGGAAGTGTTGAAGCAAAGTGAACGCATAATTGGTGCTGGGATTAGATGAGCGCGATCACCTCTGCTATTCGATGTTGGTCTTCACGCACCACTGCACACCTATCGGAGGATCACTTTCGCGCACCTTACTGATTTAGCTATCAAAACAATGGCGGCGTTTGCCTTGCCAAAGATATCAGCTCATATTGCCGATTCTCAGGGTGAGCTTCGATAGAATTGCGTTTTAAAAATTACCGAGAATCTTCCTCAACTTCATTCAGGAAAAACGAATCGATTTCTGATGCATCATGATTTATCACCCTACGCTGTCATCTGATGTGGACTTACTATATGCCACTGTCAGGATGCCCCGTGACTTAAACTGGCTGTCCACGCCACGCAAATGTTTGAATACCGCAGTCTATCTGTAATGCCATCTTGAAATCCATAAAGTTTTAAGAATATCGGGGGCGGACAGATGTGGTACTCCCCTTTGTTTCAGTGAAATTAGGTTGCGTGCCACGAGTTATTCAGCTTGGTGTCGAGAGGTTCAACTAAAATAGTACCCGTTTCAAACTTTCTTCCCAGAGCATAAAAAAGGAATTTTATGCGGTAGATACAAATATAATGAAAGCGCACGGCATAGCGTTGTTAAGATGCAATGCTCAAAGCTTACATGAGAAGAGTGAAATCCCAGGTTTTTTTTTTCCTTTTCCTTTTCTTTTTTAAAGTGATTGAATTGATAAGGTGAAAACGCCGTCACTTGAATGGTAAAGTGACTAATGTTTTTCCTAAACCCATTCCGCTATCGCTGATAAACCAGCCTGTAAATCAGTTTCGTTGTCAGACCAAAACAAACCCTCTGGGGATAAATTTTGTAAATCTTTTTCGATTATCAAAGGTTGACGTCGCAGCACGCGAGCTCCAGAAATTTAAACAGGTTGAAAAATAAAGCCATCTGGATTCAAATGTCGTCCACGTAGCTGGGTGAAATACATTAAAATTAGTAATTAGTGGCTACGACGTGGTAATTGGTCATCTTGATGTGTTTTTATATTCAAGTAGTTAAAAGGTAGTTGATAAGATATGGTTTCGGGCACGGAAACCTGTTGTTAAGTAAAATGAGTAAAGCGATCCAATGCGAGTGGCGAGGTTACCTCAATATCATGAGCACGATGACCCGATGCATGAGAACACAGACAATCCCACAGGTTGGTTTAAAATATATTGGAAGGTAGGAAGTTGACGTTGATGTGTAAATTTTGCAGTTAGTGTAAAAAATGCTGAAAAATTTAACCTTGAGCTTAAAATTAAAAATTCTAAACTCGCTATGATTTTCAGGCGGAAAGTTATGACCTTAGAGCACTGGGTCTCTCAGTTATGACCTTACAGGACTGGGGTTTCAGTTATGGCCATCCTGCCGGGAGGTATCGAAATAGAGCTGAAAAGGTGGATTATTCACATTCTCAAAAATTGTCTGCTTCAAAACCAAGCTTTTAGACCTGCAAATGCTAAAATAGCGTTTATTCCATCAACGCATTTATAACAGTACCCGCACGGAGATGAAATTGAAATACTTGACCGATTTCTTTCATGTCTTTGTAGTCACACATGGCTTGTTTCACCCCTCTACTTCTTTTCATCAGTGTTTCCACATACTACAAAACAACTAGACTTTAACGTGGTTAACTGTCAAAACAGTCAGAGGTAAGATAGCAAATAGTGTCATTTCGGGATGACACTCGTGAAAGACGTTTAAAATACAATATTTTCGCCTCGTTATCACCACTGTTGTCAAAGATACCCGCAGTTATTAGCAGCCATATGATTAATCCACTACCGCCCAGCGATGCCGTTCGGATACAGAAAAATATTTTTGATCTTTTCAGTATTGTCACAATTCCAAAAAAAATCTACCCCTTGGAAACCTGAAATTTAATTATTTAGGAATTTTCCAAAGCTTAGAAGTGAGAATATCAATGGAAAAATCCTTTCAGTGTCTTTTACGCTAAATTTCACTCCAAATACTTTAGGCTGTTGTGGGTTGAATCTGGCAATTTCGTTAAAATCTGATAATTCTCACATTCCGATACAGGAGGTAGCGGCAAGAACAATGCCCAACCTCTCAGCATTAATGCTCCATCAGCCACGTTAAATCGCTCATGCAACAAAACATTGGTTGACCTGCTATACTTTGAGTCCTAAACGCAGTTTTTTTCTACCTCTAATGTGTCTATAAGCAGGCACATCTGCACGCCAAGGGTAGTGACAAAAATACTGATTTTTGTTAGTTCAAAGTTTGTGATGGGATTCCATTGAAAGTGGTGCGGGGGTTGTTTGGCAACATAGCGCGGTATGCAGAGCTCGGTGACATGGAATGTCTGAGCTTCGAAACGCCCCTCGGCGGCTCTCCAACTCGAGCGGCTGACACTTGAGAGCAGGGCAGGAGTACAAGGAGGGCGATAAGGTACGAACTGGATCTGTCTGCCTGGTTGCCTACTTTAAGGGCCATGATGCAGATATGCTTACGCCGCGAGTTTTATCCTCCACCGAAACAAACTGAACCCATTTCCCTTTTCCTGTCTCTCTCGGATGCTGCGAGTCTTGACCCTTCTCTCCGACTGACAGGTGGAAAATTTGGGTTGGCAGGATTACTATAACGTGCTTTGCTGACTTTACCGCTACCAATTTTCAGAAAAGAATAGCCTTACACTGCGTTCCTTTCCACTAATGCACATCTAACTGTTCTGGCGAATTCACTTTTTATGAGACGTTGAGGAATACTTGCGTGGGCTGGACTGGTGATCAGGTACGGTACTCACCTGTAAACAAACAAAAAAGAAGATTAGCAAAGCCAACAATTCAAGAGAAATTTACTTCTATATGTTGGGACTCCTTTTTTTCACCCGATTTATTACCTACGCAAATATTTCTAAACATACAATGAGGGACTTCCACCAAAAAGAAAAATAGAAGTCGCCTCAAAACAAACCGAGCCGTGACGAGCCCTGCCTGCCCGGGTGTAATACCTCGTCCATGGTTGGATCAGCCGATCCAAGGAACATTTCGGCTTTAACACAGTTCATCAGGAGTGCAATGCGTACTTTTTGGCCGTGGTTATGTTGTACGTGTTTTTTTAGTTGTTGTTTTTTCTCCTTAAACCGTGACAATTAACAAACCAACCATCGGCGGCCGATCCGGCCATAGAAGAGAGATTACACTGGGGCAGGCTAGACTCATCACGGCTCGGTTTGTTTTGAGGCAACTTCTTTCTTTTTGTCGGAGGTACCTCATTGATACCCACAGCAATCGATCAATCTAACGCTCTATATGCGCAATATCCAAATCAAAACAGTCAATACTGCTAATGAAAAGCATTCCATTGACATAGTATGGTCTCAGTTTTCAAACCATTCCAAGACTTTTTTTTCAGGTACGTGATGTACTTTTACGTTGAAGGTTATTTGACGACACAATTACGATGTCTTCGGTCGAGAGGTTGTTGGCTGGGCGTACTCATACCAGTGTAGCTGCCACGCAGATATTCTTAACGATGTAAAAGCAGGGCTACAGTGATAAGAATAGAGCGCGTGAAGCTATCGTTTTCTTGACGGGAGCCCTCGATCACAAAGATAATTTTACAAGAGCGAAGTATTTTTTCTTCTTTTTTAATATCTCTTTTTATCTTCTTTTTTTTCCATTTTTTCCCTATTTTTTTATTTTTTTTAGGGCATAGCCAAAGTATAAGAACGAATACAAAAATGTATTCACGTTTTAATGTGAAATGGTTTCAATGTATTAGGCAAAACCCGTTAAAAATGTTGACAAACGAAGAAAGCTGTGCTTTTCAAGAACAAGTTTATCGGGTCACATCCGTTGTGATTTGTGGGCTTATACGATGATCACAGAGTGGAAAGGAAGGAGAAAAAAGAAGAGGCAGCAAATGTGAGAACGAGCCGCTACGTCCGGCAGCACGGCGAGGCGAAGCCCCCGCCGGAGCGACGCAATCCGGTCTGTGCCGGTCTGGCCCGGGCCGGGCGTCGGCTCAGCGAGGCGGCATGCCATCGAGGGTGGACCCAAAGCCGGATGGCGGGCCATGTCGCAGTCTGCGCGCGCCCATTGTCCCAAATGAGTTCATCGCAGGCTTTTTTGAACGTCTCAGCAATCGTAGAAATCCTCCTTGTCGAAAACACCATGCTCTATCTTCCTTACGAGTATGTTCATCACGCACTTCGAATTTAAAATAGAGTACGAAAAATACCGGTAGGAGCGTCTTTACTATTGCGAGGAACTGAATTCATGGGAGACGAAACATGACATTGTGTTCATATCACGTATTGCGTTCACTAATTGTGTTCACCAATTAACAATCGATCAAGTAAAAATGCACTGTTCAAAATCGACCAAATGACTTGTTACTATGAAAAAGCGATCAAATGTTATTCGTATTGCAATTGATCGATTTTTCAAAGGTACCCTTTCACTTGATCGATTTTTGAAAAATGCCCTTTTACTTGTTCTTTCTTTGAAGGGATCGATATTTACCACTTTCAAATCGCCCCAGTGGTTCAATTTAGGATCTCTGATGTACAAACCTTGGATATCTCCATCCGTAAACGGTAACTGTTAATGGTACGAATTCATCGCGCGGGTGAGCTATAAGTCTTGGAGGAGGACATTTCACTCTCGAAGGAAGACGTATATGATTAATAAAGCTGGAGGGAGTGAAATAAACTGCTTGAGTATAAGTACATGCAGAGACTGGATTCTTACTCCATCGAGTCAATACTTTCACTCTATATGTCTTTCTACAGGATTCTACTAATAGTTTCAGTGATTTACTGGATGATTTACAAACATCCTGAAGAAGACTTATGCAACCGGCTTAACATGAAAGCCCTGAGGTTGCCTACAGTTAGCATCAACGCTTCCTCTCGACTAAAATTCAATCTTTGTAAGATAAAACAAAAATAAAAAAAAAATATTTCACTAGAATTTGATTAACTTTTGGACCACTTCTACAAGCACTACTGTACAATGATCATTGACTCACAAGTCGTACGAGATTATGTCGCCATAATGTTGATGTTCAAAAACTCGTAACAACAAAACGAGTTGCAGACGCCTTTTCTCGTCAGTTAGGGATACTGCGTTTCCAGCTAAACCATAATAACTCGGACACGTTTCTGTGAAACACCCGTTCATCATTCATGGCTTACTTATTAGTGCAAAACGTGTAATCAGTGAAAAGTTGAAGGGACCAGCTTACGCAATAAGTCGCACATGAGAAGAGCGAGCTTGGTAGAAAAAAGAAAAAAAGCATGGCTGAGCAAACGCGCTGTGTGCGCATAAATTTTAGAATGAGGATTAACGGAGACAGAACAGAGTAAACACAGTTTAAGCATAAAAGTCGCTATGAATACAGAGGAAATAAGTCAAGTCACTTCACTCACACGCACACCAAAACGGACAAAGCTGAAAATAAACACTGCAAAGCAAACGACATATCTATGCGTCCCTTTTTATTGATTTCGGTTGAATTAATCACCAACAATTCACATACTTGAATGATTTAATCCTTAATGAAATTGTGATTATACACCTTTGTCCTAAATTGAAAAAAAAATCTGAAAATTTCGTGTTCCACCAGCTTGAGCGTTCATTATACGTTATAAAAATCAACCTCATATACAAAGGCCTAGATCAGTAAAACCATGGTTTGGTCACGTTATTAGTGCCTTATTTTGCTATTGTTCTACACTCTAAATTTGAATCAGTAAGTGTCTCTGAGATTCAGAGAAAATTCACTGAATTTCAGTCAATATCAGAGGCTCTCACTAATTCACAATGAGAGTGAGCCGTCACCAATTCTTATGAGGATAACTTCTAAGTGGCTGTCATTAACGAAGAAAAGCTAACAGCATTAGGCTTGGCGTCCGTAACATTCACCTACATTAACGAAGGTTAGGTTACGTTACTTCAACCTTGCTCCACTGTTACAGCACTCTTTTTATTTTGAGAAAGGTAGAATTCATATAGATTGTTAATTCTACCTTTTGAAC
>Ga0058701_10002655_pt1 | contig 13690 bp, 10 predicted proteins | sample AgamicOrMae_FD_97039 | JGI IMG/M metagenome (GOLD analysis project Ga0058701, IMG submission 97039) | Agave microbial communities from Guanajuato, Mexico - Or.Ma.e | ecosystem: Host-associated > Plants > Phyllosphere > Phylloplane/Leaf | place: Guanajuato, Mexico | collected 2012-06-04 | reverse complement strand
GGCTCCCGCTAAGAACGATAAACAGCAGGCTCCCGCTAAGATCGATAAACAGCAGGCTCCCGCTAAGATCGATAAACAGCAGGCTCCCGCTAAGGCCGAGAAGCAGCCTGCCCCGGCTAAGACCGACAAGCAGCCAGCTCCCTCTAAGATCGAGAAACAGCAAGCTCCAGCTCAAATTGAGAAACAACAGGCTTCTCCAAAAGCTGAAGGCGCCGCGAAGCAGACAGCCCCTAAACAGGCGGCTCCTAAGCAGGAGGCGTCCAAGATCGAGAAGCAGGTGACCGCTGTACGCGTGGAGAAACAGCAGAATGCTCCCAGCCAGAAACAGCTTAAGGCGAACGCGCTTTCCAAGAAAAAGAAGCCGGCCAAGACAAGCGAGATGGACGTCATCAAGCAAATGGGTAAGTGCAAACGAATTAAGTTTCTTTTTCTCTCGGAGAAAGTGTGCCTTGAATCGGATACATTTGCATCTTTTTTCCCCGAATTTCCCTTGGAAATGAAGGCGGAACGCAGTGACAAGCAACTTGAGCTTATCTATGTGTCAATAGGTCTTTTCGATCGAGATGGTGACAAAAAGATATGAGTCCCTAGAAGGAACAAATCCCTGCCTGTTGATTTTAGACCTAATCTTATCAGCTTCTCATAAGCTTAGCGTGCGAATGGATTTGAGGTGCAGGCGTCGCTACTCTTGGCTGGCAACCTGGTTACATAAACAAGATACAATACCCTTTCGCAGATAATGTTTAAAGACCACTGATAATGGGACACTTCGTGACGGAGTGATATTTTTGGGGCCAATGAGCCTTGTCAACGAAAACTTTGTTAAGATTATGGTCCAGTCGCTCCGAGATGGATGCTGCATTTTCCCTTGAAATATAAGTATTAATGTGATTGGTCAACTTTGTAGTTGATCAGTAGGTGCGAAGGTTAGATCACAAATTGGGAATGGTTTTATTGGAGGAAGAAATGTTGGGCGAAGCGGTGGCAGACTTAGCAGGCGACGAACCGCGAAATAATATTTTTTCTTACGTTTAAGTACAAGACAGTTATTTTATATAAGTAGCTGGCGACTAACCGCGAAATAATATTTTTTCTTACGTTTAAGTACAAGACAGTTATTTTATATAAGTATCGAGAAACCGGCTTACAGTCTAACCACTGATTAAAATTAAAAAAAATCAATTAAATGAACCTAATGAATTTGGGAACCTATTCAGCAGTGTAAGGAAGTTTTGTTAATAAACCCAAATTATCCCTGAGGACTGTTCTCTAAGATATATCTACGGTACTCAAAACACAAAAATCCCAACCATCGATGGATATTTTTTACGGTAGATTTACGATCTTACCACTGCCTGAAGCGACGGTTTAATCACTTCCGAAAGCCAATTTGCAAATTACTTCATTAAAGAGACCAATAGTCTAATTTTTTTTTTTTAAAGAAAATTTCTTAGTTTTTTGGGAAAAAATGCGAGCAATCGTCCGACTGAAATTTTCAAACGTGGAGGAAACGATAACCCCGTCCTCTCTCTGTGACCCCGTTCTGCCTCTGCACCGTCGGCAGAAAAGCATTTATTGAATCGGCCAACGATGCACAGCTATTCAGGTCACTGAAGCTCTCCGTAGGAAACTCTTAGGCCTACTTCTCCAGGTCCTCAACTAAAACATTGCAGAAAGGTCTGGATTCCATCAGGATGTCTTCGACCCACTATCAATATTGCACCTACCAAAAATTTACCCTAATTTTTCTGCTATATTGAAAAATTTAACTGTAGGAACAGTCTATTTCCGGCGTAAACCATGAATTCGTTCCATTCGGAAAGACGGTCTAACGCGATTTTGCGAGGAAATTTCCCGCTACTTCCTCTAGTCCCCGGTTAGTGACGTGGTTTGCGGGTGTAGAAAGTGATTGGAATATGACACCTAGGTTGAGAGTTTGCTCCGGGCGCGAGCTGGGTGACCTTGCGGGGAAGCCGATGACCCCGTGGTCGACGCACTGGCGTAACGCAGACCGTGCAGCGGGCAGGCCGCGCGGCCGTCGAGCCGACGAGCGTTCCCTGGATGGAATGTAGGTTGGTCCTGCGTGGACGGCTGCTGCCGGCGGCGGCCGCGGCGGCGGCTGGCTGGCTGGCTCAAGCTCGGTGCGGGATACCCGCGGAATGGGAGCCGGCGAGAATGAGCTGGCGGGCGCACTGCTGCTTGGGAGGGGGGGAGGGTACTCAAGAAGCGGGAGGGAGGGGAAGACGCTTCGGCTACGTCAACTTGACTTTTCGTTTCGCAGCCTCCGCTTTGATTAGTGGGCGTTGACATTTGCGGACACTTATGAACTTCCGATAGAAGATCAGCCGCGCTCAATTTTTTTTTTCAAAAGAACAGGTGTTAAATGGCACTGGTTATAAATCGAGTCTCAGCATAGCTACGAACGTATGGGTGCCAACGAACTCTTACCCGCAATGTTAAGAAATACCTTTTTTGTGAATTATTTTAGGAACGATTGAAATCTTGCTGAGGAAACACGGTAGTCGTGTTACTTTCGAAGCGTATTTTTTTTTAATGGAAGAGAGGCGTGGATCTAGAAAACGTCTTCCGTTCGAATTGGTTCAGAAAAATAGGTTCGTTGTAGTTACTGGTAACGGCGTACACACTAAAATACAATTTTCATGACATGAAGAACAATTGTCCTTGTTGAAAAAATATGCGAATTATGTCGAGTCTTCGAAAAAACTTCGCAAAGTCACCGTGTTTTTTTTAAGTTTTTTTCCTTCATTTTTTAATTTTTTTTCTCTTTCTCTTTTTATTTCATCTCTGTAAAATATTTTTTCTCATTCTTTTCAATTTTCAAAAATGATTATTCTCTTTCCCTTTTTTTTATTCTATTATTTTTTTATTCTCCCTTTTTAAGATCAATGTGGTTGTTCTCCCAAAGTGATGCTTACTGGCTGGCGGCCTGTGTAGTGTTGGAAGTTTAGTGTGGACTGTGTGAAGGCGCGCACGTCTAAGTGGGTGGGCTGGGACCTCAAAATCTGCGGTCGGCTCGGTGTTTACCGTTTTCTTTTTGCCGTCTTCTGTGGGTTTATCCAGAGTTCCATGCCCGACTTCTGCGTGGGTGTTTGTGTTTTCGGCATCTCAAGCGAAAAGCACATCCAGTGGCAGTGCCCTGTGAAGTAGGTACTTGGGCTTGGCTTTCAGCGAATGATATTCATAGACTCGCAAGTTTGGCCTTTGGATCGGTAATCTGAAGTTATTCAAAGGCACAATACTTGATGCGGCGTGCAGTCGGCAGCGCGCAGCCCGCGCCGCGGTGTCAGTTATATCGGAAGATGAGCAGGCTGCCTGGGAATAGAGTTATCGTGCAATAAAAAGGGCGATTAAGAGTTCGTGGTTTAGTGGCCGCGCCGCGCCGCGCGCCTACCCCCACCCTTCCAAGTTTCACCAAGAAAAGTCGCCGCAGAGATGTGTAGAGCACGATCTGACTTTTCCTCCAATTATAGTCATTTTCGGTCCGTTGGTCTGACCCCGCTTCAGTGGCAGGCATAAACCGTCGCTATTTAAAATACCCCGTGTTGTGTGCCGAGCAATCAGTAAGTCAATGCGTCATATTTCATAATTCTCCCGCGAAAAATGTAGAGAACCGCTGTTTGGAGATAATCTTGCCACGTAGTCCCGTATGTCGTGCGGCACCTGATGTCGCATCTCGTCTGTTTGTGTATTCCCACGAAGAAGCGCCTCGGCTGAGCTCGGTTCGCTTCGGTGCGAGACGTCGACTTTGTCTACGCTCTCATTCTGTCACGACTATTTTGAGTATCGATTGAGCCTGCTTGTCTTTGTCATCCGATGCAGGGAGCCCGTCATTAAATTGACGTTTCTTTGGCGCGGCCTTTTATCATTTTTGGCACTCACTCAAAAGACAGATAGGGGAGCACCTTTTATATCGAGAAGGCATTATGAGCTACCTTAGTTAAACTTCGTTCTGAAAGTTTGGTCGTATTTACAATTAGTAGGTTTTCGCGCGGGATCCTGATAAAGTATATTACCGCCCAGCTATGCTGTTTGGAAACAGAAAAAAATATTTCAGAGCATTTTTCAGTTTAGTAGTGTAACAAAAAAAAATCACCCCTCTGGAAACATAAAATTTAATAATGTAGACATTTTCCAAAGCTTAAAATTGCGTATTTTATTCGAAAAAATCCTTCCAATTTTTCTTAAGCTAAAATTCACACGAAATACTTTGGGCTGTTGTGGGTTAATTGCTGTGGTTTTGGTTACCACCCTGTGTATTCACACGCCAGCTTCCCTCATATCCATGACGAAGTTGCCTTTAAAATTAAAAAATTCTACCACCGCTTAGGGTAGGTTAGGTCACGCGCCTTGAGCCTCACGCCACGTAGCTGTCGCCGCTTTCTTCTCGGCGGTAGTTCGCGACTGTTAGCATAGGTTTGGTTAGGTTCGCTCCGCTCGGCATGGCTGGAACGCAGTAGATGAGGAATACGACCCGTTAAGTTTTCTGTTTATGTGCGAGTGAAGTCTCCCTAGACTTCGTGCTGCTTATTAGCTTTACTCTTGATATATTATTAGATCGTATTTGTCAATGTACCGACTGCGTTGAATTTCAGCGAAAAGAGTTCGACAGGGAAACTGTTCGACAATGTCGCTGGTGACCTACACACCGACCTAACGAATAGGTCGGTGAACGATCAATCGAACACTCCGTGTCGATTACTTTCCTCCTTCCGTCTCAACGGGACCACAACAGTCATTTCTCACTGTAGGGTTCGGATAATCAAACTTGGATTTATTTCTGTTTCCTGTCAGTTAAGGAAGGATATAATGATAAACCGATTCAATTTAATAATTGAACATTAGGACTCTTGCTGCGTTGTTTGAGAATTCTTTACATTTAGGCTTGACGTTATTTATTTTCTTGTAGTTGATGAAAGGGATTTATTGTCTGTTTCAGCGGGTGAACTGGAGCGCGTCAACATGAACCTGATTGAGCCACTGCTTCTTAAGTCCGACCTCTCCCTCTCCGAGATCCAGCGATTGATCGACTTGCTACTTAACAAACAAATGGCATCTGGCGTCGAGAAATCCGAATGGATAGAGGTACATACAGCTCAGTTAATACACCTTAAAAGACAGATCCTTTAAGGGCAATTCAAGTGCTTGTTTGACCCTTCATGGCCCGGCCGAGCGGTGACGAAGCGAGGCACAGGGCACCGGTGGACAGGCTTGTAAAGTAGAATGGTTTTACAGGGACGGCAAGATCCGATGATGAAGCTGAAGAAAGCGTTGGCTGAAAAGGAGAAGGACTTGGAGAAGGCGGTGGAATCCAATCAGGCGCTGAACAATCGCCTGAAGATGTTGAGCGGTGAAAGGCTGGAGGAGCGCACGCGAAGTTCGCAGGCCATCCGCGCCCTCGACGAAGAGAAGAAGATGATCACCAAGAAACTCGAGTCGCTTGAAGAAGCTTTCAAGGTCGATAAAGTCAACTTGCTCAACCAGATTCAACAGGTGAGTTTTCAAGTGGTTTGTTGTTTACATCGTGGAGTCGGCCATTCGGTTTTCCTGTTTTACTCTTGGAGGAGTTATGTTTTGTTACTAGGTTAATTTAAGCTGAGCTCTATGGATTGGTTTTGAAGTTTTGCTCGTATATCACAAACCTTGGATGACAAGAGCAAGAATTTCCTCAACCGAGGTCTGCTGGAGCTAGGTGTATTTTAAGGAACTTAAGCTGGATGTTTCTCAAACATTGTCTAACTTTTGCCGGGTACCTCGTGAATCGTGAACCTAGTCGGCTTGAGTAGAAGTAACTCTCTCGGAGAAATTTGTGTCAGGGAAGTAAACTAACACAGATTCTCTGTATCGGAAAAAAAAACAAGAAGACAGTTGTTTGATGTGAAACAACGGGGGAACTTCCTTTCAGTTGAAACGCTAAAATCATGGATACGCGTGAGAGATGACTTTTTTTGTTTGGTTTCAGCTATGACTTTTTTGTTTGGTTTCAGCTATGACTTTTTTGTTTGGTTTCAGCTTCAGGCGAAACGCAACGAAGATCATGCCATGATTCGGAAACTGAAGGAAGAGGAATCGAAGGTTGCTGATCTCCTGAAGAAGATTCAGCACTTGGAGACGCTCCTGCAGTCGGAAGCCCAGCAGCACCAGAACAGCCGCATGATGGCTGAACAGCAGCTCCGCCAGAAGGACGAAGAGATTAAAGCGCTCACCATCAGCTTGTCTCAGAAGATCGAAGAAGAAAAGGCTCTCCACGCACAGACGGAAGAGAAATTCAAGAACTTCGCCAACAGCCTCCAGGGGCGCGAAAATCACATTAAAGTAAGCCAAAGAGTAACAGCTCGTATTTTCTTTTAAGTCGTACTTTTGACTATGAAGTGCCTACATTTCTGGCGCTAAATTATTGTTTGTTTGGGGTAAACGACACATTTCTGTCTTCCCCCCCCCCCAAAAAAAAAATCTAGCCGTTTAAAGCGTTCATGTTTTATGTATATGTAAAGTATGATTGAGTATTAATTTTAACCTCTTTGACTGGGTGATTTTCTTTTGTGACTGCATGAAAAATTTCTTGAGTTACTTTGGCTGATTACGAAGGGCACCGCTGAGCGAAAGGGCATTAACTTTGGTATTGATTTGCAGGAGCTTACAGCTGCTAAGGACGAATTGGAAAGGCAAGTTATGGCGTCCAGGCAGCGTGAAGCAGAAGCCCTAAATGAAGTTAGCCAACTCAATGAAAAACTTATGTTAGAGCATGATAAATTTATGAAACAGGCTGCTGATATTCAGCGCCTTCATGAGGAAATTCAGCGACTAAGGGAGCAGGTAAATTAGACGTCGCTCGCTTTTTTCTAAACTTGGAAGTTTTTGTTGTTTTTCTTACTTTGGCTTATGGGTGTTTCCTTGGCAGCGGTCCGATGTGCCTCAGCTGCAGAACCAAGTTTTGCAACTGCAGGACGAGAACGGCGCCTTAATGTCTCGGTTGATGGCAGCGACGGAGCGTCCTGCCGCAGAAGGCCGTGAAAACGGAGATGTCGCTGAAGAAAAGCATAATGCTGAAAAATTAATGTCGGCACAACTAATACATGAAGAGGCGTAAGTTCCCTCCCTAAAAACGTTGCTGACAACAATTTTTTTGCCAATACGAGGTCTGAACCCCCCCCCCCATGTGGATCGTAGCAAGGCTACCTCCATCTAGTTTATAAAGCCCTGAAATGCTCGGAGTATTTGGAGTTTCTATACTCCTTCAGAGCTATCCTAAGATTTTTATCCTCCCTCGTGAAAAGTGCTAATTTGACTCTTTGGAACTGATCGTGGGAAACCTTTTAGAGTAGATTTTGCTGATTCTTTCACTGGGCAGTAACGGGTTAAAAAGCTGCCTGTTCGTTGCCCTGTCTCTGGAATTGTGATATTGTTATTTTTTTCAGGTTGAGGGAGAAGGACTTGGAAATGGAGAAACTTATTGAAAAAGTAAAGCAAACAGACAAATTAGCTGCTGAAGCAGACAAATTAGCTTCTGAAGTAAAGTTAGCAAACGGTACTGTTGAGAAATTAAAGTCTGAAATGAATGCTCAAAAGACTGAAATTTTGAGGCTGACTGAAGAAGTGGAAGCTCAGAGAAAAAAGAATGACGTAAGTATCTTTTGCCGTGGCGTGGCGGCTGAGTCTTCTGGTTTTTCGCCGATAGCTAACGAGTCTTGATTTTATGTAGGAATTGAGAACAAAGAACTACAAAGTTATGGACGCACTATCTGCTTCTGAAAAGATGGTGCAAACAAAAATGCAGGAAATGCAAACAGTAGTTCATGTAAGTTTCATTTTCTTTGATTCATGTTCTGTGTCTTAATTTGTCAATTGAGAACTACTTTGCATTGCTCTTCACTCGCATATTCGCACTTTTTCACTCGTAGATGTTATTCCTCGCTTTTCTAATTGATTTGACACCTCATTATCTCTGTTACTTGTTCGTAGACAAGTGTGCATGAAAGTGTTTGGCAAATTTGACTGTATGTAGGTACATTTGGTCAAGGATTTTTCGATTTAATTCCGGCCTTTGAGTTTATCCCTCAGTCCTAACATCCAATGCTTCCAACTTAAGTATATTGTGAGCATTTATCAATGTCAAGCATGGAAAAACTGTAGACACTCTGGTTTAGCATCAAGTTATTAGTGTGTTTTCTTTTTATCTATTTATATTTGGAATCGCCCCAACGAGCTAGGCAAGCTCGCTAAGTTTTGTTTTTAAATATCCGAGTAAGTCGACAATTACGTTTTTCTGTTTTTTCTTTTTTTCCTTGAAAACTTGACGTCCGTCGGTGGTGGCATAAATCTTCTCTCTTTAACCTTTCCATTCTGCATGCTATATTCGCTATTCTCGTAATTATCAGTGAAAGCGCGTCAGCTTTTTCCGCCGTACGCTTAAACCCGTTACTGGTGGTAGCAAACTGCGTCTTGATCTCGGCGAATAATAATTTATTCATATGTTGTTGCTTTGATGGCCCCAAGCGAGAATTTTCACTTATCATAATCTTTTTTAGTCACTGAGGACCCCTAAAGAGAATCTCCGTTGCGTGGTCGCTTGATCCCAAAAGTAAATAGTAGCATTACAAAAAGTCTCTGAACAAGAGGTCAGACAGTCAACAAAACCGTCTTGTGCAGTGGTTGTTCATACACAAGTGAAAAGTTTCGTTACTGTTGACATTCATTTTACGTTTCTCGCTCATGCTCTATTTTACATCGGACAGACACACTCGTTTCCCACCATTTGCTTAACATGCGAGCACACTCGTTGCTCATGCAGTCTCTCATTCGCAAAATCTTCCACGCTCTTTTTTCAAATGCCTGTATCAATCTTTTCTTGAAATAATTTCATCCGAAATACCACCAGATCTTGGTTACCTCCGGCCTCATAAAAGCGCTCATTCACGGTTTTCTTATACATTTTTTTGATTGTTTGCACTTCTTTAGTACGTAAGGTCCAACGATTTTGACCTCAGCTGTACTATTCCGTTTTTACTCGTTTCATTTTTTGCCGTTTGATTTTGAGCGCGAACGTTTTAACTAGTTAGCGTAGCCAGCCGAATCGTCGGAGATCGTTTCGACTCCTTGTAACAACTGATGTAGTGTGTACGATGAGTTTGTAGTAATGGCGTTGTATGAACTGCAGGAAACAAAGCTCGGCGCTCGGTTAGAAGAACAAGAAGCATGCCGGAAGCTTCTTTTGAGGATCTTCCCTAATGTCACAGTAGAAGAGACAAAAGTAAGTAGCTCGGCTGCGTGGTTATGCTTTCAACTCAGCGATTCGGTGTCTCGAACGTTGACTTTTGTTTCCAGGTACACGATCAGTGGCTGAAAAACTTCGCGGATGCCGTGCGCAAAAGTATCGGAGCGGAGCACGAAAAGGAAAGGTCCCAACTCACGTCCAAGTTGGACCGTTACAAAACCATCATTGACGAAACGGTAAGAATCCATCTCTGTCCGACCCAAAAGGTTATTATAAACCGAACTTTCGGTGTTACGGTTGTTTACTCTGATTGTGAGAAAATGGTGAGCTGTAATGGAAACCGATCTGTCAACATTATTTTGAATACGATTTCTTTTAATCCATACGAATTGATAAGTGAGATCAAAGCTGAAATTCGTTTTAGTTCTGGTCCTTCGTCCTTTGATTGAAGAACGGGTGTTTTTGTGTTTTTGCAGGAGGGAATGCTAAAGAAGCTTCAAAGCGATATTGAAAAAGAAGAGGCGAAGTGGAGACAACGGTTGGAAGCCAAGGAAGCTGAACTTGAGAAAGCATTAAAGAATAATCAATATATAAAAGAAAAGGACTTGTTAAATGAGGTGAGTGTGCGTGCATGCATTAGCCGTCAGCACTAAATTGGTGTGAGGTTCGTAACTGTTTTGAATTCTTCACCTATACTTGTTTGTCGTTAATCACTTTTTGTGTGTGAAGCGACTCTTCTTTCACTGTCATTCTTTGCCTTATGAAAAGCGCTTTCAACATTACAAACTTAACGCCGGAATAATTTTTTTGGGTGGTTGCGTTTGTCGAAGATCGGATAATTTACGTTTTGCATTTCAAACTGATATTAGTTTTTTAATATGAGTGTGAACTTTGGTTAACTGAAGGCTTTTTGAAATCTGGGTTGACTTTAACGAGGCGGTTTGGAATCTGGGATAACTCGAGGTACATTTCAAGTTTAGGTCAAGTTCATCGGAAGTAACCTGAACGTTGTCGTTCGTTTAAAGTCATCAAACCTGGATTCTTTGTGTAAAAACAGACCTGGACAACGCCTTTGTTGACCTAAGAAAACATTGAAATTTGAACTCCATTTAGGCCGATGCACATCGCCTTGTTCTAAGACCTTCTTGAGGATCGTAGTCGACAGTAGTGAATTTCTTTTCGTGTATATAACAGTTTAACTTTTTGCATAAAAAAGACTCAACTTGTTAAAATAACAGCTGCTTGGACAAAATGTTGCTAGTGCAAGCAAGTTGTGGGTTTAGGGTTACCGAGGGCGCGGGTTGGAAAGGTGACGGTGAGTAGAGTCCTTGTTTTGAGACCCTTGTGCATGGCAATCTGGTGGCTTTCGCAGGATTCTGGCGAAAATAGCGGCGTGGAGTTTGCGTTTAGCTGTATTGAAAAATCCTTGCCGACCATCATGAGCGAGGTAGGATTTTTCTCTCGATTTAGATTCAACCCTTCCCTCTCTGGTTTTGGATCCATTCTCCTCATTCCTCGCCCGAATCACACGGATCCAGTGGGTGGGTGGTGGCCTAGGTGGTGGCGCTCGCTCTTCAAGGGTCGGCCGGGATGCAACTCGTTCTTTTTTACTGCTCAAATAATCTGAAAGTGTTGCCGCCTTGCGAGCTGCTTGGGGGGGGGGGGAAGCCTCTTTTTGGCAATTGCGCGTCGGCTATGAAGAAATGTTAACATGTTTCCCGCTTATCCCACTAATTTGAAGTCGCTCTTTCGAATGGTGTAGTCAAAAACTACTTTTGCACAAAAAAGCCCCAAAACCGTGAGACAAGAAGTTATTATTCACTTGATCCGGGCACTTGCGGCCTTTAAGTACCGGTGTCAAACTTTTAAAGCGCGAAAAAAAAAAAATATTTTTTGCATTGAATAAGAGGGCAGTGAATCTCTTATATCACTTTTTGCCACTTAAAACAATTTCTGTCGGTGGTTGTCACTTTGTCTCCCGACCTCTTCCGGTCCGTTTGAAATCGAGAAATCGAGCGAATCACATTGGTTCTTACCATTTTTAGTTTCCCTCAATCATATCAAATCGTCAAAAAATAAAAATCCCATATAAAATAAAAATTCGGGCCAAATGAAAAAAAAAACTTGGGGTATCTCTTGCCTTTTTCATTTTTTTTTGTCAATTTATTTCTCTGAGTTTCATACGTTTGATTTTTTGCAATTGTTTAAGGGGAACTAAAAATTGTGTTCATCATCGACTGTTGCCCGCTTAGTTAATATATCTCTCCTAAAGTGGGATTCGAAATCCCTACCCTAGAGTCTTCCAAGCATATGATTAAGTTTGCAAGTCTTTGGTCTCAGTCACATTTTTTTTATTGGTGAATTTTTTACGCGCAGTATATTCCTTTGTGTAAATACAGCCCTGTAATGACCACATGGAAGGAATACTTTCAAGATTCCTCTCTTTCCACGATTTCCCGTTTGTTGAGACCCAGAAAGGCCAGCCAACCATTTTCCTCCGTTGAAACAAAACTGTCAAGAATATGGCTGCGCAGAATTATTAATATTTTTTAATTCACATACGCTTGAATTGTTTGTAAAAGGTCACTTTTGAATCACGATTAGAAAATTCTTCGTCACTTTTGTCTGGCTAAAATGTCACTTAAGTCACGTTTCGGAGATGAAACGTGACTGGCAGCCCTGTTGAACAAACGTCAAATATCTTCTCAAAGAACAGAGCTTTAGCACGAAAGCGGTCCGAGAGGGAGCGCCTTGTAAGTGCTCGCCTTGTGAATCCGCATATTGTCGTGTTGCTACCCCCCCACTCCCGCCGCGAGAGGGAGGCAAGCCTTCACATGCGCTTGTTCCCTACCCTTCGCTGTTCATCTCGACTTTGTCTTCAATAACATCTTTTCGCGTACCTTGCATTACTTTAACCTTTTGAGTCATCCTCGCCAAAACCGGAGTGGAGCGCCCATTGTGAAATTAGCGTTTACGTTTCTCGTGTCGACGGGCTTAACGGACGATGTTACGTCTCTATTGTTGTTGCAGATGCAATCGAGATTGAAGGAACTCCAGGGGGAGTTTGCGGAGGAACAAGCAAAGAAGCGTAATTTAGAACTCCAGTTGGACACGGCCCGAGCCAACGTATTGTCCCTGGAAGCTCTCCGAGAGGTAAGCTGTCCTTGAAATATTTACGTTGATATTTTTCGATTGGTCAATGGGAACCAGGTCCGGTTTTCGGTTACGTTATCCGTGATTCAGGGTGTCCTAACGATTCAGGAAATCCTAATATGTCCTATACCCCCACCCCCTTTTTTAAATTTCAAATTTTCGTCTATTAAAAACCTAAAGTATAACCCTGCAATGACTGGAATTTCATCACTGCTAACCGCCTCAAGTTTTGTTATTTGTTAACTTGCGAAATTTTGAGAAACGCCTTAAGACTCCCTTATATCCGAAACACCACGGTTCTCAAAGATACCCGTAAGATTTGAAGACACGGTTATTCCTTGAGTCACCGCAAAGTTCCGGAAATACTTCTTTATTTCGCCAAAAATCACCGAGGGGATGCCATGAAGAGCTCTGAAGATTTCAAGAGATGCCTAAAACTCGGTGTAATAAAAGAATCGGGAACACACGAAGATTCCAGTAACTAATTTTAGATTGCTGGGTAAATTCTGCGTTTATTTCGTTTCCAGAGACATTCCAAAGAGGTGGAAACCTTAAGAGCTGAGAAGGAGTTAGCAGAGAATGCCGCGAGGGCACTCGAGCAGCAAGTCGACGAACTACGAGCAGACCTGCAGAAAAGCAAGGTATGAAAAGATTTAGCTTACTTTGATAGCGCTGCTTCTGTTCGGACTGCTAACTTGAGCGTCTTTCATTTTAAGGAATCTTCACCTCCCTCGAACCAGGGCTCTGTTCAAAGTATAAATGGCGCCACCAATGGACCTGCTAGCTCAGAAGTTGCCGTGTCGCCATCGGAAGTAAGTAACTTTTCCTATTTTGCGTTTGCCTGACGTTTGTGTCAGATTTGCTTCTTAGTTGTTTTACTTCTCCGTTATTCTCAAAATCTGTCCTTTTTGGAAACTAGCCTGGTTACGACCTCACAAACGTGACAGATTTCTTTTTGTGTCTCGATCTTCTCATTCGAATAATTGTTCCAAGGGTTGCAAAACTTGGTCCTTCAAGTGCGCCAAAATTTATTTGTGTGGGGAAAAATCAAGTGGCTCTCGATGTAGGTGTTCCTTTAGAGAGCTTTTATAAGAGCAGTGCAGTATTCTTTACCGCTGCAATATTTTTTTAGGGGTTGAATCCATCCTCGAGTATTTTCAACAACAGCATTAGTCTGCACATCTTACAAGGGAACCGTCCCGACCCGGAATTCTAGATTTTAATGAAACCAAGTTTATTTGAAAGAGGACAACCCAAGTGAATTTTAGAAACCATCAAAACCGGCAGAGTACCATTTTGAGGGGG
>Ga0058701_10002654_pt1 | contig 13691 bp, 11 predicted proteins | sample AgamicOrMae_FD_97039 | JGI IMG/M metagenome (GOLD analysis project Ga0058701, IMG submission 97039) | Agave microbial communities from Guanajuato, Mexico - Or.Ma.e | ecosystem: Host-associated > Plants > Phyllosphere > Phylloplane/Leaf | place: Guanajuato, Mexico | collected 2012-06-04 | reverse complement strand
TAAAATATTTTTAAAATTAAAAAAAAAAAAAAAATAAAAATTTTTTTTTTTATTTAATGAATAATTTGGATTTTTTTTTTTTTTTTTTTTTTTGTTTTTCGTTTTTTATTTTAGGGTGATTTGACTCTTGTTGCATATGAATTTGGTATTGCTGTGTACCTGGCGCTAAGCGTGACAGGTAACTTCCGCAGAGCCCAAGCGATACTAGGCTTGGATACCGCTAGGTTGTCTTAAGTTAACCTAACGGTCTTTTGAACGGTTGTCTTAGAATTACGTTAACGAAGAGATTAGGCTCTCCTTGTGCCTTCGTCCGCTGTTGCTCTGCTTACAATTAGCTTATTGACAAAATACAGACCCATAATTTGGAAAATTCAATCTTTCACACGTGTAGGAGTAATTCAAGTCGGTACTTGATACAACAGTGAGCACTTTCGCGTCCTTGTACTAACTCCCACGTAGTGCAGGTACTTAGTTAGGGCCCACGACCGCCATACCCAGCCTTCCCCTGAGATAAAGCCGTCGCGTTAGTACCCCCTGTGCACCTCATTTGAATGTCCCGCCTAAAAGCAAAGAAGGTCCTGCATATGAGACTGGCCGGCCAAAGCTGCGACGCAGTTTCCATTATCCTCCCTTGTGGCGCTGGCGTCGGTAGGCTCTTAATGTTAATGATGGTAGTCTGGCTCTTCAGCTAAAACAGAATCGCGTCGTGTTTGCTGCAAGCGATTTGGGCCTCCCCCCTCCCCAACCCCTGCTCAATGCAGAGGCGGCGCGGCGCAGAAAAACGCCCGGCCCGGCGAAATATTAAAATTGGCGATGAGATAGGAGTTTGATTACTTTCGCCAGGTGGGGGAGAGTTTTAACCCGTTTCTCTGCTAAATCACTCTTTTAAGATTAAAATAAAGCGTGGTAGATAAAAATGATCGGAGATATCTTTACCGTTGGAAGTATCAAAAGTGATTTACAGTATGTCGTTTGCAGTAAGTGCTTTACTTACTATATTTGAAACGACACCCTGCAAAAAAATAAAAAATGTTTTTTTTTTTTTTAGATGTTTAAAGCGTTTTGGTAAACTACAAAATTTTGCCATTTCATGGTAAAACGCTGGAAACGTCTTCAAATAAGACGCTTTTGGGTATTCTAAGAAGGTTTGAAACTCATCAAATAGGAGGTAAGAAATACGTTTTTTTTTCAGTGAATTTTCATCGCATTTGATTACCTTGCAGCCAGGTATTGATACAGTTTAGTTCGCAGTTTCCTTCGGTTATCGGTTGTTGTTGAGTCATGTTGTTGGTTCGCAATTGTGATAATCTTACTTCAGCATATTTTTTGGTCTTTCTCAATTTTCGTCCGGCAATGTATGCCTTTTATCATATGATGAGAGGATGTTCTCCTACACAGGTAACATATTTTTCGAGTTTCTCTTACACAATATTTTAAAATGATTTTGTTTCAGTGTTTGTTTCGTCTGGGCCAGGTCAGAGGCTAAGTTAGGTCAGGATGTGTAAGAGCTATAACGAGGTAGACTACAGTAGGCTAGAATGAGAGTCCTTTAAGGACTCTATCTAGTACATGGATTCTAGATCATGTTAGGTTAGGTACACGGTTACCTGGTTTCTTTCGGCGGCGACTCACAAGACTTTGTTACAACAAGAAGGTAAGTTACAACGAGGTAGTTTTCGCTCGAATGTTTGTGAGTTGGTTCAGATCGCTATGCGTCCCAGCAAGTTTGGAGTCTCCTTTGCCAGACTTCCAGCAACTCCAAATGTGCGTTAGCGATACCACACAACCTACCCATGAAAACGCACTTAATTTCTGTTTCTGTACAGAGACGACAATTTACACCGGGAACATGTATCAGAATAAAAGGCATAACAGTCCAAAAAGAGGACTGCGCTTCCACGGTGCTCGCCTATCTTTCCCTAGCACTGCTGCGGTGCGGCTGCAGCCCAGTGACTGGCGCAACCATTTCGGGAGTTGAAGCAGCAGCCGATGAAAGAGCTTTTTCCCTTTTCCGCGGAAAAGCTTCGCGCCGCGCCACCGAACACGAAAACTGATTTGCACCAACAGAAATCGAGCAAAAAGTTTAATGCAGGGATAATGGCCGTTTCCTCTTATTATGACTGTCAATATCGCCGAAGTTGGACAACCATAAAGCGCTCTGCTGCGAATTTTTAATTTCAACTTTACGAACGGAACTGCTATTGTTTCTGGTTGACTTGTCTGGGACTCGTTCAGGCGTTTGCACTCATAGCTATAAGGTTTGCTTTTTCTTACACTGGAATTCTCCTTTAGGTCGAGCCGAGCGATGCTCAAACCACTTTAAAACTTTTACTTAACCAGAGAGCAAATTTAAGCTATCCTGTCACCTAATTTGATGCTGCCGGGAAGTTTTGTCGGCGGAATCTTGGTGTCAGCCGAGCAAGGCAAGACCTCATTTGACCTTAGTTGGCTACCCTAGCTGAACTGTCCGTAGCACGGATAATTCGACACGGACATCTGCGCGGATTTTCGTAATGAATGCGACAAAGGAACCCTTTATTTTGTTTTCAAAAAGTTAGTTGTGTTGGCCAAAGAATCAAACAAGCGACGTGTGTAGACGATTTCAGCGCGTAATCTTTAGCTGGATTCTTGTGTGAGTCTGAAGTAGTACTTAATGGACTGGGGCATTAGGGTGCTCTTAAGCAGCTCCATCGGAAACCGCATATGGAAAGATTGCTTCTAACGGGAAATCGATACTTCTTTCGCAGAAATTAACCTAAAAATGGCCCGTTAAAACTTTTCTACGGTAGTGCGAGCCATACGAAGACTTATACCTAATACAGTATATCTTGCCGTATACGAAGTTTAGCTCATGTGCTAGGTATCTCGCTTCACTACCGCTCCTCTCTGCGGTCACTAAGTCTGATACTACTTACTTCTCGGTGGCAGTAAGTGCTGCGGATAATTGAAGCCGGCATTGATTACTGTTAGATTACCAGCCCTGGTCCGCTAGCTTGCGTTGTGCTTCACGGCGGAAGTCAGAACACAAAGGTGAAAAGTGCGATCATGAAAATTCTCACTGCACTTCAATGGCACAGTGGAGATCATAAATCGTTTCGCATTGAAATCTTTGAGACTTTTATTTGTCCAAAATTTAGTTGGTAGATGCATGAAAACATCATTTCAATGGTATTGCCAATCTAAATTTCTAGAAACTAAAATTCCCTAGATTTGAATGCGACTTGACTTTACCATTGTACACCAGCGAGAAAACCAGAGCGTTCAAAACACAATTTCTTCGCAGTAAATAAAACCATCTGAAGGGACGAATGTACCGACGCTGTATTTTATGTCAAGCAATTTCAATGGCTTGTTTGAATTGAGCAAGCATGGAAGGTGCTCAATCGGGCCCAGAATCTTGACTTGGCTGCTCTGCCTCCAGAATGAAGTATGGAGTCTGCTTGGCCAGGCAGTCAGGGGGAGCCAGGAGGAGTCGGGGGGAGGCAGTGGCAGCCAGAGGCGAGCACCTCGTCGTAAAGTCCATCTCGGCCCCTCGTCTCCGTCCCCGTTTTTGCCCGGCCCCTTTATGGCCCATTTAAAAGGGTACGGTACCCCACAAGAGCTCCGCCCGCCGCACCCTGCCTCGTCGTGTTGGGCTTCCTGATAGCTTTTTAACTCCCGTTGCACTTAAAGGAAGCGGAGTTTCACCTATTTTCATGAAAGTTCTTACAACTACTCAAAATTATTGAGTGCGGATGTTCGCTGTGAATTGAACCAGTCGATACTCTTGAAGTTTAAGAGTTTCTTCATCGGTGTTGAGACATCTTTGCGGACGTGGTGCTGCAGTTGTTTTGCCTGATCTAGAGGCGGAAACGAATCTACATATTGCTATCAAAGCTACCTAACCTAACCAAGCCTAATCTGGTATAGTAATGTATTACTTTACGTTCCACAATGCAACTTGATGTTCCACATAAACCAACCAGTCGTATCATACCGATTCTGATCAGTTCTGCGCAATTCTACGTTAACTTACAGTGAGTAACCTATACCTCGCCTAATATACGAAGACTAACCAAACCTCTCTAACGAAACCAATGCTAATCAGACTAACCTTATACCTAACCTGATTCGATTTCACATTCTTCTCTGTGACGACCTCACCCTTATTCTGTTCCCGGACTCACCCGAACTTTCTGTTCTGTTATGTGCGCCTATTATCCTCTTAACCCTCTGATTTTGCCATGGCTTACCGTAGTTTATTGAAACTGAAACCTTTAACCTCGCCACCAAACCCACTTAATAAAACTAACCAACCTCACTTTAACTCACTTATAGTTTAATTTACTTGAATAAACAGCCGCTTGAAATGCATAGCATGCGCTGGCAAGACCTGACTATCACAGTCCCAAGAATATGATTCTCATCCCAAGTATATCAGATTACATCCGCTTCATGCAGCACTCATGTAAATAAAATCAGGCGTGCTCTTTTACAGGGATTCCATGTAAAACGCGCGTGTCCGTCCACGAAAGAGAACTCTGCGACTTTTATTATTCCCCTGTCCCCCTTCGAACAAGTCTACCGCAAAAAGACAGCAGCCAGGCGACAACAACACGAGTAGTGTTTTGTCGCGTCTGGCGAGGCGAGGGGCGCCGGACGTGGGGCTGGCTGCGGGGGTCAGCAGCGAGGCTGCCGGAGCTGGGCGACCAGCGCGCCGAGAGCTGGGCGAGAGGCGCCCGGTGTCGACTTACCTCCCCACCCCCCTCTGCGGTTATCAGAGCCTGCCTTGTGCCCGTCGACACGACTCTCCCTGCTGACCCTCCCCCTTCTTCTCGCTGTGTGTACCCAGAGATGGTGATTCGCGGTGTGATACTTTGTGCTGATTTTCAGAGCCTCCCATATTTGTTTGCGGTGCCACCAGGTGTTTGCTGAGCGTGATGTTATTGTCCGTCTGATAACTGTTGCAGTATTTCTGGATAAGGACAGTCGTGTTTGTCGAGACATCGAGTTTCCTTTGCATTGAGTTGTAACGGGGTCTGTGATGTTTACCGACGTGTGCCCAGGAAATGCGGAGATTTTTTTCGAAAGAAAGGACCTTGTGTTCACGGAGACGTGTTCCCCAATTTTAATAATGAGGCAATTTGGTTCTTTGTTGAATAAACTTATCAATTTAAAACTGATATTAAATGTTAATTTTTTTCTTCTTCTTTGTTTTTTTTTCAATATAATTTTGGCTTTCTTAGTTGTTTTGGACAAGTTTTTGAGCCCGCCTCCTTCCGGAGAAGAACTTAATAGTTCGCTCGTTTTCTTTGTATTTTTAGGATCAACTAACCGGCGGGCAAGGTAAAGGTTATCTCCTGCTAGCTCTTCCATAACTCCTTCCCCACAAGGAGGCCTGAATAAAGATTAGTGCGGCATACTCATTTGTATCCACAAAAGTTTATGTATGTCGATAAAAAAAAATCGCGAGAGTACACGTGGGGATATCAATGAGACACTGTACTGAAACCAAGTAAAGTCTCAAAAATACAGTAATTATTAGTCTATCAAAATTTTTCTGCTGGAATCCAGTGAAATCTGAAAGAAACCATTGTTTCCTAAGTCTATCGGTCTTCTAGTGAAACCCCAGGGATATTTCTGTAAATTGTCAGTAGATTCCAGTAAATTTTACAGCTCTTTCGGTAGCGCTCTGATATCTATTAACCTAGTGAGTTTCCACTAGAACTTTCTGAGTGTCAGAACTTCTGAGTGAACAAAGAAGTTATCATTTTGCTTAAAGTGCGGCAGATGAGCTCTAATATTTCAAGAAACTCTCGCCGATTTGAAACGTTGTTGGCTCCTACTAAAGTACTCATTTTGAATTATGGAACTCACTTGTTAAAACTCGCAATGGGATATCCTTCAACCCAATCAATCGTATATCGTAGGCTAGGATATCGTAGACTACGCTCTACGAAAATCTTTATGTATTTGTTGCACTTTAAGCAAAACTCCATCCTCAACTTTGTCTGGAGGAAAACTTCCAAAAATACCATCCAGCAAAAGTTTTAGCCAAATGTCATTTATTTCTGTAATTGAATATTTTTGAATCGCTAATAAAATTTGTTTAGTTTTTACTCTAGCAAGAACCAATTTCATAATGGTGAATATTTACCCTAACTTTTGGGCGGTATATTCTGGTAGATAAGTTTGGGAGGTCGCATTATCTACTCTGTTAGTTCTTACCCTTGGTTCAGTACTTTTTTTCACATTAGAGGGATCAACGACTCAATGTGCGCCAGCCTGAAATTCCGATCGGAAAGTTGATCATCCAACGGATTAGCAGTTTTCACGATCAGAAACTGAGATTTTTCCGATTGGGCAACAGCATACCAATCTCATTGCGAATATTATTTCCGATGGGCCGTAGTGTTTTAATCGGATTTTCAACCGGATTTTAGATCGAATCCGTTTTCTTATCCAGCAATTTTGATTGAAAGTATCGTAGTTTTTGACTGGGTAGGAAAGATGCCATGAGCCTCGCTTAGCTTTCATTCCGCTCAGCCTGACCGGAAAGGCCAGCTTAGTTACCCTGCAACTCCGCTGTCACACCTATCGAAATGGCGATGAAGGTTTTATAGACGAGTTAAAAATTGAACCTTCCAAATTCACAGAGTATGCCCTGTATTTGTAGATAAAATACAGCGATTAAAGTAGCGAGGCGACGACTTTTTGCGTCGTCATATCAAGAAACTTAGTAACCTGGTAACGAGTCGAGGCATTGTTCCCCCTCGGCTAAATGTCTCATGTCCAGCCCTATTACCAGTTGCTGTACGCCAGGGACTAAATGGAATCGGTCGCGAGAGGCCGGCGAGCGAGCGTAGGCTACACTGTCCTGTTCCTGTCCTCTCTTCCACTTTCTTTTATCCTGCCCCCTTTTTTCCAGCGCTCACCGCGGTGCAGAGGCAGTGGTCGCCCTGTCCCCAACTTTGGTGGGGTGTAGCTATTCTGTGATTGGGTCCCCGTACGTGACCCAAAGCGCCCTCTCCCCTTGCACTTTTTGTCTGAGGAACTGTCGGCGAACTTCTTTGACTCCGTTTTAATGGTGCTTTTCCCTCAAAAGCCAAACCCAATCCGCAGGTCGAGACCACATTCGTCAATGGAGCCTAGACTACAACTCGGTTTACTCAATCATATTGTTTGTGAGCAGAGAGTGCCGGGGGGCCTGTATTCCGCGGTTATTTTCGAAGACTGTGGTCAGGGCACGTTCCTGCCGTGACGAAACGGATATTCGCACGCAGTATTTTCGTAGCTTGGAGTACTAACAGCCTGTCGAGCACGCTGTTGAATATACAAGCAGTTTTTAAAAGATGCGTTTTTGTTTTGTTCCTTTCGTTTCCAAACGGAGTGACCACGCAGAAGCAGCAGGCTTTGAAAGCGGAGCGAAGCCATAGCGTGTCACTTCATTTAACGTGGTTTTCTGTCGGAGATTCCCTTTAATATGAAGGTTTAATCAGGTACAACACAAAACGGAAATTATTCAAACTTCGAAACTTAGTTTTGAAAATTACGCTTGCTCGGCAGCCTTTTCAGATACTGAAAAAGTTTATCGATTTAGACCGCTTGTAGCACGAATCTTCATCATCACAGTAAAAACAAAACCCCGTTTTGGGGAATTCTATACCTGTTTTGGGTGTGAAACCAAATCGGGGGTGGTACGTATTTCAGTTATTTTTCAAGGTAGGCCTATGCTCAGCCATATCATTCGAAAGGTCTCGGCGAGAGCTTTCCATTGATATGCCTGAGCATAGGTCTACATTGAAAAATTACCAAAATACTGTACGCGCTACCCCCTTTTTAGTTTCGCACCCAAAACAGGTATAGCATTCCCCAAAACGACGGTTATATTTTTACTACGATCTTTGCAGTAACGAAGCCTTCACCATGGATCTTCTCTTCCGTAGTATCCTTGAATTTCGCACGGACGGCTTCTGCATAGCTCATTAGAGAAAACTATCCGCCTTTTCAGGTAATTTAACTTTTAGAATGAGCACTAAGGTGGCCCTGAGTATTTCAACAAAACCTCCACCATGCAAAATCATAAATCTCTTTGCAAAGGTGTTTTTATGTACTGAAAATTCATGAGGATTGCCATTCTGTTTTTGCAAAATTGTTGGAATATTTTCTTAGAATGAAGTCAGGACTTACGATTATTAATATGGAGGGAACTCTGCGTTGACCTCAGGTGCTACTAAAATCCTTTTAATCTCGAAATAATCGTCAAGTAAATCGTTAGAAGCGAATTTTCGTGACGAAGTATTACGTAACGCAGTACCTTGAGCAACCACTCCGAGGACCTTATTGCAATTGTCCGAGGGTTAGTTTGGTCTTCCATTGTGAGGATTAAATCGATTGGGCTTGTCTCGTGCCATGGCCGAGATGGCTATGACAGATCTGTCAACTTGATTTTTCCCTCCGAGTTTCTAGATTTTTTTGGACAACCGAAGACTCATGTTTGGATTCTTTCCCGAAGTCTTGAAGCTAGTCAGCAGCAGAGCTCTTCGTCTCCAATGTTCTTGATTTTTCTTTCGGACTTTGTATTGCATATCAGTGAGCGTCCTTATTCGAACTTGTTTTCTCCTAATGGAATACACCATCCTCAGTGCTTTTTTGCACCAGTTCTTCTTCCGAGTTGTTGATGCTTTTCGTACTTAACACTCGCTTTTTCTTTTCCTCACGTCTTTGCATCAGTACCTTGTTTTTCTCTAACAAACTCTAGTGGGAGATCCCTGAGGAACAATATTTCATGTTCGGGTTCTTTCGCGCATGTTCGGAATTTACCATCGTCAGCATTCCTCTTCATCGCGTCTTTGGCAATCTCATTATCGCAAAGACGCCCGACCAACCTCCAACGAAGGATGTGACAATAATTTCGGGACAAAGCGGCCATTAAGTGAGATGATGACATCCCGATTGACACCAGCGCAGTTCTGTTTGGCAGAACAACTGGCCTAATGACATAGATAAGTAGATTACAAGCAATGTCAGAATTGAGCATCCCTACTTTGACAATAGTGTGATAATATCTAACTAATGAGTCGTGAAGTATGTCCCAAGTGATTCCCGAATGCCCATTTTCTAGGGCACTTAGGGCATTTCTTCAACATCTGACGATTACCACAGTGATTCCGATTCCATGGTCCGATAGGTTGTTGAGCCAGAATTTATTTCATGTATTGTGGAGGGACGAAAACATTTCAGACTGAATTATGAACTTTATTTGATTTCACAATACTTTCATTTACATCATACTAAGTAGGCCTACAGTAAAATAAAATCAACCTCTAAAACATTTTTGAATGTCGCTGATTCGATCACTGGAAATTTTCTCTTCCCATCCCTCAGAACAAATCTTTGAGGCTGGTTTGGTATCGGGAGTTTATTGGCCAATGAATCTTATAGCAGATCTTTGACCAAAGTCATCCATGAGATCTGTAAAAGACATTCAATTATTCTTAATAACACACGAGCGACAGACAACGGAGCCGTCTGGCCGTGACATTACAAACCTTTACGAATTTTGAGGAGGTCCAAACCTCTCATCCGGAGAACCCCTTGAAAATGCAGAGCATTCATCCGACTTGCATACCAATTGGAACCTCCTCGCGGTGACAGAGCGGATGCCCTGGCCAGGGTGAATGCGATTGGGGAGCAGAGGTGGGGTAATATGTCGGTGACAGCTTCCCTCAACAACTCTTGCCAAAGTCGTGACGACGGCCTCGGTCATTTCATGTCTTGCAATTTTAATGCAGAACCGTTTAAAGGGTTAGTCCTACTGCCTTCCGAGTTTGCATTTGATATTAAGTGGGCTGATAAGCTGCTTACCCTTTATTAAAAGTAGATGAGAACTTTTGTTCTTCTTAATTGACAGAGGTCCTGCGCCGTGCAATGAGGAAACAGCATTTATATTTTCCTTCTCGAAAAGGAATCCATGGTCTTGTTTTGGACATCAGCATACATTATTTGGGAAAGACCAAATAATGTGCCCGTCTTCATTATTTTTCTTTGTATCTTACAAGTTTTTCTTCCAAAAAAAAAACTTGCTAGAAAAGCTTAGGTTCCTCGTTTATTTTTTTAGTAATTGATTACGTGAAAATGCTCTAAAATGTATGTAATTTCAATATGGGCCGTAGGAGCTTCTTTAACTAGAAAAACAAAGTTATTTTACTAACGTATTGTATTTTTTTTTGTTTAAAGGCTTTGAAAAAGTCATGATTACAGACTGTATATTGGTCGAGCTGGCCACAAAATCTCGTTTCAGATTGCTAAACAAACCCTCGTTTATTCAAACACGCTAATGATTACACATCAGGACCAGCACCGGCGCCAAAGTTTGTTGTGCGAGATTCGCACCTCTTAAAAGGACGTGTACACCATCGTTCGTGTAAATAACAACCGACTCGTTGGAGGCACTACACATTCATTGATCAGCTTTTCATTCCGGATTGATTTGACAACAGTCGGCAAATACACGAAAGTTTGGGATCATCGGGCTTTTGGGTTCAAAGCTCCCTTAAAATGTTGCCCGTTTTATAAAAACATTTAATAAGGATGAATTCTAGTAACTTTTTATTGAGTTCCTTTTCGAACCAAGAATTTCTAGACTAGCATCATTAAGTATTTATCAAATGCGTTGCATTTTCTGCAGGTTATTATCGGCGTTTTTCATAAGGTCCACCGTTTTTAACTACCAGAGCCACTCGCATGCCCTCTTTAGTAAAGTTTATTATGAAGTTCGTGTTCGTAACTGAGTTTGTTATTTGTTTGCAGGTAAGGATGTTTGCTGCAATGGTGTTTCCTAAATACGGTAAGCTTTGCGCCGTAACTGCAGATTAAGAGTGCTTTTGGAGGAAAAGGAATGAACTAACGTATAAGTATTCCTCCTTTATTCTTTCTTTCTTTCTTGAGAGGGAGGGTATTTCTCACTGAAAATTTGTCGTTTTCATTGATCTCTTGAATGCATAATGTTAACCAAATTAGAATCAGGGTGAGGTTGGGTGAGTTGACTTAAGGATATTTTTTTTTTCATTCTTAATGCAGTCGAAGAAACTTTTTCTCCTCACTAGAACGTCTGGTAAACGACTTACAGTTCCAGTAATTTTTTATCCAAACGTCGAAATAAGTGCGAGTGAGTGGAGCTGTCAAGCAGAGCGAGACATTGAATGCAAATCAAAGCAGTGCGCTTTGTCACGACTTTGCAGCCCCGCCCTCCCAATGAATGGATTATTATCTTGTGACATATTTGAACATTTTGTGTGGTCTCTGGGTGTGCCCAATGAGCTTTGTCGCGCCTTGCTCTGCGGTCCAGTGAAAAATGACCAATCAGACACTGGGTTACACTACGCGTCGCTGCTCACTGGGCTCTGGTTCAGTTTCTGGCTCGGCTCCATTCTCTGGTCACTGGTGCCAAGATGACCGTCATTACCCCTTCAAGAACACGCATTCAATTGTGAGCTTGCCAAATTTTCTTTAACCGGGTGCCCGATGTGTTAACACCCTTTGCACGCACTATTAAGGGAAATTTAAATCCTGTTATGTACTCGGAGATGAGTACATATGCTTTCGATCCAATATTTTCGTTCCACCATCAGTTCCAGGTGGAACGTTATCTTGCAATCTCGCAAACTGTCTCAAAGATAAACGCAGTAGTGTATAAAATATTTTCCAATTTTTGTTATTTTTTAAATAAAAAGCAGCAATTTGCCAGCGTTTTCACATCCTCACAACCAAAATATTAGGCTTACGATTCTCAACCGATTCGATTCTCCCAGTCTGTCTCATTGGATTTATCCTTTTTTAGTTTCTTCATAGAGGTTCTTTAAGTCACCTCTCATGGTTGACTAATGAACCCCGCTGTGCGAGATCATTTTGTAGATTATTTTTAATTGGCTTAGCCTCCAAAGCCTTAGTTTTGGACCAAATATTGCGTTCGAAATCGGTATCTTTATTGAGGGTCAAACTGCTCTTCGAGTGATTTCACGTCGAAGTGAGATGGAAAACAATTACATTGACATGTGTCCGTTAACGATGGCTCCGGTAGCGCGACGCATTCACGGAATACAGAATCAATTGCATTTCGACATTTCAATTCCGAATGTCGCGTCGGCCTAATTTAAAATCCTGCGCCGTCGTAGTAAAAAAAAAAGATTTTCTTCATCCGTGCGTGTCACGGTAAAAATGATGAGCTTATAGAGGTGCAGGATATAGGAAACGAAAGACATTAGCTTTTTAATTCCGTTTCGAAAAGTTCTTTTTTTAAAGATAGTCAGATCATTAAAACGATACAGTGTCCGATCTTTATACATAAAGAAATCCTGTGTGCTGAATAGATTTCTGGGAGGAAAAAGCCAACAAGAACAAAAAGGGTCATGAGCTCAGTATAGAGTATGATAGGCGACTTTAAGCGGATTGTTTTTGTACCTTTTTTTAAATTACGTATTTTGATGATAACTTACCTAAAAGAAATCCATAGCCGTCTGATTGCCATTTCTTTCCCTTAACTAAGGAGCATATGGCCTGCTGTTTGAGGAATCCGATCAAGGCAGCCCATTTATTCTCGTTTGAAAGAAGGGTTAAATTTTCGTGTCGTTCGCTGTCGTTCATGTCTCGGTTCAAAGGCTGTTGAATAGCAGGGAGGGAGTTCGACTGAATCGGCATTTTATGGGCTACAACTTTGCTACCGACATATTTTTCGGTATCTCCAAAGATTTTCGAGATCATTACAAAATCGTTTTGTTCCGCATTCTACTTCGCATGTTTTTTTTTTCTCATTTTTGTTTTTAATCACGCGTGACAACTGTTACAGGGTAAGTGTATAACATAAATATATGTGCCTCGTGTCTGGCTCCGCTGATGCTCCACTCCGCGACGAAAAGTATGGAGAACGGAAGGAGAGACATTCCATATCAAGGTAACAGAGTAACGCCTCAGCCGCGTGAGGTAGGCAGTGTACTCAGGAAAGTGAACGGCATATACTTCCCACTCTCACGGTGTCAAGCACAAAGCGTAGTGGAGGATGTTCAGTAACACAGCAGTGTTCGCAGATGAAAACGAGTAGTCTTAAGCAACATTCCAGTCGTTCTCAAAGAGTTGAAAAAGTGTAAATAGCGAAGAAGACGACCTGGAAAAGCCCCCCGCTTGTGAAGTATTCATTTAAAAGTGCGTTTCTGTTAAAGTGGACGACGTAATTAAGGGACAAAGTACTGAGCAGGCGTAGGTCTACCGTAATCACCGTCATACTTAAGAAGAACGTAACTAACACTGGAACGAACGGGTCTGTTCACTGTGAGAGGCAATTAAAACAGTTCATCCGAAATTAAAAGCTCTATAGTATGAGCTTAATAACATTGTTCGGGTGAAACTTATTGAATAAACAATCAGAATTTTAACTGCGTATTGCAGCTGGAGTGGCATGTAATGTAAACTAGCGCAGGTTTGTTGGCTAAGTTATAGGTAAGAAATAATCCTTGAAATAAGCTAAGGTTTGGTAAGTTGTTGAGTTTAGTCGACGAGTGAAAGTTACGTAAGGTCAGATTGCATATGATGTAAGTAGTTTACTGTATGGGGATACCACTTCACTTGCGTCAGCACTTTTTTGAACGGTGACGTCATCAGTCCCTCGCGCCAGCCAGAAGTCAGCTGAGCGGCCTACCTTCGGGTAACTTCGGAAG
>Ga0058701_10002653_pt1 | contig 13699 bp, 5 predicted proteins | sample AgamicOrMae_FD_97039 | JGI IMG/M metagenome (GOLD analysis project Ga0058701, IMG submission 97039) | Agave microbial communities from Guanajuato, Mexico - Or.Ma.e | ecosystem: Host-associated > Plants > Phyllosphere > Phylloplane/Leaf | place: Guanajuato, Mexico | collected 2012-06-04 | reverse complement strand
CCAAATAACAATCGATCAAGTAAAAATGCACGTTTTGCGAATCCATCAAAGAGTTTGAAATTGCGATCAACTGCTATCCTTCTACATTGCAGTTGATCGATTTTTGAAACGTGTCCTTTCACTTGATCGATTTTTGAAACACGCCCTTTCATTTGTTCGTTTTTTCTTTGGAGGGATCGTATTTTTGTTTATTTTTGGGACTGTAACTTTATGTTAAGAATTTTTTACTTGGACCGTTTTGCTTCTATTTTTTATTATATTTATGTATGTACCGGTATTTTTATCTAGACGCTACTCTACTCATCCAGATATTCAAGGTCTCATCAGCGTTGTTTTACCTCTTTTAAAAACCAAACCATTTTTTTTCTTATCATAATTTTTTGGGTGTTGTTTTAAAAGTCTTTTTTATCAGCAGATCACACTGCAGCTACCTATTCACATATGATTAATATTTTAGCCGTGATCTCTGATTGCTCAATGAGGAAAGAGTTTGTGAAGTGCACCACGAAGAAATGTCTTTTTGGGGTTAGAAAAGATTCGCAGTGGTCATCCGATGCTTCTCTCGTAGCGTCCCCCTCGGCGAGAAGAAAAAGCTCATTTCAAGTTGGCCGTTTGCGAGAAACATTAGCTTGCCGGAATGTGCCATGGTGAAGCGTTTCTTACGCCTTCGGGAGCGGAAGTGCAACACGCCCGGAAACGGAAATGCTTTTAAAAGCAGACATTTTAAGGGAGGTGGCTGATGACAACTTTACTTAATGGATGGTCTACCTCGGTCAACTTTGTCGAAACTTTTACCCACCGAAAAAAGAAGAAAACACTTAACGAGGCTGCTTGTTAGCTTCTTGTGATTCAGTTCTGGAGTCAAAGGCATTTTTCTAGATCTTTAGGAGCTTATTTACAGAAAAAAAAGGAAGTCGCTGGAAATCGGGGCAAAGACGATATCGGAGAGTTCCAAATCTCAGCCCGAACCTTTTCAAGATCACAAGAGATGCAATAGACTACTGTCCCACCTAAGAGGATAGCTGTTTCTGGAATCAGATGATAGCTTCCGTAATGCGCAATCCATTCTCGTATCTAGCGCAAAAATGCTCTTTGCTTTTCTGATGAAGAGTCTCTCGAGTGTGAGATGCGTCTCAGCGGAACGTGCGAAGCAGTGCGAAGGGGTCGACACCCTGACGGGGTAAAGATCTCGACGAGGTCTCCAATGTAGTGCGAAGACATGCTTGCTTTCCGTTGCCATTTTCAGTCGACGACTGCACCTTCTTGGTCGTTGGAGGAAGCAAGGAACACTGTTCTGGAATTTGCAAAGTGCCCTTAAAAGGGTGCAGCAAATCCTGAAAGGACAGCTGAAAGAGCCGCTCTGTTTTCAGACTCTGTTTTCAGACTCTGTTTCCAGACTCTGTTTTGACAGCAGAAGGACTTGTAATATCCTGATGCACACAAATTATTCTTGCATGGTCAGGAGGATACATCTTGGGCAAAGGCAAGAAAGCTTTAAGCTCGCTTGGGCAAAAAGTCGGAAAAAATAGTTCTACAAATTTCGGAAAAAGTAGGATCTTTGTAGATGATGCTATCTCATTTTGCGATCGAATCATGTTCGTGCAACTTATAGTAATAATAGGAGGCACCTAAAAACGCATTCTTTCAAAACAAGATGTAATTCACTTTTGTGAAGATGCTTGTAAAATCCCGCCCCTTAACCCACAACAAGCGAAAGTATATGGAGGGAAATTAGGCTTAAGAGAAGTTACAAGGATTTTTTCCGTTAAAATACGCAATTTCAAGTTTTGGAAATGCCCCAATTATTAAATTTCAGGTTTCCAGAGAGGTGATATTTTTCAAATTGTGACAATACTGAACTGAAAAGATCCTCTAAAATAAATTTTTCTGCTTCCGAACGGCATCGCTGGGTGGTAATGGGTTAAAAAAATACCTCATCATCTCTAACTCTTTATTCATGTTGAAAGTTTGTAAACAAAAATTATTCTGATTTCAACATTAATAAAACCCAAGACGCTTTAATTTTGAAGACGTCACAACGTGGCTTTTTTGAAAAGCCTGTAACAGCAAAAGGTGTGACTTTTAATATTTCGGTACCTTTCACTCGTTTTAAAGGTAGTTTTTGAAGGCGGTGATTTTGAGAGTTCGGGCAGGTTTCGCTCTGTATGGTCGGTGTCTGTATGTTGGGTGCGGGAGTGATTTTAAGGCGTCTTATCCCTTGGTCGATAAACACGTAGACCGTGAAGCAGGCATGGCCCGAGTTGGAAGTGCCGCCGAAGCGTGGATGTGGAAACAATACGAAAATTCGTGGCTATAGGGGCGGTATTCGCTCATGCTGAGCCCCAAGAGCCTTGAAGCAGGAAGGCCCCCACGGCGCGTATGATACCTGACAACCTATGACGCGTATGACCTGGCAACATCGCGCCGCCCCGCCAAGGCCCATCTGTACACTGTAAATCCAAAAGGATGTACAATACATTCTTTTTCTCGTGATCCACTTTTTATCGCCTGAGCGGAGCAACAAAAGGAGCGAAGTACAAGATGTTAACTGAAGTTAACCTCGAAGGGTTGCCAAACGTATCATTGGCTGACATGAGTGGAATCGGGGTAAGTTAAGATAGGAACCTGGCCACTTTTTTTGCGGGGGAAAACCGCGCGCTGCGACTTAAACATTGGCGATGTGTTTGCGTACTCTTAGGGGTGTCGGGAAATCGCTTGCAATCAAGTCTGAGGCAATTTTCAGCTTTGATACATATTCAACCAAAAATTCGATACTCTCATTTGTTGAATGCCGCTTCGTTATCACCGCGCTCCGCTGTTGCCAAGCGTACTGCCGCTGTTCGGTGGCACTAACTGTATAATTTGTCTGTTTGTTTTGACTTTGTCGAAGCCGCAACCCCGGCCGTTTCAAGTCAAACGCTGTTTGCATCACCTCCGCAAAGCAAAGAATTACCTTTCCGAAAACTTAGGAAGATCCTGTTGTTGGAGATTTGATTTAGCTTTGATGTCGAGATTCGCTGTATCCGAGCTTCCACTCCATTCCCGGCAAAATCTTCGAATTGGTCTTTTGTTTGTGTCGATCGTATCGCGGTTGTTGAACGTGTTCCGATCGAGAGCCCATAGGAAAGAGTGGAAGCTGTAATCCCTTTATGGAATAGCATGCGTCATATCTTTATCGCCTTACATCATCATAAATAAACTTCTCTACGACCACTGCGCTTTTAGTACCAGGGAAGATAACAGTGGTCTTGTACCTCGAACGGGTGAGCAAACTTTAACTTACAACCGGAAGTAAACTGCTTAGGGAAGACTTACAGTTAGCTATGTTTCACGCAAGAATTTTGCAACCACTGTGTCAGCAAGTACAACACCCACCTCGCACTGGCTTACTTTTACGACAGATTATTTGTCCTACTTTGAAATCCCCCAAAACAGCAAAAAATGTTTTTTGGACAAACGTTTTGGAAACCTTTGATAGCTGCTGGGCGGTTTGGACATCCAGAAGTCTTAAAAGATGAACTATTTGTTCAACAAATCTTGAATACTAAGTCGTTTTGTTTGCTGTACTACGACGCAACGTTCTCATCGCCGCGAGAGGAAGGGTGAGTTAGCGATTCATTTTATTTCTGTTGTATCGTTAAATTCTCGCAAACGGCTGAAATCAAGGACGCAATGTCGCGCGAAAATTGACACTGTTCCTGGGAGCCGGTCATTTCGGATGGCGTAACACAGATCGGCAGATATGAGACTTCGTTAATGGCGTGAGGCGTCCGGTTAAAAATTGCACCCGAATTATCGAGGTGAAGCCTCGAAGTGCCTCGCCCGAATATCTACTTTGCAAATTGGAAAGGTTTAATTAGTGACCACGTGTGCTTCACTTTTGGTCGCCCATCGCAGCAGTGGGGCACAACGCTCTTGGCCTCGTCTTGATTCAAATAATCTGACCTACGCAGTTGAATGTCGGTAATCCTCTTACTGTAATGAAAGGTTGGACCAGCATGAATTGCACCGGCACAAAACGTTGTCATTACTCAGTAAAAGGAAACTTCTGTTTTAGGGAGTTCTTACCTGTGTTTGGTGTGAAATTGAAACGGGGGTAGTTTGTGTTTTGATCACTTCCCAAGGTAGCCCATGTCCAGCCATATAATTTAATAGGTCTCTGAGCTTTCCATTGATGTGGCTGAAAATTGATCTATCTTGTTCAAAAACTAAGCCTATGGGCACTAAAAAATATTGATAGCTGTGCGTAAGCAAAGTCTTGTTATTTTTTGTTTCAACGGCGGAAAAAGATGCTGAATTTTTCTGGGCCCCAACCAATGGGAAATCGTAAAAAGAGAGGAATCGTGTGTGAATCCCGATTGATTATCGGGGCTTCACTTACAATAAAGTATAAAGCATACTGCTCCAAAAAAAGCAAAAAATAAAAAAATAAGACCATGAAATCTGAAAAAAAAGCTCAGTCGATTGTAGGGTTATTCTAGCGTTTGGATTTTAGCGTACATTCCAATTTATAGCAACGATATATGATCTAAGAATGGGCAATATTCGACGGTACAAACAGTTTTTAGTTCCCCTTTATTGATTCCAACCATCAAACGTTCAAAATTGGACAAAAAAAATCGATTGGAAATTTGAAAAAAGGCAAGGGGTACGACCCCTATTTTTTTTTTTTTAGTTTTTTGACCCAAATTTTTTTGTGATCTTTATGTTTTGACAATTGGATCTGATTGAGGCACACTAAAAACGGCTGGAACCGATGTCTGTTGCCCAATTTGTCGATTGTAATAGAACCGGAAGAGGGAGCACTTTGCGGCCGGGAGATTGGAGGGGAAGGCGTAAATTTTAGATTCCACTTTTTGACACGATAAAACGACGTAATGAGCAACCAACGACGGTAAGCATCATTTTTAGTTCCCCTTTAACTATTCCAACTATGAAACATTCAAAATTCAACAAAAAAAATTGCTCAATTTTTTTAAAAAAGCAAAGGGTACCCCTAGTTTTTTTGAAAAAAAATTGACCCAGAAATTTTTGTGGGATCTCCATGTTTTGTCGACTGGATCTGACTGGGGGAAACCAAAAAAGTTTAGAACCGATGTCTGTTGCTCAATTTGTCGATTCTCAACGGACCTGGAAAGACGCAGCAGTTTGCAGACGGGTGGTTCGAGAAATAACCAAATTACGTGCTACCCCCATATCATTTTCCCGCACTCAAAACAGGCACGATCTCCCTAATACAGGCAATTACATCGTTTCAACTGTGTAAAACAAAAGTTGTAAAATCTTTTTTAAAAAAAGAGATTTTTTTTCCGGACGAAGGATCCGTCAACAGAGAAACTTTCAGTAGTAACGTATCTAGACATCGATTCCACTAAGTTTTTTCCCCCTAATTGGAAACAGTTTTATTAGACAATTGAATGAAAAATGATGGTGTAATTGACATCTGAACGACAGTTGATCTTCGCTCACAAGATTGTGGCAATCGCGGTAAGAGAGACGAAAGGAGAAGGGATCAAAACTACTATAAGCCTCTCGAAGCGCAAACGATAAACTAATGGCTTGACCCATTAATGCGCGTTCGCTCAACAAAATCGCTACATCAATCTTCAATTTATCATTTTCCGTTTCAATGTATCGGATTTCCACCAGTTTGACTTTATACCGCAAAGTAGCGGCAGAGGATGTCACGGTCTTGTTCAAAGCTCTGCGCGACCGTGTAATCGCTTTTACTCTGTCAAAATTCGAGGTCGCAGTTTTGTCTCAAATGATCCCAGCCGTAAGCCAAGTGGATCGATCACGAAGTAACGCATTGGGCACCGAACGTATTACTGTCGATTTTGACATCTGTTACTGCCGAAACGAGACACATAACCTAGGCAGTTGTAGGTTATTAATCCTAACAATGAAATTTAACATTCAAATGGGGTATAACACGTAGAAAATGTAACCTCTAATGAGAGTGTACATGCCATCGCTGTGAGTTTTTAAGACCTTTGACGTCTGAAAGCCGAAGATTTCGAGATTTCGTGACCGTCTTATGAAGAAAAGTTTTTTTGTGAACTTTAATGGGTCTTAAGATCTTTGCCTGTCTCCATCCATGAGATGAAGTCATGCGAAACATACAAGTTGGAGCTGTGTGACTTGCTTGAGACGAGACTAGGCACATAAGTTCCCTCATACTAGGAGACCAAATTCCCTCATGCTAGGAAACTTTGTTTCACCTCTAGTTAATGTTAGGGTTGAAGACAGTTCAAATTTCTAACAACTAGCTATTTTAAGACCACAGAGAACGAGGTTTTTTCATATATGAACGAGTGTCCACTGATTGCGTAATCTACCACATAAAATTGTAACTTTATAGAAAATCGTGTGAATACACGATCAGAAATTATTGATACGTTAAAACAAAAGGAAACGTTGGGGGAATTAATTGCGGTATCTTTAAGCAGTTTTTTGCCATGTCTTTTGAATGGAAAAGTGGGAAGATCACTATTGTGAGTTCAATGTTATGTATGTTGAATCAATAGTTAATTTGTATGTTGTATCAATAAGCGGCAAACGTAACGTATCTCATTGTAAATTCACCGTTTTCGTCAAGCTGCAATTTCTGTTGAACGTCTTATATTGAGTAAGTTTTTCTTCCTCTTAGTAGATAAACCACCTTTCACTGACAGCTGTAACTTCCATACAATATCTGAACCATATTTCGTTGTTTATCCGCTGTTAACAATGCGATATCATTTCGATTTGTGTAACGACTAACTGAACAAGTGCATTTGGACCGAAAGTCATCGAAGGAATGAGTATCAGAATCAAAGTTGGCAAGGAGATCGTCAGAGTCACTGGCTTGTGAAAAATTCGTTTTGATCAAATGGGTCGAGGACGGAAGCGTTCCCGCTGCGTCGTCCTCTTCCGCGGAAGTCGCTGGGGTCAAATGGGACAGGCATTGTTCAAGTGTTCGTTACGGGGCCGGCCATAAATGAAGTGACGCTTTCAGCCTCTTTACTGGCGATCTTGAATAAGGTGTCTTAATAGGGATATTGGCCCAATAGGAGTTTTTGTTCCGAGAAAACTGTTCTGCGGTCAAACATAGAGTCGAGTATTTCAGAGAAGCGAGCGTTTCAGAGAACTATCGGCGGGGCACTTTCTTAAGAAAAATGGTCGCTACTCGAAGACTACCTCAATGGTAAGAAGTGAAACCCGTTAACAAAAGAAAACCTGAAAATTTTACCTATTTTCAACCGCCTCTGGCAAAATTTTAAGCAAAAATTCTCGGATTTTTTAGCACTAGATTTATAGGTTGTTTTTATTTTTTTTTCCTTCTGCGGCGGTAGGCTGTCCCAGCCCTTTTACTGCGAAAAAAATATACTCGATTGTGAAAATTCAGTCACCTCAAAGAGAAATTCGCCCGTAATTGGCCGTTGAGTATATTTTCCTGGCCGAGCTCTTTAAAGCCGCCTTTTCCTTAAACTTGAGCATTAATCGACAGGCGAGCAAATCGGTCGTCGCCCCCTGGCTCCTTCTCCGCATTTATGGGCGACCCCCGGGCCCTCCTCCTCCCACTGCCTCCGAGGGGAAACACATGTGGTTTAGGCCCTTCCCTTCGGAAATGATACTCTCCGTTTCTGTATGTCCGCTGCGAGCTGGTGGCTGGCTGCCGGCTGGCTGCCGGCTACCCGGCTACCTGCTTTCGTCTCAGGATGCACCGCGGGCGTGGGCCGAGGGCGCAGACGTACATCGCGTACAACGCATTGCTTTCTGTTCCTCCCATTTTGCCGATTCTGCCCCAGCTGCGTTTTTATCTCGCTTCTAGACTTCTTGGGATGTTTAAAACTCCAGCCTTTGTTTGACTCTCAGAGATATGGAAACAGTTCAAGACGTTTGGTTAATGTAATCAAGGTGGGTTTTCGTACTTATTTGCTTAGGGTTGGAGGTTGAGTTTGGCTCGGTTGAGATAGGTCACGTGCAGTTTGGTTTGGTTGATTTTCTGAACAGTTTGAGTTTCGTCAGGTTCAGTTTGGTAAAGTTGAGTTTCATCAAGCTGAGTTTCGTCAACGTTTATTTGTAAGTTTGAATTATTCTCAGGTTGCAGTTTCAATTAGTTTGATCCACGTCTGGTTGGATTTAGTCTGGTTCAGTCGGGTCCAACAATCGTAAGGTTTAACTAGGGTTAGGTTTGAGACAAGTGTTGGAGTAAGTGAAGAAACCTAGATATGTTAAAATTCAAATTACGGGTTAAGGCAAAGTAAAGTGAGGATCACGAACTATGCCCTTCTGGAAGTCATGATAGCCTTGAGACTCTCAAGTAAACGACTTTAACATAGTAGTTTGTACATCAAATTGTAGAAATGACCAGACGCCTGTTCTAATAGGATGCCTGAATACTCAACCACAGTAATTTTGTTGATTTTAAGATGCTTCTAGTCAGTGGCACATCATCTTGAAAGGAAATCTCGAGACTCGACAAGCTTTAGGGCTGTTTCCGAATCCGGGGAGTTTTATTCACCGGAAGAATGGTACCTTTGATGTATTTCCGGTGAACAAATCAGACATGTCTCCAGGAGATAGTACGGATGAAATTTCGGAGTGCGGCGAGGAGCTATAAAACAGACGGTAGTCTGAAAACAGTGTTGCCGCAGTAACCTTGGGTAATTGTATAGACGGTTACACATGTATTTGCTATCAAACGAACTCAATCACGGAAAAAAATGGTTTTGTTACGGCAACAAAACTAGGGACAACAAATAAAATTTTTGTTGCTGCCACCAAAAGTTTTGCCGCAGCAACCAAACGTTTTGTTGATAGAACCAAACATTTTGTTGTTGTAACAAAATATTTTTGTTATCCTTATTTCAACAAATGATTTTGTTGGTATAACAAAACCTTTTTTCCGTGGCGCGTTCGTGCTTTCTTGTGTTTTTTATTTTTTATTATCGTGACATAACAGTAGCGTTATGAAATAATGAAAGTTATTTAATGTAATTATTCTGTCAAGCTTTTGTATCCATTCCATTTTCAAAACCCGCGTGCAGGGTCGTATCTGGACAAGAATCCTTTTTATGGTGTTTTAAACAGTTGCTACCGAATAATTTAAAAAAAGAAATGATAGAGTACATAAGTATTCAGTGCTCGACTGATCATTTATAAGCGTCCGTAAACGGGTAAAATGGTGTTCTAAAATAAAACAGTTACAAACATGCGATATCCAAAGATATTTGCATAAAGACTACCAACATAAATGTCTCGAAGTAGAACAAACTTTTCTTAGTTTGTCGCGTAAATCATTACATTGAAACGAATTTTTCCTAGATGGTGGATCTCAGAAGTGAAAAATCCAAGAGAACTGCACCGTGTAGGACAAAAATTTGGGCGTTTGTGATTTAATGGACGGCATTTTCGTGTGACCTTGGTTCCCATGCCTGACTACGCTTCATGATATCTGACTTCGCTCTCGAGGTTCATTCACACCCATCTTTATAATTCATGGATTCGAAACGAAGCCTCGGAAAAGAAAGAAAAGCGGATATCCGCCTTAATAGAAAATGTTGATCTCAGTTTCAAGCAATCATGTGTCGAAGATTTGCTCGGAAAATTAATGCACAGGCATATTCAGACAGTTGAAAGCGTAGCAGAGGATCGTATCTTAGATTAAGATGGAACATTTCTATCCCAACAAGGATCAAAGCACAAGAATACTATGACAAGAAGATGCCCCCCTTCAGTCTTTCTCGTCTCTATGCAGTCAAAAATGGCTTTTATTCGTGATTAAAGACCGGAGCTTTTTTGCGTCATTGCGTGGCTAAACCACCCGGAAAATTGTTTCTGCTCGGATCACCCGGCCAGGAACAAGTTTCCTGAAATACCGGAACATTAATTATGAATTTGTCGTCTATTAATGAATGCCATGGGACGCTAAGTTCGATAATCAGTTTCTCTAAACGCTATTAGTTTTCTTTTCGTTGCTTTTTACAGTACTAGAAGCGGTGCCAGCGCAGAGGTCACTGAATTGGTGGATGTGATTGGTGAATTCGGTCATTCTACAAGGGTCGTTCCATCCTCCTTACCAGGTCTTCTAGCTCCTTTCACCATTTACAACGCAGCTCGGTGCCTCTCTCTCTCCCCCTCTCTCAGAGCGCTACTAGCACCTTCCCCCATTCTCAATCTTGTTTTTCTTTTTTTCTTTTGACTGTTCTCTTGTTACATCCGAGAATAAAATTTTGATTAAATTATTATATGCATGCGCATTATGACACATCGATACCAACCTACAATTGTTTTCTGCCTCAAGCAATCGTTCATAGAAAGTAAACCATGATTGAAAATAAGTCAGCAGTAGAGGATAGCGCGAATTGGTAATCGACTGAAAATATGAAAGATCGCTATTGTTTTCATCCAGGTCAACAAAACGACGCTACTGAATAGCTGATCCATGGCAAGATTACGCTGGTTCGGTTCTCGAGTACCTTTCCTTACAGAACGTTTTATTATTTTTATCGCGTCTGTATTTCTTTTCTTTTTCGTTTACGATCCTCAAGACTCCTGCTCCCTGAAAGAACGTCTTCGGCCGCCGACCCTCCCATGAAAAATGACTTGAACCTATCCATCACCAAAATGTGACAAATGCATTTTATTTATCTCGTGAAAGACATACATGTATCGCACAACAGTTTATCCTTGTTCCTGTCAAGGCATGTTTATCTTTGGTCTTTTTCTCCCTTCTACAGTATTGCCACAATCAGAGTAGCAATGCCTTAATTAAACTCAGAGAAAACTAATTAAACACAGAAAAAAGAGAGATTGCCTGCTTCAAACTGGTATATCCATTTGGTCTGCTTTTTTTTTAGAGAAGAAAACATCCTGAAGAAGCCCTTGACATTCTAAACACTCATCAGATTTAGAAGAATAGGCTTGCACCGGTATTTCATGTCATCTTTCACATTGAGATTCCCTTTTTTTTTGCTTTATTGTCAGTTCCAACGACTATACTTACTCTTGTGTGTAACCTTGGTTCAACTTTTCATTTCACCATGACGATTAACGATGCATAACCGCTTAGGTTAGATGCTTTTTGCCTCGCGCTGCCAAAGCTCCGCTCGGTTTTATAGCCAAACGTAAAACAATGGGTAGAACCTTCAAACTTTATAGTACCTGTGAAGATTTATGGGCATAAGCGTAAAGCAAAGGTTACAGCGTGGAGGAGTACTCTTCACTGGGTCCGTAATTACCTATTCCTTTCCCACAGGATTGTCTCAGTCCTTGTGAAGTTCTCCACTCGTTTCTTAAGAGACATTTTCTTCTGAGAACTGCGAAAAAGTTTCCTCTTGCGGTAGCGAGCACCTAAACATCCGGCGAGGCGCCGCCGGATCTACCTACCCCTCACGTCCACCTTTCTACACCAGAAAAGACCAGCGAACCCCCAACACTGGTACCTCGCCCTCTTTAAAAGAAAAGTTGGGCACAACCAGATATCCGTCAAAGCTTAATTCATTTTTCAATCGCCTGTTCATGGAAGCGTATCACGTTGCGATCGTGTTCAGCACTTTGCGAGCCGACAGTATGAAAATCGGAGATAAGGGAATTCAGCAATATGGGCGTCTACATCATCCACATTTTCCTCCATCCTCGCTTCTGGATCATTCTCAGAATCCGTTTATCGAAATGATTCAAACGTATTTTTGTTTAGTCTTCTCTAAATGTGAATCTGTGGAAGGGAAATCATTGGCTTTCGGGATTGTGTTTAAACAGTCGCCTCATTTTCAGAGAAACCCTTTTCATGAATCAACAGGACTAGTGGTCTCCGATGTTATTGTAGCGCCTCCTGGTTCGGAGCCCAAACCCAGGTGCTCGGGATCTCCGAAGTGGTCAGGAAGGAAAGTGATAAAGTGCCGGGGAAAGGGATTGATAATAATTACTGAGACCCGAAGAAAGGCGGAGGTAGGGCCTCGGTGGCTGTTTGTGTGGAGTGATCTCTGCTCCTAGCGAGGATTTTGGAAAAAAATCCCAACTTCAGTCGATTTTCCGACAGAGAATTGCTTTTGGAATGCCAGTCTAGATGGATGGCTTCCAACCAACGGCTGACAACTTTGCGTGACTCGACCGAAGCCCGTCCCCGATTTTAGTGTTGCACTCCAATTACCGCAAAATGGAGTCAACCATTCGTTCGTATACTTAGGCGAACATTAATTTAATGACGACATGTTTTCGAAACGTTACGACGGGGATTTTAGGGTTGTACAGTACCTTGCTAAAATGCTGTTGTAATACGACGCAATTTTTTCATGTCAGTTCTTGACTTAACCCATTGGCCCATTTCCTGAATACCACCACCAAACCTAACCTAAACAAACTAATGTGCTACCTTACCATAACCTATGATCTACGCTACCACATTCTCAAGTTTTTTTGAATATTTCATTTAGGTATTCGCGTCGTGTGTTGAATCCGAGCTCAACATTTAACCATATTATGAGCATAAATACATAACGTAAAAACATGTTGGTGAAATACTAGCAACTAGTATCACGTACATGTGATATTGTGTATACAATCATTAAGGGTGCATAACTGCATGTGTTATTGCAGCTGTCATTTCCAATCTGGTGGATGGCCAGCAGTGGAGGCCATTCCCAGCTGACAATCTGGTGGCGTTTGCTGCTTACTCAAAGCGATTCCGCCGAATCAAATCTGTTTCATCTGATTGCAGCTGATTCAAACGTGGTCTCTGCCAGTATAGTGCAGTTGATGTGCTTTTCGACTCGGCGTATCTCACTGTTTTCGTTCCGCCAACTCGCATCACCCACTCACTGATTACTCTGCCTCATTGCAGCCGATTAGTGCCTACACAATGCTTGCAGTGTATTTGCTCGGATTACTGGAAATAATGCTACTTTGTGTATATTAGTATGGTCGGATATTCAACCTCTTGAGTTCCACCTTTCGTTGCCAACCCAAGGAGAGCCTCGACGTGGTTTTGAGTAAATTGAAGGCGCCAGCTAAAATGAAGCATCAATAACGGGACTTTTAAAAGGAGGTACCCTCGTACCTCTCTATTCTGAATGAACCATGTAAAGCGTTATTTCGTATCTTCACACTGTAAAATCCGCTTTTAGAGAAAACGAGTGAAAGTTTGATGAGAGGCAAGAGGCGAGTCGTGAGCACCAGGATTCCTTGAAAGTGACCAGTGAGAGCTCTCGGCTGGTGTGGGCCTCCTGGCGCGGTCCGGTCGGGACCGGGCTGGACCCGCCCCACGCCGCCCGTGGCAGCCGGCGGCCCCGAGCAGCCCTAAATCATTCAATCAAGACGCAAACGGATCGTTGAGACTATACGCTGCTGGCCGCAGCTTGCGGCCTACTCTGCAAAACAAACCCTGATGTAGACTAAACGCGCTTCTCTATCCTTGCAAACTTTCTAACCCGTACAAATATCAACTGAGGATTAAAATGACGCACAGTGATCATTATTCGTATCCAGTTTTTTCGTTATGGATGCTGAATTTTTTTTTTTTCATTGGCAGTTATACTTTTTATACTTTTTTAAAGTTGTTTTTTATTTTATAGTTTATTTTTTATTTTATATATAAAGTTTTTATTAAAAAAATAAAATACTAAAAGCTTTATGAATCCTATTTTGACAAATCAACTGATATATATATATATATCAGTTGATGTGACAAAATAGGATTCATAAAGCTTTTAGTATT
>Ga0058701_10002652_pt1 | contig 13699 bp, 7 predicted proteins | sample AgamicOrMae_FD_97039 | JGI IMG/M metagenome (GOLD analysis project Ga0058701, IMG submission 97039) | Agave microbial communities from Guanajuato, Mexico - Or.Ma.e | ecosystem: Host-associated > Plants > Phyllosphere > Phylloplane/Leaf | place: Guanajuato, Mexico | collected 2012-06-04 | reverse complement strand
TGAGTCAACTACCTGTATAATTTAGACCACGTTCAGCCTCACGATTTCAAAACGGAACTGAAATCTCGCCTTTAAGCAAAAATGTAAAATTCAGATGTCTTAGAGAAGTGTTTTCCCATGGGATTCATTTTAAAAAAAAATTCTTTTTGATTCCAACTAAAATTCGTATACCTTGGCAAAGTAACTTCGACACGGCGATAACCGTCATACACAGAGCGTTTCAAGTTAAAAGCTGAAGCCGGGAACCGCAGATAGCAGAAATAATTTATAGAAGAGAATGTGAAATAGACACAGGGACTGAAACGTGGAGTAGGGCGTCTAGACGCATGTAATGTGGTTTCCAATTCATTTAAGCCAAAAAGAAAAAAAATCGACGAATTAGGCTGGATGAGAGTTTTTTAAAAACTTATCATAAGTACTTATTTAATGACCTTGAAAGGTTCAAGTGCTAGGGGCCAGGTATAAAGTGTAATTAACACTGAGCCATTGTACGCAATATTTTCTTACCTCAGCTGGCGCTAAAACTGTTCAAGGCAAAGAAGTAGTTACTATAACTAGTGACTCAAAACTTAAAATACAGAGTTGGGTTGGTAGCATTCAACGAATGAAAACTAATTTTGCTATACATAAGAATTCACGTCGAAAGGTACGTTTCAAAACCTATGTTCATTTCACATTTTCCTCAAAGAAGTGTCCCCGCTGTCTGTGGTTCGAGGCGTAAACATTGAATTGAAACCACCCTGAGAAAAAAAAGATTAAGGACAATGAGATTACAGGGCAACAACTTGCACCGGTATAAATCACGCAATCGATAACATGTTTTTGAGTTCAAGAACACTCCAAAATGGCACAAGTTCGGTAATTCAAACCAGTCCAACGTACAACATAAAAAAAAAATTCTTTTTTAACGAAGTTAAGTAGCAGAATATTCCGCGACACTGTTTGAGAGTACTCGCGGAAATCCAATTTAGCTTACCAAATCGTACATTATCACATATCAAATCACAATGGCTTCCGAATAGGCGATTTCTAGCCCCTTATGACTATTCAGTCTCGATGGGAATACAGTTCAGGTCTAGAAAATGGCTCTTGACACATACAGAACGACCTCCCAAAGGTGGGTGTCGTTTCGTTCGACCAGTGAGATTTACTTTGGGGACCCTGCATCAAAAATTATGACCAGCTGCATGACACGCCGCACACAGCTGATCTTATTCGCGTTGGGAACGATGACATTACTTGAAGGCAAAACATAACAAGAATGTTCTGTCCCAGCGAAAGGTGTGGCAAGTCCTTCGCTTAGGATAGAGACCCACATTAGAGATCTGCGAACTCGCAACCCAATCAGAGGCAGTCTACACGCTTTAATGATATCGGGCAGGCATTTGCAAGCCTATCAGGAGGTTCGCGTCTCTCTTCCCTGCAGGCTCTCTATCACAGAGACATAAATCATAGATACAGTGTAACTTTTCCGATAGTTTGATCAAGGCTCGAAATCAACCAACAAAAATTAAAATTCAGACCCAAGATTATTAAAAAGAGAAGGAAATCGTCGGGGAATGCTTACAAATGTGCTGAACTCCGGTAGATCGTTCAGTATTTAAAAAAAACAATTAAGTAGCTGCCACATGGCCGGATTATTGTAAGTAACCAAAATATTTCTGTGGACCCAGCGAAAATAAACGAACACGAAGTGGCGCTTGGAATAAACCGTAAACCCGCATTAAAATTAAGTATACCAGTTACGCATAAAACGCGCGAAGATTGGTGATGTGAGACAAGTTAAGTACCGTCCATCACAATATGGAAGGGTCCCAGATAGTATGAGCAACCGCATACGTTGGCAAACAAGACGTTAGACATATTCTGCCTACGCCTAATATCTGGTGCTGGATTCCTTCGCTCCGCTTAGGGTAAACCGCCTTGGAAATGTCATCCCATCTCGAGATGGACATAACTAAAAATTAGGCCTACGCAGACCAAGTTCACTTTGAACGTCTGGGAAGCTATTCTTTGGACTTCATCAGGAACTTTCAACGGACTTTCTTTGGACAACTTTCTTGCCCGAGTCCATTTCTGATCAGATCACAGGATGGGCTTTCCAACTAGAAGAATTCAAGTCCATTAGCTCTAAAAACCGTCGGAAGACAAGCATTCCTTCTGGCAACCAAAATACTTATTCTCTTCCTTCACCGGAGACTTCCGTTCATCACACCACCACTATGTGCTTTCAGCACATATACCACTTATCACATACGGTCTGTAGAAACGTCTCATAATCAAAGTTCCATCCTTTTTACACTTTTAAAAGGCAGTTCAACTCTGTGTTCGGATAAAAAAATTAAGTATTCTATGTCAAGAATATAAAAGCATTAAAAGTTCAACAATAACAACAACAACAGAGCAAGACGGGTGCTTAACTCCCTTTGGCCACCGTAATACATACGACTGTCACTCGCATGTTGCGGTACATGGTTCTTCTAGTACAGATCATCAGACGGACTGTTCCCTTGTTCCATGCTTGCCAAAAGCGTTTTCTTTTCTTCTTTCTTCGACCCTGGTCGTACCGTCCTTAGATTTGGCTCAAAACAAGGCTGAAAACAGACATTTTCAATTACTTCCATGCAGCGCGAAACAAAACACAAACATCTACGCCTCTTTCCTCCCAATCGACACTTTGTTAAATACCTAACCTCGACAAAATTATCATGTTAAATTATAATCGCCTTGAGAAAAGTCCTATTTTGTATTACTCTCGTTTAATACTTGTCCTCGAGAAAAACCCCATGTTAAGTCACCATCGCTCCATTTTAAGACAATTTTGATCATTAAGGGCAGAAAACAATGAATTTTTGACAATATCGATCGTGCAGGATATAAGCTTTCCGTAGGCTGATATCTTCAAATTTGAGATATCATTAAAAATATACGACGGAATTCTTATCAAGGAGAATGTCGCGCTTTTTCGATATCTTACCGTTTCACAGATGTTCATATTGCAACAGTTTTCGATGCTGATTTCGCAGATATCGGAGGCAGGAGTTGGTCTGTCTGTTAAGGGCGTAGGGTTCATCGGAGGTTGTTTGCCGATGAACTGGCGCTTAATTCGCGGTCGCTTTCTCAGGATCAAGACACGACGAACCAGGTACAACTGCAATGAAGTAAAACTATTAATAAAAAGTGCAATACTAATAAGAAATCGAGACACGAGTCTACAGAAACTACGAATTGAATTTAAGCTTACCACACATAGGAGTAAGAAGACACACACAGCAGACAGCGATGCAATAAGAGCTAGACTTGCGTTGCTAAATAAAGATGTTTGTTCGTTGATGTTTTTCAGATGATGACCTTCACCATCCACTTTGTATTCGTAAGGGCTCAATATTTGGTCTTCACAACTGCAAACAGAAAAAGCGATTTCTTGAAATTTTACGAACCGTTGAACATAACAAGGAGACTGCCACAAGTGTCCGTCTCCTATTTGATTGAACTGTTTTGGATATTAAAGGAGATGGTGTTGAGGAACTTTTAAGCTAAAAAGTAGCTGCTGAAGTTTATATTCACTATATTAAATTGGGAAAAATGGCGTTGAGAATTGGACAAGAGTGACTCCTTTCGAGATTGACCCTCAAAAATAGCCATTCCATACGGAAAACATAAAAGCATGCTCTCATGATAAAAGGAAGTATTTCCTTAGAAGAATGTCAGTTTTTTTTTAGAAGAAAGAAGTGAGGTTTCTATGACTAAGACGGCCTTAATGGCAGAAATTTCAAGGATTTTGCGATATCTCAAAAACCGCTTGAGCTATGGCCAGATTTTGATTTATGTGATAAAATAGGGGTAAATTTCGAGGTTTTTACTTTTTTATCGCGGCTTGAAAAACGTGTTTTCTGCATTGTTTAGGTGTCGTGTGAATGTGTTGACACCTCCTGTTTCTTGTTAATAACAATTCTATGAGACTTCTGAGCGGTGAAGTGTTTATGCGGTTACTTCTATGGGGCGGCTAAAAACAAACACATCAAAAGGGATGAATCAGAAAGAAGGGTGGAGCAACTTACTTGCAGGGTGGGTGGTCGTCTTCGTCGTCGAGACTAACAACTTCCCGTTTCCTCTCGCAGTAAAAGCGGCAAAGCTTGGAATAGCCGGTGTTTAATTCACACCGTGAACCGCTAAAAGGTGGCGAACACTTGCACTTGGGCTGCCCGTCGACCAGCTTGCAGCAGCCATCGTTTAGGCAGAATCCGGAGCACGCGTTGGTTTCGCAGCGGGGCCCAGAAAAGCCCGGATGGCATTTGCACACCGCCACGCCCGTCGAGTTCACTTCACAGTCTCCGTTCACACAGAGGTTGTGGCACAGGTCGACTTCACACCTGAACAAACCAAATGAGAGAACGTGAATAAAAGGGATCCGACGTTAATACAGAAGGTTTACGGCGATAAGACATAACCACAAAATCTTACGATTTTCCGCATCTCTTTCGCTTGTAATTTTGACCGTCGAGTTACATGGAAACTCACGTGCTCGAAGTTACAGGGGCCAACTAGAAAAGTCGAAAGGAGGTCGTTCAGGTAGTTTACTTAAAAGCTAAGGTTTTCGACGGGACCGGAGAAAATCGTCGAATAAACAAAGATGTCGCGAAATAAAGAAGTCATTTTTTTTTTCACGTCGCACCCCCCACTGCCTGTTCCACCTCTAGACGCTACCTCCTTTGGCGCAAAAACACGTGACTTTATCGCAAATCGTGCATTTTAGAAAAACATTGGCGACCCAGTTCTGTACGACACGCGACCCCCCGTTTGAAAACCGCTGTAATTGAGCGTCGAGCGAATTACCAATTTTAAAAACCTTCACATGCTAGCACATACATAACAAGGTACTCAATTGTTTAACAAAGACCGACATTTTCGAAATTCGAAAAAATAAGCTCGGTTTCAGACGCAATTGAGAATGAGCAATCAAAGGCTCTTATTTTAGGTCTCAAAAGTTTCGTCCATTTTAATAAGTCTACAAGACACATTGTATTGCAAGGGTATCCCTTCATGCCTTAAGGTAAATTTTCCGCGGTGGTTTGAGCAGAAAACAGCTGAAACGAGTCCGGTACAGCATCGCCAAATCGCCCGTTTGATAATGCCATAAACGGTGGGTGAATGCAATAATTGGGTAACCCAATTTCCAAGCCAACCTCCTTACTTTCCGATTTCAACACTCAGGCGCCAGTCACAAGAAGTTTTGCACCGTCTGAAGTAGGGGGGATTCCATCATCAAGCAAGCGTACCTGGCTCCGGAGAAACCTGGAACACACCGACAAAGAGGGAGTCCGTCGCCACTCTTAGACGAAAATCCGCTGTTGAGACAATACTGGGTGGCGCTGACGTCGTCGGCGTCCACCAGCTCGCCGACGGCGGCGCCCAGGGCGACGTCTGTCGTGGACGGCGGCGGCGGCGCCGTCGCCTCTTCCTCTCGCTTCCGCACTTCGTCCAACACAACCTGGCATTCCTCTTTCGTCATCGGTGAGTTCCTTAAGTTGGCCACAATCCCCATCGGCTGCCGTGCTTGCATCGTGAACACTCTCTTCGGATCTTTCTCTGTAAGTCGAGAACAAAACTGGTCATACATTCTTCCACAGCGAGGCAAACGTTTTATGTTTTTAGTATTTTTTTGGTTTTTAAACATTTTTTTTCTTTTCAATTTTTAAATCGATTACCCGGGGATGCTTTTAGTTCGGAATGCTGCTATTTGCATTACAGTAAATTTCGTTTCCATTAAAATATGTATTCAACGCGAGAGTTGAGCCGTTCGATTCTCATTTACAAGCAAAAATCAACTTTTTCTTGACAAGGAAATCCTTTTAAAAACCGCCCTAACAAATAACCTACGATAATTGCGCGCTAAAAATTGCGAAATAAGTCTTCCTCAGTGATAGCATGAGAGCAGAGCGCCCATCTCTCACAGTGACAGCGGAAAAGTCTAAAGCGGTCTTCATTTCTCCAAATAGTTAAAATACTTGGCATATTTTTGTATTTCTTCTTCTTTTTTTCAAACTATGCTCGGCAAGTTTTTTCCCCCCTTTTTTGTAAAATTTTTTTTGGAGAAGGATGCAGAGGGCATTTATACATTCTGAAACTAAAAAAGTACGTCTCCGATTTCGAAAAAGAAGTATTAACACATAGGTGCAGTTAAGGGCATAAATATCTGACAAAAGATTTTTTTGTTCTTTCGAATTTAGGTTGGCAACACCATTGAAATCGATGGAAACGCCGGAGCACCTATCCAAATACATCAGTGGTACCATAATAAAAGGAAAAAAACTTCACATAGCTATTCATGCCCTTGACTGTACTTGAATAACGTTGAAGCTCTCGGAAAACCTTCCAGCGCGATGTTCTCTTCAATCTGCGATGCTTTACTCACTGTTTCCGTTTTTCTCGGTAGACCAGACTGCCTCATTCGTCCAATCGGCCCAGAAGACTTTGTCTTTGTTGACGGCAATCGAAAAGGGTCTGTTGTTGACGGATCGTAAGAGGACCTTTCGGTCCGACCCGTCGAGATTCGCAGATTCAATGACGAAGAAGATGTCCTCTCGTTCGTTGCCCCAGTAGATCCGGCGCTCGACGGCGTCGACGGTGATGCTGTGTGGCCGGAAGAGCTCCTTTGAGATGATCTTCTGATGATCCTCTCCGTTGACGCGGGCTCTCTCGATACTTGGCTCGTTGTTGCTGTTCGTCCAGTAAACATACCTGCGAGATTCAAATAATTAGAAACTTGTTCACCGACGGGGAAACATTTTTCAGGAAACTTCACGGAATACTCTAGAGTTGACGCGCTTTTGCGATTCGGAATCAAATTTCGCTTGAAGAATTTAAAGATGACACACTTAACCTGTTCCACCCGGGTTTTTATCGTTTATAACATCTGGAGAACTAACGGCATACAACCGCGTAGGTTACGCTAACCCAGGGGATCATGGATATTATACATCCATGCAGGAGATGTTGGCTTGGGTAGGTTAGGGGCTTCGTAAGCTGGCTTCGTCGCTATCGCACCGCTCGACTGTCGCTAAGCTTGATGCCGCTTACTGCTCGACGATGAAGGCTCGCCGTCGAGAAGAACGTACTCGACAACCGATTAGGTTAGGTCAAGGTGACTCTATCACGGTGTACTCACTTCAGGCCTTATACACAGAGAGAATGGGAGACGTTTTCTGACGCCACTTGTTTGTGCGGGTTGCCTACTTACAGGGTTAGAGGCAGTTTGCTCGGATAAGTCCATAGGAGTTTGGCTTCGTTCGGCCCGAGAAAAGGCTGCCTCTCACCCTGTAAGTAGGCAACCCGCACAAACAAGTGGCGTCAGAAAACGTCTCCCGTTTTTGATGGGAGTTGTTACACCGTTAAAGTCACCTTGGGTTAGGTTAAGCTGGGTGCCTTGTGCCTCGCTCTGCTGTAGCTTGGCGACGAAAGGTGCGCCACAAGAGGTACTCAATACCACTTAAGGGTCGTGCACAAATTACTAACGGTTTCAAGGAGGGAGGGGGGGTTCACGGTTTCGTTACGCCTCGTGTATTAGGCATAGGAAAAAGCGCTACGAAGGGGGTGGTCAAAAAGTGGCCTATTCAGCGTAACGTAATTTCTGCACGACCCCTTTATATTTTACCGAGTAGAGACGAGCCGATGTGCGAGAAAATAGAGATATTGGTTTGAAATTAGGTCGATTCAGATCCGTACCCGCCACAACTGTCGACGAATATGCCTTGAGGTTTTTCTTGTTTAAAGTTCAAGAAGGGTCTGCCACTGCTAAGGTCTTTCCGGTTTGATGTTGATTCGTCTATTTTCAACATCATGATGCTCTGGCCAGTTGTCCAGAACAGCGTGGACGTGATGGGATCGTACGCCAATCCCAGAACTGGATCACTTTGACCTGGAAAAAAATATGAGTCACTCAATTCGTTCCATGAAAAGCTCAAGTGCGTTATTCCTTATTTTTTGTTACGCTATCAGTGCAGACACCCGACTCAACTTGCACCGCGGTGCACACCTCAATTTGCATACCATAACAATTTTTTCAGCCGAATCGGCTCGTCGTCGAATTATCTCAACGTATATTTTAAGCGAAAATTTCACGAAAAACATTTGATACATTTTGTGGTTTAACTTTAAAAAGAATCGAGGATGGTAAGTAAACGATACGTTTAGCATAGTGGTGACATAATGGTGCCGAGAGAAACGTTTTGATATATTCGCTAAAAGCTGCATAAGTGAATGGAAGAGGATTCTACTTACGGCGAACAATTGGCACAAAAGACGAGTTTTCCTTGTTGTAATAATACTCGAATATGCTGGCATCATCGTCGTTCTGGCTGCTAAAAAACACCCTCTGAGATTTCCTATCCAGCGCAAGGCCCATGAGCGTTCCAAACGGTTTTTGGGCATGGAATGCGTGAACAGTGCCATTTTCGAGCACAGCTTCTAAATGGTCTTCACTAGCCACCATCAAATCTGCGAACACAAGAAAGTATTCCGTTAGACATGCCATTTTTTGGGAAGGAGGAAGGGTATGATACTTCGAGCGCGTTGAACAAAACACATTTTTGAAATATCTCCAGAAAAACCCTTGTGTATTAAAGAGAAAACTTGTTTGAAAAGACAACTATCAAAATTTGAACAAAAACTTAGCGCAGAGTGATTATTTTAAAGGCACGTGTACCTAGCGCTGTTGGTCTTCCTTTCATTTTAGCTGAAATTAGGTTTGAAACGTTATACGCTAGGTTAGTTTGGGTTGAACGTCGAACTTCTGTTATTTTCAAATCAATAATGCGCAAAATGGGTACCTCAACGCGCGTTCAAGTCTCCGCCCGTCTTATACTGTACAGTACATGTGCCCTGGAAATAATACCTGCCAAAACGAAGCAATGCTTTTAAAAATGAACTCAGCAAAATTTGCAGCATTACATCGTGAGTTTCCTTCGACCAAGAAATACCTAATGAAACTTCGTCGCTGTCAATCCATTTTTGGTTACATATGGACAAAGAAATGCTCAAGTTACTTGGCTGCACAACGCAAAAAGAGCCTCATAATACGGAGTCACCAATTTTTACCTTTGAGTTTTTGAAATATCGCTATAGAAAAACCTCTTGACGTTTTTTCAGTTTTTTTTCCATAAAGCGCCATGAATTTTCAAGACATTGATTACTCACGAAAATGATTGCGAAAATATCGGATTTGGCACGATCTCACTTCATTCTCATTCAACACACATTCCAAAAATACTTCGCGTTTTAATGGTATTCAGAGGTTATTTTCCGGATATAATTTTACCGGACAGGCCGGAAAAACGAAATTAACACAGATCACATTAAGAAAGGGCAGAGCAAATAAAATTTGCGTAAGCAGAGTCCAGATCAAAAAGTCGCAAACGCAGAAGTTCTTCGAGTTCTGTTGAAAAGTAACACTTTGTATTTCACACGATCGTTACAGACAAGTTTTGAGGTTCAAGGGTAGGTTGAGAGCACAGTCGACATGAGGCCAATTTTATTGTTTAGCGGAATAATGTTAATGTCGAGGGGATGATAGTCCTTAGCTAAATTATTTCTGATCAGAGGAACTACGTTATTTGATAGCAGTTATAAAGCTTCATTTGAGTCTGCTTAAAAAATCTGCGATTGAATTGACTTCATTAACAACAAACGCCAAGGGCATCGTTTTAAGTTCGCGCCTTATTTTTACTGCCATTGACCTTGAGACATGACCACCGCCGCCTCTTTGATTCTTGAGAGTCCTGCTCTCCCTGAACTTGAAACTTGACCGCATTTCAACAGTTAAACGTTTCGACCACAGACAAGGTGAGTATAGTCCGTTAGCGTACTATTACTTTTAGATAAACGCAAGATGTGCTGAAAGAAACCGGTTGAGAGGAGAGGCGGCGGACGTAAGCGCAAAGCGCAAGAGAGAGAAAGAGAGCCAGTGAAAAGGGTTAGTTCGGTGACCGCTTGTAAGCATGGTCTTCTCCCTCGCTTTGGTGCTCTGCGGGCGAGACGAGAGGGGAGGGGGGAGGGTACAGAGAGCTGCGGAGGGGAGGGGGCGAAGGGACGTGGAAGACGCTAAATGGATGTGCAAGTCTTGGTGAGGAGGCGGGACAACGGGTGCGCGTGCTTTCTGTCACGTAGGCCACTCTTTTGCCTTTGCATGCTATCGCTGCAATGCTGGTGGTGTTGGTGATCAGCTCGACTCGCCAGCTCGCCAGCAATTGGCTCATATTTACCCGCCGGCCGCACGCCCGTCCTGTCAGTGAGCTCCGCAAACCTACCCTGCGCCACTCAGCACAATTTGATGCCTCGATCATATTCCCCATGTCTCGTATCACAGCGATGCCATGCTCAACATGCGACCGAAATGCTCAGGCCCGCAATGTAGGAGGGCCCACACTCAATCAAAGGTTTCATTTTCCATTTCTGGACTTCAACCAGTCGCTAAGGAAAGGGACAGCGAGGCGAAGCATCAGCGACTGATCCCATTCAACCTAACCCAAAAGTCGCAAAGAGTGGTCCCGCCGAGAAGAAAGCCGTGTGATGTTCCGCGACATCCGGATGGCGCGCTGGCGAAATGAAGCAAAACGGACGTCATCTGACATAACAACATTGCCGGTTGCATGCCGATACAGATAATGCGATGGGTTGAACGCAAAAGGTAGAAAATCAAACTTTGAGTATACGGGGTCATTACGATAAGTAGGAATATCTCAGCCCAGAATATTCATTTCTAATCACGCGATTTACATGACCCATCAAAGAGAAAGTTTTGTTCCTCGAATTACGTTTCATTTCTTCAAAATCTCCACTGATAAGCTGCTGATAAGATAAATAGCACAGTATCAAACGGGGATCGTCCTGATAAAATATGGACCACGGCGAATATCCTGATTCTGTGTCTCAGCAACAAAGATGTGCCGCTAAATGGCGCGGCGGCGTTTTTGGGTGCAAACCCTTTGGCGGGACTTGGCTATTGTTGCGCTGACGAATAATATTAAGTAAATGTCAACGTCGAAAGAGATCGAGGCTAACTGGACTTCTTGAATATGTTTATTTTAACCATTAAGGTTAGTTAAAGAGAAAAAGTAGTTGAACTTGATGTCATTTAGTTACCTCGATTCATTGCCCCCCCCCCCATGACACGTTCCAGAGCGAAGCTAAAGGCCAATACCGTATACCGCCGTCATTCGCATGTTCATTAATGCCTCATTTATGTAACTAATTCTTCTAAATGCTTCAACTTCTTCTTGCCGACGATTTCTGTTAGCTTTCATTTGCAATACCGCGAAGCATGCGGAGATAGCTTTATCAGAATTTCAAGTAGATGAAATTTTAAGCAAATCGTGTATTGTTTTCCTGGCGTTGCGTGAATAAAGTGAATTTTGAAGTTTTCTAGAACGCAATTGCTGTTTCCCAACCGCGGCTCAGTCCACACATACGATCACAATACGGGTCTTAAATGGACGATTGTGCCGAATTCAGTGCGGTAAGGTAGTCACGTGAATTTCCAAGTTTTCTAGAAGGCACTGGCAATTTCTCTTCTCCTTTCCTGCCCCTTTTATTGCGTTACATACTGCAAATCTCAACGGCGGAATTCGCTACATCTTATGTTTAAACCTGGTAAAATCTACCATTACAGCATGAAGATTTAGGGCATACAACCCTGTGTAGGTTAGGTTAACCTAGGTTAGGTCACTTGTGCCTCGCTTTACTAAACCACTCCACCCGGATGTCGCCCAGCCCGACGCTGCTCAGTTCTCGGAGAGAAAAGTAACTTAAACTTTGAATAACCTAGGTTAGGTTACGAACGTTGTGCCTCGCTCTAATGCCACTCCGCTCGGCTTTGCGGCAAAAGGTGGAACAAATGGTGGAAAATCCAACCTCTCAAGTTTGAAATGCAAGAGCCAGGCAACCGCCGATTGGGACCTGCCGTAAGCGCGGTGGCGTTTAAGTTTGGGGGTAGTTGTTGCCACACAGATGTAAAAGCGGTTGCCGATAGCCGAACGAAGCGAGTCAGAGAGTACCTTATCTCCAGGGTTGTTGGACTAGGGTTCAGCACGAGAGAGAAAACGCAAACCTTTTGAATACAGAACGGGAGAGTCGTCTGAAAAATCTGATTAATGGCCTTTGTAAAGCTCGCATTTCTTTCGCACCATCACGAGACCCATCAATCGATACTTGTCTTTGTTAGCAAAAAGTTACATAAAGATAAGGAAGAATAAGTCGCATCATCTTGACAATGGCGTAACCACTAAGTGGGTAGTTATACGTTCGGTGCAGCTGCCAACGACCTCGTATTTAAGATGACCCTTTATCGTAAAATAAAACGCCACTTTGGAATTTCCATTTCCAGCGATTACTTCGTATGAATCGCAGAGACCACAATGGCAACGGAAATCGCGTGTGCACTGGAAGCAGGCGCAGTCATGTCGCAAAGTTAACGAACTCCTTTCCGCGAAAAAAATCACCTTGAGGTATTTACTCAGAATGTCACCTCAAGTAGAAATATTCCATAGAAGAAATATCACAAACAGCCCGAACGAAGTCTTTTATCTTCTTCATTCTTATTTGCCTCGAAGAAAAACCGCGAGCGTCTTCTTCTTTAGCGCGAGAAAGATAGTTAGTCCCAGGAGAGCATGGGACCGAGGAGGTATCCTCGAAAGTCGACGCTGCCTTGACGGTTGCGAGGCGCCATCTCTGGGCGCCGCGCAGCGACGCGCCGCGAGCGGCGGTGGCGCAACCACCGCTTCACCGCCATCGCATTTATTTCATTTGGATAACAATGTCAATGTCAAAAAATTACGCCATTAAGACCGGTTCAATGACTCGCAAGTAAAAAAAGACAATAATACAGGTATTGCAAGTGCTCCTAAAAAAAAAAAGAAAAAAGTGAACAAGTTTTTAAAAAAGGAAAAAAAACTTCTCAAAAATGTTGTTTTTTTTAATCAAGCCTAGGTTTTTAGAATCAAGTCTAAGGCCTTTCCAGGTAAAGGAACTATTAGAGATCAAGTTACGAGTTTCTATGACTTCCAGGAAAACTTCGTATTTCTGAATGGGTCGTTTATTCGTATGGAAACCTGCTTAAGAAGCCTATTTTCTACATTCACATAAAACTCGGGATATTATAAACAACGGACTGCAGTGTAACCCTTGCGACTTTATTTCTACACGGTGCGAGAATTCGTTATACCTCGTTGTAATTTTTAGTTACACCAATCATGAGAGTAGTACGCACTACTCTCATGCACCAATCATAACGCGTTCGTTAACTTGATAATGCCTACTTCCAGGCAAAACTAAAAATCACGCCATGCGAGTTACACATATCAGCTAATTGCTTCTGCGGTCCCGGAACGAATTTCGAGGACACTAAAGTCAATTTCTAATAGGCTAACTGAGCTGCGACTTCCCTTCCTAAACTTCTACGAATTGCGGAAGGCGCCTTATTCGTATTCCGCGCAGAGATAACGATAGGCTGAAAATTTTATGATACGGTACATAACACGGATTCCTTACAGCCCAATTTACAGGAAGCCATAATCGTGAGTTAATTAAACACAGTCGGATGGGAGATTATTTAAGCATTTCGACGAATAGGCACGAGTCAGAGCAGGAATCCGAGCAAAAAGTAATCCAAACTTGCACTTCTTTGTACAGACGGTCGATTTTACAC
>Ga0058701_10002651_pt1 | contig 13700 bp, 7 predicted proteins | sample AgamicOrMae_FD_97039 | JGI IMG/M metagenome (GOLD analysis project Ga0058701, IMG submission 97039) | Agave microbial communities from Guanajuato, Mexico - Or.Ma.e | ecosystem: Host-associated > Plants > Phyllosphere > Phylloplane/Leaf | place: Guanajuato, Mexico | collected 2012-06-04 | reverse complement strand
CTGTGAAGACTTGAAGCCACGCGGCACGTATATACTTCGAAAAGCAAATTATTGTAAGAGCCTATTGCTTTGGTTTTGCAACCGCCTTTGTGAGCAAAAAATATGCCGAAGAATTGTAAGAGGAGGTCATTTATAAACGTTATCGGGTCTAAAACTGAAGGACAACTATAAATATGCCCTAAAACACATAAACGTACGGAAAAGCGCCTGGAGGATATAATTTTGATAAAATGCATGATGTACCAAAAATGGTACATTGGGCGTTCTAGGTATATTCGTCCATAACTTCATAACAAAACGAGCTATCTCTGTCATTTTTATCCAGCATACAATTGACATAAAATAATGAAAAGTCGGTAAAGGGTAGTGGTCTACCCGATCGCAAAATTAAATGGCAACGATCTTAAAACCAAAAGGCACCAAAAATGGTACATAGGGCGTTCTAGTGTTTAAGGACTCCGTCATTTTCAAACACGGTTAGTTTCCGATCCACTGAAAAAATCTAATTTATTTAATTTTTGTATTTTACAAGCCAAGAACGATCCCAATCATAAACGGAAGGTTGGGTTTTATTTGATTAGTCCCAAGTGAGTCGCGGTCAAAATGAAGTGAATCCTAAAGACAGATAACACTGGGTACGAACTCATCGTCGCGCGGTCTTACTTTTCAAACTTTGTTTCTAATTACTGAAAAAAACGGATACTAGATAAGATATTTCATAGCTAACGTAACGTGGTCCTAGAGAGCACATGAAATGCATCTATTGCACCTGACTGGTAACCATCTATTTGCCGTTGGGTGCTGCTGTCATTTGCAAGAGGTATCACACTAAAAGCTTTATGTATGTCTGAAACGATTTCCCAGTATTCGTCACAAAATGGTGTCGCTCATCTACTAGCTTCATCCTTTCCTTTTTATATTCAATATATCCTTAAAAGAAATAAGTTCATTAAGATTACTTCGAAATCTAGCAAGATCACAAGAAAGAAACATTTCTTCGGTATCGGTGGCAATCAATCTGGAAGCATGGAAGGAAGAGTAAAGGACTGCACAGTCATTATACACCTAACTAACAGGAAGTGAGCTGTTAAATGGCCCTATACTCGAGCACCACTTCGGTGATTCTCTAATTGTAAGCTCTGCTGCTCTGAGAGGAACTGCTTTGCGCCTCGCACAGAGAATGCAATGAGCGTGAGTGTTCTTCTCAAGAGACAAGGACGTTGTAATTGCTATGCACCTTACAGACATCACATCGCTCATGGTCTTCCATCAACACCCCGACACCTTTCCCGCCATCCTGCCCAAGGTTATTTGTCAGGGACCGATGCGAATGCATTGAAAGGTCAGTCTTATAGTCCGTTCTGCTAATGGATTTACTCGTGTTCCAAGAGCAACCGAGTTGAACGTTCGTGAAACGTATTCAGTGATAGGGATGAGGTCTGAAAATATAGCCTTGTGTTGTAGCCGCGGCTGCTGATTTGCAGCCACTGTTCAATTCGGTAGCTCGTAATTTAGGTGGAACTTTCAGGACACGGGCCTTGTAAAATTCCCGCCATCGACACATGCCAGCCCATACATCAACACCTGTATGCATATAGCTGAGCATTCCGATACAGATAGTCAGGATCATACAAAGTCAATAGAATAGACGTTCGACTGGTGCCATACCATGCAATGTGAATCAGACTTGGAGCATCGTACACACAGCTATTTAAAAAGCCGGTCAAAGGTCACTATTCTGATCGTCGTTATTCATATTAAGCATCTAATAATCTAATTCATATTGAGCTTCTGTAAATGGAAGCTATGTAATGTAATGGATACTAACAAGCAATGAAGCATGGTTCAAAATTGCGGCAGATGTTTCTGGAGAATGTTTCCAACATTACAGTGATCACCCATTCAATTTTTAATACTTATTGCTTTTAATTTTGCGCGGTAATTTTCCTGCAGTCTGTCAATTAAGACAAATGGGCTTATGTAACGTCGAAGAAAACGTTCATATCTATAAAGAAAATTAGGTTTTGCTCGCGCTATCAACTTCCTACTGTACGCGGAGCACTTTGCATCGATTGGCAGAGATTGAGTTTCATTCCAAGATATGACTTAATTGGGAAGTATCTGAAAGCATTATATTACATTTTCGGCCATGTGCATTATGGTGGCCCGAGGCGAAGGCAAAAGTGGAAAACCCTGTCCCAGATTCTCGGAATATTGACCGGAGAAAGTATCGGACATAAGATTTTAGTTATTGCTCGAAGAAGCCCACACAGCCATTATTACGCAATGTCTTCGTTTTCTCTATCTTATTCGAAAATTCCTACCCCAAATTACGTATTCACTTTATACTCCAAGACCGTCCCTCCATTTTACCAATATTCTTACTATTTTTTTTCCTCTTTCTCTCCGCTTCCCACCGATAATATAGTAGAGTCTTCCCGGCCCGATGAATACACCAAGGGGACGTTTTAATTATAATATCGACGTCTTGTGGCCCTGGGTGTTACAGAGAGAAACGAGAATGGGTTTGATTCTTTCCTCAAAACTTTTATAGCGCCGAAGGTTCCGCAAAAAGAGAAAATGACCAATGTCGTTGGAGCGTTAACAATCACCTGCCACAGAAGCTAAAAAGCCTCGAGGCAACGCTTGCGTAAAAATGAATGACCAAAGTGACGGTATTCTGTGATTTGACTTAAGAATGTTGAGGTATTTGCCGAGGACACGGGGGTAGTCATGTCAGGCATGTTTGTTATGTGTTACCTCCCTGGGGAAATCCGGTTAGCTGGCCGAAATTCATCCGTCTCTACCATCTGCCTGCCTGTACTGCATGTTTGTTCAGCCTGCTTCGACACCAGGTTGCTCCGACGGCCTGCAAAAAATGGACAGCATGTCAGTTTGTCACCGATGACTCAGATTCAAACACAGAACCCCTGGCGGGTCCAAAAAGAGATCCGCAGTGGTGGTGAGAGTAAATAATAAAAGTATAAAAATCCTCCCATAAAGTCGACACCCAGATTCACGATTCGAATGGGATCAATACACCGGTATTAGTAAATGGAGTTACCTGTCAAGTTTGAAAGTAAGGTAAGCCTGGACCGATCAAGATTCAATGAGCGCGTGTGAAGTTTATCTACCACCTTCATTTCCTTTCCACACAAACACCTCACTTGATTAATGTTGAGGTTAACACTTTAACCTCACCGTCCAGGCTACCTCAGCTGAGCAAATCAGTATAAATCTTCCTAAAATCCTCTGGTTTATGGTGGCTATAATGTCCTTTCAGGGCAGAGACCAGGTAAATAAAAAAAAACGCCGATTGGACTTTTGCGTCGTTTATATCACTTAGCTACTGGAAGAGCAATGGTATTTAATATGTCCTTTATTTAAAATCACCAGTGACACAAGGCCTGCACCTTAATACTTAAATCAAATAAATGAGGAATTAGTTTCACTTCAGACGCTTGCTCAAGTGAAATCTCCTATTCATAAAAAGATTTCCCCAATTAATTGAACGAGGCAGATATCTACTAGAGAGGTTGGGCGTCTGTGAATTTTCACAGTGCCGTTCTTTAATTGCTCTGCATCGTGAGAGAGAGAAGGGACAGATCGACTCGTTCGCCTTAACTCTTCTTGGTAAGCACCAAATCAGGCAGGAATGTCAAAGTGGCCCTCAATACTTCGGAATAAGCCTCGCGTTTGATAATACCAAACGTGACAGTGACATTTTGCCGTAATTTATTCTGACGGGGGAAAGTTGTTGGGGCCCTCAAGAGACTCGGTAAAATTTAACACTTCATTACTCTTAAACCGAAAAGGAGGATAATAAATGCCATTCATTACTGCTTTAATAGACCGTGGTTTACTTTGACTGCAACCCAAAGCATTTGTCGGCCGTGTGATATATTGCTGGTGGAATTCAGTAAACGACGATTGGGGTTCCCTTGACATTAGCCTTACTACCTGAATACTTTTTGGCTTTATTGGGGTAGTGCTGACGTTATTTACGTTTCGCAACGTCATTTCCGTGCTTATTTGACAGCAGTGGCATTATTGCACGATATCGCGCGTTTCATTCCGAATTACTGATCGTTTCTTTCGGAACAATCCAATGCAGAGGCCGCAATGCCCTGACATGTATAACAACACGATCACAATATAAGACCGACCTCGCACTGCCTCGATGTTTTCTGGGTCAATATGGCTTTGAAAGAAAGATAAATATGAAAAGGCGAGGATGTACTGTACATGCAATGGGTTGAACCGCTTTTGACCTTTCTGCTAGACGTAGAGATGCGGCTTTCCGCTGTGCGTGCATGCACACTCACACACCATAAAAAAGTCGCCCTTGTGCGCACCAGAGTTAGTTGTCCCTTCCGTCCTCATGCCCGATGCACCATGGAAACTGACCTCTTCCAAAACGCTTGAAAACTGCAAGGAATGAGAGTCCTTCCCACCTGGACAACTTGGAATCGACCGTATAACCGTGATACTCCACGTCAATCTTAACACCTACAACCCCCAAGGGATGACACGGGAGTCTCATCCATCTGCATTCCGAATCGGAGGATTTCTTGGAAATGGGCAAAGAAATCATGACACTTCTCAAAATAGATACAAGTGAACACATCTCTTTTTATTCGACATAAAAAAATAACCTAATTTATGCAGTGCACATTTGCTGGAAGGAGAATCTATCTTGTGCAGAAACTGATGCAGGAGGTACGTTGTAAGCAGTGCCTTTCCATGGTCACGTTGTTTCCCGGAGTATTGCTGAACGAATTATTGCTGAATCAAGGACCTTAACTTAGCCAATAAGTGCCGATTTGTGAAGGTATAAAGAAAACGAACGGCTGCTTTCCAGCATTCTAATGCCAAATCGTATCTGAGGAGGCCACTTTTTTATTCATCAATTCGTTGTTGGTAGCAAGGGTTAGCGAAGCGAAGCCAGTGGGCGTTGGCACCACTGTATACATCAGGATTCCCTTGAGAATTTTGTTGCGACTCTCGCAATCTTCTAGCGCTCCTTATTTAGATAAATGAGCGCAGTGTCTCTTTATAGAGGTACGGTTTTCACACTTGGAAATGTTTCTGCATTTTCGCAGAGGAGCAAAAGGTTGCTCCGGTGAGGAGGGGAAAAACGTAGTGTGGAGATCTGCCTTTGCACAGTTGACACTGGGTATTGGATCACTTAGATGTTGATGCCTGCGAGTACGTCTGATATCAAGGGAATCTCTCGCTGCCTTTGAGTCCAACAAATCAAGCTCTCTTCCCTTCTGTAGGATGAGGTCCCTTCTTCTTCTTTTTTTTTTAAAAAAAAAGAAAAACAGGCTCACTTTTTTTGTTTTACAGAAATTGGAATAATTTAAAAATGATATGATATGGGAAATATATACAGCTAATTGCTAGGTAAAAAAAGCAAAATTATGTCCTAGCAGTCAACTGCTCATCACGAACTGCTCTAATTCTTTAAGCCTCCGTAACTTTGGGACGAAACAAGCTACGGCAAAAGTCTACGATCACATTGATGGATCTCTTGAAGATCTAGCGATTATATTTCAAGCGTTTGTGACGTATCTCTCTCAGTTTCAAAGTTACGTACGTTTCAAAAATTGGAGCGGTGAATACTTTTTTGACTGCTAGTACGATGGAGGCACTTCTACTGCGCTGTGCACGTCATACCTTGCAATCCGACCTCTTACATTTTCCCCCACTAATTACCCAGGTGCTACGACAACGTAGCAAGACGTTGAGGCACTTTGAAGAGCCTAGCCTAAAACCACCCGAGGATGGCAGGTCTGGAACAACTCTCTATTTGGTCGCAATGGCCTGCCACCTAGAGTTCAGCAGCAGAGAAAGCGGTGAGATGTTCGGTGACAGCCGAGTAGAGAGATAGCGAAAGGGGGGCACAAGGCTCGTATCTCAATCCAACAATAAAATGAAGAGGCACATTGTCAATGGAATATGGTTGCAAGGATGTCTTGTGCCTCACTCCGCTGCCGTTTCGAGAAGAAGTAGAAGAAGATTTCTTAAGAATCTACACAGCAGTGTCCTGTTTTATTACCTTGCTTGCAATATCGATGACGATTTCTTTGAGAGGGATAGAACAGGAGGCATTCGCTCAGGGAGGGATGAATTTCTCAATAGAATCCAATCGATTCACTAGTCGCGTATGACTCAAGATGCCATGGCCACCAGCAGCGTGGATCGGTTGCAAGCATTTTATTGTTCGTGCATTGACGTCGATGTAAGGCGCTCAATGAACTGATGGACGTATTTCCAATAGGAGGAATCATTTCCGGCATATTCTGAACACGACACGACGACACCACTGTAGCAAGGCTAATCACGTTTTGATGCGATGACTGTTTTTGATTACGATTAGGGAACTCCACTAAGTTGTCGATTTCAGTGCGTCTATGAAATACTGAATTTACTGCTGTGTACCAAAACCGACGCAAGTTCTGTATTTGAGGACATGGGTGATATCATCGCAGTGTATACATTTTAAAAGTTACGTTTCTGAATGAAAGCTTGACTGTTCAAGACTAGTTGAACGGTTCTTTACACGATGAAGATCAACGACCAACACCTTCGTGTAAAAAGGGTGAGGATCTTGTGCTTTACCTCGCTATCATGCCACTCGGCAATACCCAAGCTTCATTCCGCTTCCATCCTGGTGACCGCAGCCTGCTGTGGAAAAGATAGCGCTTTTTGGCGATGCTACTGAACCTACTTCATGTGTTCTGTACCCTCTCCGCTAAATTAACCGACCAGTGAACTTACAGGAGGTATGGAATAAAGTTCTTACAACTGGGTTCGTGAAGAAGGAAGAAAGAAGGAGGAAAAGGTTTTCTCTGGGAAAGGGACTCGGCGAAGAAAAACAAGGAATGGTGATAAAAAAAGGGGATGTTTTTAAGAAAGCGGCGCCCTGTTAGGCAACCTTATTAAGAGCGGGCATGTCATTTGTGGCCCTAAAGAGGAGTGGTTGCCTAGTGAATGCGGTGGTCATTTTGCAAAGCGGGGGGTTGGTAGATCCCCGGCTCCTCTTTGCTCTTCGCACCCCAGGTAATGGACCGAAAAGTGCCATAGGAGAAAGAATTTAACAAAACAGTGCCTCCACAACTTTTGTCTTTCATCCCGTCTCTCGCTCCCGGCACCCACTTTCTCAGACCTTCTGCTTCTTGTAATACACGATGACTCAAAAATTCTAAGGCTATGCGTTCCTTGTTTGCCTGAAAGGTTGGTGTGAAAGTCCAGCTCTTAAACCGGATTCTCCTCTTTTTACTACAATTTTTCTTAACTTTATACAGTCCCTTTGAGTGCCTTTGAACAGCTGCGCTTTTTGCACAGCTGCTGGTGTTTGCGAAGTTCCTCCGGAACATTTTCTTACTTCACGCAGCACAGAGGGGGTCTTTCCATCTTCCCCCTTTTCGTAATTCGCGATAAAAAGTATTTATTTACCGAGAAGTACGGTTTTGCCCAAAAGGACCATGCTTTCACTTTCACAAACTGACCTTATATTTAAATTTGTGCCCTTTCAAAGGTTAGGCGTGGGCTGCGAAAGGCCGATAATGGCGGGTTACAATCAGGGGTTATTCTCCAGCTGCCATTTCCAGGGGGAAGGGGGTGGAAATCCAAATACTACAGGGCATCCAAGCGCATTAACGACTGGATTTTATCAATATTATCTTTCCGAATCAAGAGTGTGAAGATTAGAGTTAGAGGGTACGAAGAAAGAGACTGTAGTCAGAAAGGATAAAAATGTTCTGCAGTCTAGACATCTCCCACAAAAGACCACACTTTAAAACTGACGAATAAAGGTTTCTCACAAAAGTAGAATCGATAGGGTTCAAAGAGAAAAACATATCAACTGACATAATTTAATTTCATTTTCATTTTGGAGTTCTCATTTTGTTCATCTCAGACTACCTTCGATTGTCTGAAGTTTATTTCTTGTGTTGACAGCACTTTTACTTTTTTTCTTTCTTTCCTTTCCTTTTTTTTAAAACAAAGTTCAGGAGTCGCAGATCCAGTTCACAAATCTTAGAAGGCTATGATCCATTGATTGTCTATTAGAAAGAAGCAAAGATAAAAAGAACACCGCACTTTGTAGGTACATTTTAATGAAGTGATTTAGCTTTGTTTTGCAAACTTCAGAGGGATGACCGTTTCTCTACCGCATTCAAAAAGATGACTTCTTTTTATTAGTATTGCATAATAAAGCATTGGGCTGTCGCCTGGGTCCTCTTGTGGGGAAAAAAGGTGCCATTTCTTTTGGTTAAAAGTTCATTCACGCGCTCTCAATTTTTGTCCGGAGGGCTAAAAACTTGAATTGCTCTCGTACTAAAAGGGTCCCTGAAGTCATTAGGAATATTCTCTTAGCCTCCGCACAGTTACTTCAGACCCTAAAATATACAGGAAAAGTTTTTGTTACATGTTTAACTTAATTGCTTTATTGTACACTGCCTTGAAAAAAACGGCCTTCCCATGTTTTTTTTCGTCTTTATTCATATAATTTTGATATTTGTAAATATTATTTTATATTATTAGGGTTTTAAGTTATTTTTGTTATTATTTTTTTATATTGAAGTCGGACTGGTGTCAAATTATTTTTATAGTTCATAAGAACATATTTTAACAGTTGATCTGGCCGCATGAGCCTTTTTTTCTCGACTAGGCAAAAAAAGAAACGTGCTTTTTCAGCGATAACATCACAAGTAACATAACAGGCCGTACTCGTATAAATTTTAACTATTCCACGATATTTCAGGTTATTCAAGGTCAACGGTGATTAACTCTTGGTTATCTTTATTTAGTAAGACATGTTAGGTAGGTACGAAAAAATAACGTACGGCTAGGATATTCACGATAGTTTTTACACTTCAGCAAATAATTCTTGAGGGTAGTGAAACACAACTGGGAGTTAAAATACGCTCCATTGCATCTAAAAGAGTACAGTGGGTCACAAAAGTCATGACCCTTGCTACCATAAGAAATACATGGAAGCAGGGGTCATGACTTTTGTGGCCCACTGTACAAGCTGGCCTAAGCATACGTATGGAGCACTTGACCAAACCCATACGTTCTACAAGACGAAAACAAAAAAAAACTGAAAGAAACAGCCTGAATTCTCTTAAGGGAAAGGGGTAGGAAGATAATGAATCTGGTTGCGAGCGCTGATAGAATTAAATGTCAGCTGCGTGGTTGTGTCACTACGTGCCCACGCTGGTGCATGTTTCTGCCAGGATTTACAACAGCCATCTAATAATGAAGAAAAATTGTCATTTTTGGCCTCATTTGATATTTTAGGAGATTAACATTTTCCAGGAGATGTTAGACCTGACTTGTACTCATGTATGCCTTAGCCTAATGGCTGTATGTAAACATTGGCCACGCCCAAAAGTCAACTCAGGCATCGCTCGCCCCTTATCCCTCATGTCGCCACCGCCCTATTCCAAGTTCGGCCTAATTTCACATTTGATAACTTTCGATACTGTTTTAACATACCTATGTTTCCCTCCATGTCACTCTAGTACAGTACATCAAAAATGAATGGAGCTCATGCTTGAATGCATAACTTTCTCTATTTTTCAACGCGAATTTTTTTTTCAACAAATCATTCTGAAAAAGATGCGGTAACTTTAGAGGCAGCTTTAAGGATATTTAGATCGCCATTGGACTGGATACTGCGACATTTTCTCATCTATTTCTTTTTCTTTATTTAAATCTTATTTTATATGTCATAAACCACCACCATCTTGGACCATACTTTTCAAATTTGTGTTTTACATTAGAGTGAGAGACACAGAAATTGTCTAATGCGACTACTTCAATGTTTGAAGACCTAAAGCAAAAGAGGTCCTGCACGGTTGAACCGCTGGGAGGGTAAGCGGTAACAGGCCATGTATAAGATATGTCTTGAGTTTGTCACGTGGTTTACTCCATCATGAACTACGAGAACACCGTCAAATCATGTCCGTCCGACCAGCCTGATTTCCAAGAAAAACAATTTTTTCCCAAAAGACTGTAAACTTCTATGGCGTTGTGACAGCCACGCACTTGCATCGCTACAACAAATAAGTAAATTAATTCAAAAATATCAAAACAAAGGGAAAAAGAAAAAAAAGGAGCCATCCAAACTCTCGTTTAAAAATGCGAATTTCAGAAAAGTATTTACACGATATTATACAATAAAAATGTATAACAAAGTATTATCCTAATCAAAAATTTACAAATGCCTACTCGATGAAAAGCTTCCTCGACTTTTGTTACGTTAACAATTTTTTTAGGCGTTCCTAATAAATTCATCTACATCTGGTAGAATAAATCGTAGAAAAACACAATAATTTTAAAAAATGCCTTGGACAGTTTTAAAAATGGCAGGTGTCCGCGAACTTTTGAGAATAACTTTACAGCAGTCCAAAGTCAACATGGGACCGATAATAAGCCCCTTTACAAACGAACCTTGATGGATGATCGAATATTCCGTGGGTAAACTGATGAGGGATATTTCCCCAGGAAGGAATAATCCCCCAGGTAATGTCTTGATATTTCATGGAAGGTCTGCCTTACTCGATTCGAACTGACGACATTATTTGAGAGTATAAAAACGAAGTCCTTGTTTTTCCTCAATTTTATTCTGCAACTCGGAATTTCATTTCAAGTTGGCTTTCCTCGTATTATTATCGCAAAATAAGTGTCATTCAGCGAAGCTCTTGTCTATTGGGTTTTGGCGAGTCCGTATCAACGTCAGGACGCGCTGTCTCCATTCGAAGACTTCTTCGAGGATTGTGTAGAAGAGGGAAACAAGACACCCGGTCGTAAAGAGAGCGTGGCGTGCAGCTGCACTTGTTTGCTGGCCGGACCAGCTCACATCGGATGTTTCGCCATCATTACTTTCTGTAGCGAACGTCGAACAACGAGGAAGCTATCTTTGCCACCAATATCCTAAAGGCCTTCCGGCTTCTCATCCAGTAAAAGTCAGTATACCTCAAGGAGCTTTCCTCTGAAGCGGTAACCTACGAATAAAATACCAATATCATGCATCGCCTTTAAGCGAACCACGATTGATACATTACCAAAGAAGTCCCAAGCCGTTCAATTTTTTAATGGTGCGTTTCTGAGAACAAGTTCGATGGGCCACCCTGTAATTTCATATCGGCACATTCTATTGTAGCTGATGTTCAACTCGTTGTAAGCCAGACTTGAAAAGCCGTGGCAAGCTATCTTCGGCCTTGCTATAGTTCAAAGGTAGGGTGAGCTTTGAATGCGTGAGGAATGTATGATATGACCGAATAAATCTTCTCAGCCGTGGGTTATCATTATTCTTGGATTACGAAATAAAGCATAGCACTCTAAGAAGACGGATTTTACAACACAGGTGACGGGACAGTTTTGTTTCCAGTATATTTTTTAACAGCCACAGGGCACAAAAATACATTCCTTCCGAACTATGAGATTGAAGTTTGAATACCAGGAAAGGTTCGACCATCATCCACAGCTGTCTCTGCTGGACCTTTGTTAATATTTCAAGAGATTGATTGTGTGGTTTCGGATTGCCAGCATCAATCCTTTTTGTTAGAGCTTTTGCCGGTTTGGTACTTGAAGCCTCTGGGCAACTTTATAGCCACCGAAAATTGGTATACGCTACGGAATATGTGAAGTCGTCATGATTATTGACGAATGAAGAAAGACGATTCCTGTCTCGTGGAACAAGGTCACTGCGCCACACCACCGTGCCGCAAAATGATACCCGCACGGACATCACATCTTTTATATCTTCCAGCGGGTCATTGGTAATTGGAGATTCCTTCGGGAAGGTGGTACTCCATATTAGACAGACGTCCGACCACGACGACCCGCCCTTAACCTTGAGTTGTCTGACTGATTTTCTAACATTATTTACTTCTTCGCACAGAACAAATGATTTCAGAGACAGCGATCAAATGACTTAACCCAAGCAGAGACTTAGATAGCTACTTGGCTCGAACAATGTAGCGGTATCCAACATCGAAGTACTTCCATCGTACCATAAATAACAGAATCCGTTTTAAATATGGCCTAAAAACGTACGGTACCGATTATGCACTAATGCGTAATGTCGCATGTGTCTGGATGAACATGTAGAGACAAATCTCGTAATCAAAAGTAATACAACACTTTTTTTTAATTATATTTTTAAGAAATTACTTTTTTAGTAAAAATATTTCATTTAACGGAAACATGCGTAAATTTTGATAAACTCAAGATTTCCGAATGAAATCAAGAATATAGCACAAAATTTGAAGATCGGTTCCATATAGCAGAACTTCCAGGTAAGAAAAGTCGTTCCTTTCAGAGGTCAAATCGTTTTAATTTTGCGTAGAATGTTTTAAGTGATTTTAAGACCGCGGGCCTTAAAGTGCCAAGTGACCCAAACAACGTTTTGGTAAACAGGGTCGCTGCTGAGTTTCCTTTGTTACGTGATAACGATAGCAATATACCTCAGGAGTAATGGAGCTCGTGAAAGATGAGGGTGTGACTTTTAACGCCGCTTTAGCGTCCAACAACAGCCATTGTCTTAAATAAAGAACTTTTTTCAGCTGCGTGGATCGATATCAAGCAGATTACTTAGTCGCTCTTAATAAAAGCCACGTTGCGCTTATAAATTATGCTTAGCAATAAAATTTCGCGAATTTTATTTTCTTTAATTCAACCGTGTTTTGCATTCAATACATAAGTGTCAATATCACAATTAGTAGAGGGCATCCTTCATTTAAAAGTTCAAAAATTTCACAAATCTGTTATTTCCCCGGAAAAAAACTACCAATGACTGCTTTCATCTTAGTAGCCAAAATCTATATTTCATTTGCGGACACTGGCAGTGACAACTTTCCAGAAAGTTTTCAACCTGCAAAGTGCGCATCTGCGGGCCAGAAGATATGTCGATACTACAGCTGGAGGCAAACTTCTGGACCTTTAAAAAAGTTTGTGAAACAGCAGCACTTTGTGACAAGCCCTCCTGAGAGATCACAAAACAGATCTCAACCATCCTTCGACCCCACATCCTGAGATGCATCTGAACGGAAAAGACAAGACAGAAATTCTTAAGTAGCTTTCCATTGACAACAAGTCTTCGAGATTACTTAGCTAAATGAAATAATATCGTACGAAGATTGCTTGACCCTCTTGAAGCAAGTCGCAGAATTCTTGGAAACACTCTTCGTCCCGACTCCTGCCCTCCATTCGGGAGGTTTCAAGTTTCACGATCGTTTTTCGCAGGGTAATATTTTCAGGGGATATAGTGGTTCAGTCGTTTTATACGAGCAGATTAGCAGAAAGTTTTGGCATCCAGACTGTTTGATTTTTGGGGGGGTAAGCCTATCCAAAATGGCGAACAGGCTTCTGTTGGCTCACCCTATAATACTAGTGGAGCCACAAGCATTAAGTATCCCGATTTGTCCTTGGGAAAGAAATGAAGCAGAATAGCCTTCGAGGGCTTCAAATCTCTTTGCTTGGAGAGGGTACGTCCGTCCGAATCCGAAGACTTTGATAGGCGACGCCGGCGCGCCTGCCGCCTCAAAAATGCTATTGACTTTCCCGGCCCGGCCCATAGACATTTCCATTGTAGCAGAAGCTTACAGCCCCGACCAGCCTCAGCAGTTGCCGCAACGTCCGCCTGTCCGTTTTTTTTTTTTTTTTTTTTTTTTTTTTTTTTTTTT